>Ga0209024_1001289_pt1 | contig 22983 bp, 18 predicted proteins | sample AutmiccommunBRH5_FD_187380 | JGI IMG/M metagenome (GOLD analysis project Ga0209024, IMG submission 187380) | Deep subsurface microbial communities from Mt. Terri, Switzerland - Autotrophic microbial communities BRH/5 (SPAdes) (version 2) | ecosystem: Environmental > Aquatic > Deep subsurface >...
CGCCGAAACCGGAATCCCAAAACGCAAGAAAGCCGGGTTCCACACCCGGCTTTTCTGCAAAATCGAATACTTCTGCAATACGGACAATCCTACGCTTTCAAGATCTTACCGGTTCTTCACGGACGACCATCAATTCGTAGATCGGAGATGCGTGGTGGTCGAAGGGCTACCCCTTGGCCTGCACGAAGCGGTAGCGGTCGTTGCGCATCTCGATGGCGGTCAGCACGCCGGTGAACACGGCACCGGTGTCGAGGTTGATGCGATGGCGCATCACCGTCGGCCGCTCGAACGGCTCCTCGGGGGAATGGCCGTGCACCACCACCACCTCGAACGGCCAGGGCTCCGCCGGGCGCAGGAAGGGGTCGCGGATCCAGGTCAGCACCTCGATCGGCTGGTCGTCGAGGGCGCGGCGCGGGTCGATCCCGGCGTGGGCGAACAGGTAGTCGCCGATCCGCCGGCTGCCGCGCATGCCGAGCACGGCGTCCTGCACGAAGCCCGGGACCGAGGCGCGCAGGGCGGCGGCCAGCCCGCCGGCCGGCGTCAGCGGCGGCACCCGCAGCGACCGCCAGGTGCGGGCGCCGCCGTTGGCGTGCCACAGCTCCACCAGGTCGGGGGTCAGGCGGTCCTGGAACGCCGCCTGCAGCCAGGCGTCGTGGTTGCCGGCCAGCAGCACGTCGTCGACCGGCATGCGATCCGCGAGAAAGGCCGACAGCCCGCCGGCGGCGAGGCCGAGGGCCTCCAGCGACTGCTCGCCGCGGTCGATCAGGTCGCCGAGGAAGATGCAGGTCACATGCGCCACCCCCGGCACCCGCGCGTCGTCGGCGAGCGCGGCGAGCAGCGGGTCGAGCAGGTCGGCGCGGCCGTGCACGTCGCCGATCGCGCAGATCAGATGGTCGGTGTGGAGTGGCCTGGGGGCATGCACCCACTCGCCGCGCTCGATCGTCACCATGCCTCACGAAACCGCAGAAGCCGGCTGCGTGCAAGGGGGGGGTGCAAGGGGGGTGGGCGGCGGCGGACGGATGAAGGATGGCGTAGTGGGCCGACCCTGCTCCGGGGGCGTGGAGCGGGCCGGCCCTTACGCGCAGAGGGTGGCTGGCGCCACCCTCCAGCGTCCCGAACCGCCGAGAGGAGTCTAGGAAGCGTGCGGCACGGGGCAGGATGCGCCGCCACGCCGGTCCGGGTGTGATCGTTATGTGGGTACGCCCGGGGCGTTCGGCCAGTGGCCCGGTGATGACCGGCCGGACACGGTGTCGTGAGCACCAGCGTCCGGCCGGATCGTCCGGCAGATGTCGCTCAGAGCCGGTTGCAGGCGCTGACCACCGCCTTGACCGGGGCCAGCGTGATGTCGGTGGCGATGCCGACGCCGAAGACGCTGCGCCCGTTCTCGTCCGGCGCCTTCAACTCGATATAGGCGGCGGCCTCGGCGTCGGAGCCGACCGAGCGGGTGTGCTCGGCATAGTCCTTGAGCCGGAACTTCAGGCCGAACGCCTCGCGCATCGCCCTGGAGAAGGCGTTGACCGGGCCGTTGCCCTCCGCCGTGAGCACATGCTCGACGCCGTTGCGCGTGACCACCGCCTCGATGCGGACGGTCTGGTTGGAGCCCGGCACCCGCGCCGCCTCGAAGGAGACGAGGTCGAACTGGCCGTTCGGCTGGGTCACGTACTCCTTGTCGAAGGCGTCCCAGATCTCCTGGCTGGTGATCTCGCGCGAGGTGGCGTCGGTGAGCCGCTGGATCACCTGGCTGAACTGCGCCTGCCACTCCTTCGGCAGCCGGATGTGGTGGTCGGTCTCCAGGATGTAGGCGATGCCGCCCTTGCCGGACTGCGAGTTGACCCGGATCACCGCCTCGTAGCTGCGGCCGATGTCATGCGGGTCGATCGGCAGGTAGGGCACTTCCCACAGCCCGGAATTGGAGGCCTGGATCGCCTTCATGCCCTTGTTGATGGCGTCCTGGTGCGAGCCGGAGAAGGCGGTGTGCACCAACTCGCCGGCATAGGGGTGCCGCGGGTGGATCGGCAGCTGGGTGCAGTACTCGGCGGTCTCCATCAGGCCGTTGATGTCGGAGAAGTCGAGCTGCGGGTCGACGCCCTGGGTCAGCAGGTTCAGCCCCAGGGTGACGATGTCGACGTTGCCGGTGCGCTCGCCGTTGCCGAACAGCGTGCCCTCGACCCGGTCGGCGCCGGCCATCACCGCCAGCTCGGTGGCGGCCACACCGGTACCGCGGTCGTTGTGCGGGTGGACGGACAGCACCACCCGGTCGCGCCGGGTGAAGCGCCGGTGCATCCACTCGATCTGGTCGGCGTAGATGTTCGGCGTCGACATCTCGACGGTCGACGGCAGGTTGATGATGATCTTGTTGCCGGTGACCGGGAACCAGACGTCCATCACCGCCTCGCAGACCTCCAGCGCGTAGTCCAGCTCGGTGCCGGTGAAGCTCTCCGGCGAGTACTGCAGCTGGATGTTGGTGCCGGTCAGGCGGCCGAGCCGGGCCTTCACCATCTCCGCGCCGTCGACCGCCATTTGCTTGACGCCGGCCTGGTCCTGCTGGAACACCACGCGGCGCTGCAGTTCGGAGGTCGAGTTGTACAGGTGGACGATGACGTTCTTCGCGCCGACCAGGCTGTCGAAGGTGCGGTCCACCAGGTGCTCGCGGGCTTGCGTCAGCACCTGGATGGTGACGTCGTCGGGGATCAGGTTCTTCTCGATCAGCTCGCGCACGAAGTTGAAGTCGGTGTCGGATGCCGAGGGGAAGCCAACCTCGATCTGCTTGAAGCCCATCTTCACCAGGGTGTCGAACATCCGGTGCTTGCGCGGCCCGTCCATCGGGTCGACCAGCGCCTGGTTGCCGTCGCGCAGGTCGACCGAGCACCACACCGGGGCGCGGTCGATGGTCTTGTCCGGCCAGGTCCGGTCCGTCAGTCCGACCGGGGCGTAGGGCCGATACTTGTGGATCGCTTGCACGTTCATGGCGGTCTCCTTGCCGCGCCCCGCGGCGTTTCAGGCGGGCGCGCGTCGTCGTGCGAATTTCGTGGTGCGGCGTGCGCGGGCCGTCCGGTCCGAATTCCCACGAAAGCCCCGAGCGGACGGAACCGCTGCGTTCGACGAGGCGTTATCCGACTCGGAACGAGGCGCTTTTACGGGGATGGTGGGGATGCCGACAATCATCGGCGGGGAAACCCTTGGACTGGACGCGGACGGCAAACGGATAGATCCCGGTCTCTCGTCAGAGAGCCGGGTCCGTAAGTCGAAGGCCGAGCGTCGCGGTTCCGCAGGTCATGGCGCAGAGTTGAGCCACAAGCCGGCGGCGTGGTCAAGCCTCCGTGCCGGGGATGCCGGGGCGACGGATCGCGACGTGGTTCCGTCGCCGCCGCATTGGCGGCATAGTGGCGGCATGCGCAACGCCCCCCCGATCCTGCTGGCCCCGCTCCTCGCCCTCGGCCTGCTGTGGCCCGCCTCGCTCCATGCCGAGGAGCCGACGGTCGGCCAGTCGGCCGACGCCGAGCGCCCGGTGTGGACCCTGACGCTCGAGAACGACCTGACCAACGACACCGACCGCTACTTCACCAACGGTATCCGGCTGTCGCGGACCAGCCCGGTCGGCGCGGTGCCGAAGTATGTGGTGGACGCCGCGCGGCCGTTGATCGGCACCATCGGCTCGGTGCGCTGGACGGTCGGCGTCGGGCAGAACATGTACACGCCCTCGGACATCACGGTGAAGGATCCCGATCCCGACGACCAGCCCTATGCCGGCTGGCTGTACGGCAGCATCGGCGTGCTGAACGACCTCGCCACCGGCGAGGGCAACCGCACCCAGACCAGCGTGCAGCTGTCGCTCGGGGTGGTTGGCCCCTCGGCCTATGGCGAGCAGGCGCAGAAGCTGGTGCACGAGATCATCGACTCGCCGGACCCGCAGGGCTGGGACCACCAACTGCACGACGAGCCGGCGGTGCTGCTGAGCCTGGAGCGGCGCTGGGTGGTGCCGTCGGAGCCGATCTGGGGCACCAAGCTGCGCGCCGACATGACGCCGCATGTCGGGGCGGCGCTGGGCAACGTGTTCACCCACGCCGCCGCCGGCCTGACGCTGCGCTTCGGCGAGCCGCCGCGCTTCGACTACGGCCCGCCGCGCCTGCAGCCGCACACCCCCGGCTCGGAGTACTATGCGCCGCGCGACCCCGACGACACCTTCGGCTGGTACGTCTTCGCCGGTGCGGAGGGCCGGGCGGTGGCGCGCAACATCTTCCTCGACGGCAACACCTTCCGCGACAGCCCCAGCGTCGAGAAGGAGCTGTTCGTCGGCGACCTGTCGGCCGGCCTGGTGCTGACCTTCGATGACGTGCGGGTGTCCTACGTCCAGGTGCTGCGCACCAAGGAGTTCGAGGGCCAGGACGGCGTCAGCCTGTTCGGCGCCTTCAGCGTGGGGTACCGGTTCTAGCCCTCCAGGAACTCGATGACCGCGGCATCGAACAATGCCGCCTGCTCGATGTTCGCGAGATGCGCCGCCTGGGGCAGGATGGTCAGCTTCGAATGCGCGATGCGCTCCTGGATCTCGCGGCCCTTCTCCGGGGTGGTGCTGGGATCGTCGGCGCCGACGACGATCAGGGTCGGGGCGGTGATCGCCCGGATGCTCTCGCGCTGGTCCATCGACTGGATCGCCCGGCAGCAGCCGACGAAGCCCGCCACCGGCGTGTTCAGGATCATGTCGCGGATCTTGCCGACCGCCCGCGGGTCGTTGTCGCGGAACGGCTTGGTGAACCAGCGCTCGATGGTGGCGTCGACGATCGCCGCCATGCCGCCCTGCTCGGCCATCTGGATGCGGCCGGACCACAGATCGGCCGGGCCCATGTAGGCGGCGGTGTCGCACAGCACCAGCCGGTCGACCCGCTCGGGATGCAGGCTGGCCAGGCGCTGGCCGACCATGCCGCCCTTCGACAGGCCGCAGAAATGCGCCCGGGCGATGCCGAGATGGTCGAGCAGGCCGACGGCATCGGCCGTCAGCGTCTCGATCGTGTAGGCGCCCGCCGGGGCGTCGGAGCGGCCGTGGCCGCGGCTGTCGTAGCGGATCACCCGGAAGTGCCGGTTGAACGCCTCCATCTGCGGATCCCACATGTGCAGGTTGGAGGCCAGCGAGTTCGACAGCAGCAGGTCGGGGCCGTCCGCCTTGCCCGACACCTCGTGGTACAGCGCGATTCCGTTGATCGTGGCGTGCGGCATGGGGTCCTCCCGATTGGCTTTGCCGGCATTCGAGCCCAGCGGCGCCAGGATCGCAAGGCCGGGTAATCACGAGGCCGGGCCTCGACACGCTGCCGCCCATCGGCTCGAATGACCGGCCCCGGCCGGCGAGCGAGCCGGGGGTAACGACCGGAGGAAACCCGAGCGATGGCGCCAGAGCCGCTTCCCGCATCCGACCTGTACCGCCGCACCGACCTGTCGGGGCTGGACTTCCGGTCCACCCGGGACCTGGCGGACGTCGAGACCCTGGTCGGGCAGGACCGGGCGCTGGAGGCGGTGCGCTTCGCCGCCCGCATGCGGTCGCGCGGCTACAACCTGTTCGTGGTCGGCGCCAAGGGGTCCGGCAAACACGCCGCCGTCCGCGCCTATCTGAGCGAGCGCGCCGCCGCCTTCCCGCCGCCCGACGACTGGGTCTACGTCAACGACTTCGAGGACCAGCACCGGCCGCGCTGCCTCGGCCTGCCGCCCGGCACCGGGCCGCTGCTGGCGCGCCGCCTCGCCGAGCTGGTGAAGGGCCTGCGCGACACCGTGCCGGCGCTGTTCGAGGGCGAGGACTACCGGCTCAAGCGCGAGTCGCTGGAGAAGACCTTCGTCGAGCGTGCGGAGACCCGCTTCAAGGCTGTCGCCGAGGAGGCGGCCAAGCGCGACCTCGCCCTGCTGCGTACGCCGCAGGGCCTGGTGGTTGCCCCTGTCGAGGACGGCAAGCCGATGCCGCAGGAGCGCTTCGCCGAGCTGCCGCAGGAGCAGCGCGAGACCCTCGGCGCCGCCATCGAGGAGGTGCAGGCGCATCTGCGCGCCGCCGTGCACCAGGCGCCGATCCTGGAGCGCGAGCGCCAGGCGGCGGTGCGCGAGCTCGACCGCCGCGAGGGTTCGGCGCTGGTCGACCTGGAACTGGCCGAGGCCAGGGACGGGCTGCAGCTGCCGGCGGCGGCCGAGGCATGGTTCGGGCGGCTGCGCGAGGACCTGATCGACAGCCTGCAGGTGTTCGCCCGCCAGGCCGAGGAGCCCGAGGGAGAGAACGGTGCCGCACCGGCCGGCCCGCCGGGCATCCGGTTCCGCCGCTGGGAGGTCAACGTGCTGATCTCCAACGATCCGACCAAGGGTGCGCCGGTGGTGGCGGAAGACCATCCCACCCTCGGCCGATTGATCGGCCGGATCGAGCATCGCGCCTACATGGGTGCCATGCTGACCGACTTCACGCTGATCCGGCCGGGCGCCCTGCACGTCGCCAACGGCGGCTACCTGCTGCTCGACGCCCGCAAGCTGCTGACCAACGCGCATGCCTGGGACGCGCTGAAGCGGGCGCTCTACGCCGAACGGATCGTCATCGAGGGGCCGATGGAATCGGCGGCGACGGCGCTGGCGGTGTCGATCCAGCCCTGCCCGATCCCGCTGTCGGTCAAGGTCGTGCTGTTCGGCGACAGCGGCGTGTATGCGGCACTCTCCGCCATGGACACCGACTTCGCCGACCTGTTCAAGGTGGCGGCGGATTTCGACGACGTCATGGACCGCGACCCGGCGCACGACTTCCTGTACGCGCGGCTGGTGGCGACCGTGCAGCGCCGCTCCGGCCTGCGCCCGTTCGACCGCGCCGCCGTCGAACGGGTGATCGAGCATTGCTCGCGGCTCGTCTCGGATACGAAGAAGGTGACCGCGCGGGTCGGCATGATCGCCGACGTCATGCGCGAGGCCGACTATGTCGGCCGCGACAAGCGCCACGAGGTGATCCTCGCCGAGGACGTCGAGGACGCGCTGGCCGCACAGCGCTACCGCTCCGACCGGGTCGAGCGGCGGATGCGCGAGCAGGTGCTGCGCGAGACCATCCGCATCGCCACCGACGGCGAGGCGGTCGGCCAGGTCAACGGCCTCGCCGTGCTGCAGATGGGGTCGCACGCCTTCGGCCGGCCGACCCGGATCTCGGCGCGGGTCCGCCTCGGCCGCGGCCGGGTCATCGACATCGAGCGCGAGGTCGAGCTGGGCGGGCCGCTGCACTCCAAGGGCATGCTGATCCTGCAGGGCTACCTTTCCGGCACCTTCGCCCCCGACATCCCGGTGGCGCTGCAGGCCAGCGTGGTGTTCGAGCAGTCCTATGGCGGCGTCGACGGCGACAGCGCGTCGTCCACCGAGCTCTATGCCCTGCTGTCGGCACTGTCGGGCCTGCCGATCCGCCAGGGTATCGCGGTCACCGGCTCGGTCGACCAGATGGGCCGGGTGCAGGCGATCGGCGGCGTCAACGAGAAGATCGAGGGCTTCTTCGACGTCTGCGAGGCGCGCGGCCTGACCGGCCGCCAGGGCGTGATGATCCCGCGCGCCAATGTCGAGCACCTGATGCTGAAGCCCGAGGTGGTCGCGGCCTGCGACCGCGGCACCTTCCGGGTGTGGCCGATCGACAGCATCGACGAGGGCATCGAGGTGCTGACCGGGGTGGCGGCGGGGGAGCGCGGGCCGGACGGGCTGTACCCCGCCGGCAGCGTCAACCGCCTGGTCGAGGACCGGCTGATCGGCTTCGCCCTGGCAAGGCGGAAGTTCCTCGGGGATGAGGACGAGGCGGAGGGCTAGGCGGGGCGGTGCTCGGATAGTCCCCACGCCTCTGCTTCGCGAATGCTTCCGACCATATGGGGCCCCCCGGTCCCCGCTGCGTGACCCGTCGCGCCATGCTTTCGGCAAGAGAGGCGTAACTTGAAGAAACGGCTTTTCGTCTGAGGTCGAACGCGGTAATTTTCAGTGGGATGGACTTTGTTCTTATGCGCTGGGCTGCCCTGGGCGTTATCTGGAGATAACGCACAGTAAACCGCGCGACTGTTTGCTGCGGCAATCTCCATTGTCGCCGCTGTTGGCGTTTCAAACCCGCGGGGGAACTGTGGCACAATTGATGCATATGCATCTTGGCGTTCGCAGTCGCGCAACACCAAGCTGAGGGGGAAGATCATGAGCGCCGCGACCGAGACAGCGAAGCCCGCACGACTGGCCCTTCGATTGTCCGGAGAATTGTCCGACACAGAACTGGAGAATGTTGCCGGCGGCCTCGCCCTCAGGGGACCTGCCTTCGACGCGGATGAGCCTGGTCTCGAGGCGCTCGCGGTCGACCCGCCAGCGCCGGCAGGCGACGTCACCGAAACCGCGACGGCGGCTGGCGAGGTCGTCGTTGCGCTAGCCGGAGCCGGCAGCGGCGCTGCTTCGAGCGACGCCCTCGCCTCCCGCATGACCGGCATCGCCGCGAGCATCAGCGTCGAATCGAAGGACGAGCCGGACGACGGTAGCTACGAAGCCTCGATGGATGCCGTCGCCCGGCAGGCTCCGGAGTTCCAGAACACCGGCAGGACCGAGGTTCTCCTCGGGACGACCACCGAGAACGGAACCACCCGGTCCGTCGCCGGCATCACCCTCGGAGCGAGCGAGATCTCCGATGCCGGCAACGGCGTCACGATGACCACCAAGTACACCGTCGCTGCCATCGCCCAGGCCTATGTCAGCCAGACGAGTGCCGGCGCCGGCGCGATGGTCGGCACGGGTGTTTCCGCCAGCTTCGATCTGGGCAGGGGCGTCACCTTCGAGGCTTCCGCGGAGACCGTGGCCAAGGCGGGCGTCGGCGCCGGCATCGTCGGCAACAATCTGGTCGTCGAGGGCGGCGTCTCCGCCGCGGCGTCGGCCACCGCCGAGATCTCCGCCGTGTCCGAAGCGCTGGACGACACCGGCACCACCGCCCGCGGCGACACCTCGGTGTCCGCAGGTGCCCAGGCCGTGGCCAGCGGCGAAGGATCGATCGGCGCTAACGGCATCAGCGGCGACTACGGTGCCAACGCCGGCCTTTACGTGAAGGCGGATGGCGAGGCCTCGCTGGGAAACGCCGCCGCGGGCATGACGATCGGCGGCGGCGCGATCACCCCCGGATCGGTCTCCGCCGGGATCAGCGGCGGCGCCACGATCGACGACGGCAAGTTGACGCTCAGCTTCGGCAGCGAGTTTGCGTTCCTTCTCGGCGGCGTGTCGGTGTCGTTCTCGCTGGACCTCCAACTGCTCGATGGCACGGACACCGTCGGCACGGCCGAGGAGATCAGCGCCGTCGAGCAGGAGGCGCTCGACCGTGCGCGTGTCTACGACCAGTCGCTGACGGAGGAATGGCGGCGGACCCTGACGGAAGACGCCGTTGCCGCCGGTCGGGAGGTCGCAGAGAGCGCCGGCCGTGTCTCCGAGGCGCTGGTGGCGATCGAGCGGTACGACGATGGCGTCAAGACGGCGGCCGCGTCGTTCGCCGAGACTCAGGCCAAGATCGACCTCGTGCGCGAGACGTTGGCGAACGAGACCGACCCTGCGAGGCGCGCCGAGGTGCTGGCGATGCTGGACCGGGATGAAGCGGACCTCAAGACACGCGTCACGCTGTGGGAAGAGAAGATGTCTTCGCCCGAAGAGGCGGCGAGACGTGAGACCATGTTCGGCGATTTCCGCGCGGCTCAGGGCAAGCTGGACGTGCTGCAGGGCTTCGCGGACGGCGTCAATGAAAGGCTGAAGGTCGCCAACAGCATGACCTACATGCAGTTCCAGACAATTCTCGAAGCGACGGCAAAGGTGGTGCAGGAGCGGCTCGACACCGCAAGGCAGGGCCTGGAGATCGAGAAGGTGGCCGCCGCCGACGTGGCGGAAGAGATGCGGCGAGAGCAGCAGACCATCGTCGAGGACCGGAGCCGCGTGGCGGAGATGACCAAGGGCGAGACCGATGGCGTCAACCGGGCTCTGATCGAGAGAGACATCGATCAGCGTCAGGCGAAATACGACGACCGGGCCGAAATGGTCGCGCGGACGACCGATGAGCGCGTGAGCAAGGCCGCCGCCGACGTTGTTCAGGCCCAACAGCAACTGACCGCGGCCAACGAATATGCCGAGAAACACCAGCCGCTGGCATCCGCCGCTCTGTCTCGCGAATACACGATCACTCTGGCTGGAGATCTGCAGAAGCGCTACGAAAGCCTTCCGGAAGCGGCGAGCGACGCCGAGCGGCGGGCGCTGCTCGGCGCGCTGGAGGGGGCGAAGCTGGCCCAGACCTTGGCCAGCGACAATGCGGACCGCATCAACGGCTTCGTGATCCAGAACGGCCAGACGATGACTCTTCTGGAGAAGGAGCTGGAGCGTCTGAAAGTCGAAGTCAGGGTTCCCGGCCTCCTTTCCGAGATTGGCAGGCTCTTCGACTGATTGTGCCGCATTCCCCGCCCGCGGCATCGCGGGCGGGTATTCATTCAACGTTTCGCTGCCGGGGGCGGGATGTCCGAGATGGGGATGGATGGCCGGAGCAGCGGTCTGTTCCGCCCGGCGGCCCTGGAACGGGCCGGCGGCGCGGACGCACTCGATCTCGGCGTCCACGTGATCCGTGCCCCGCAGTGGCTTCTGCTGCTGGTGGCGTTCGGCCTGGCGGTCGGCGCGGTCGCCATCAGCCTGGTGCTGTCGGTCCCCAGCCGGGTCGACGCCAGCGGCATCCTGATCACCGCCGAGGGGCTGAAGGACATCGAGACGCTGTCGGCCGGGCGGGTGAAGGACATCTTCGTGGCGCCCGGCGACCTGGTGCGGCAAGGCCAGAAGATCATGCAGATCGATCAGCCGGATCTGCTCCAGCAGTTGGAGCAGGCGCAGTCCGAGCTGGCCAATCTCAACGGACGCTATCAGCGCATCGTCGGCTTCCTCGACACCAGCAAGGCGGACACCGGCGCGCTGCTGCAGCAGAAGCGCCAGGAGCTGGAAAGCCTGATCGAGGTCAACAAGAGCCAGATCGAATGGCTGAAGAAGAACCTCGCAGGATACGAGCGGCTCGCCGTCAAGGGCTTCCTGTCGCAGCAGAAGCTGTTCGAGGCCCAGGTCAACCTGAACGACGCGATGGCCCAGCAGATCCGCAACATAAACGCGCTGGCCGCCCTGAAGTTCGATGAGAACGCCCAGAAGATCGCGCGTGATCGCGAGATCCTCGACCTGGAGGTCAAGATCGAGGAGGCCAGGGCCAACATCGCCGCCATTCGCGAGAAGCGGGACCGGATGGCCTATCTGGAAAGCCCGTATGACGGTGTGGTGATCGAGCAGAAGGTCGACCTGGGAGAGCTGATCGAGACGGGCAAGCCGGTCCTCAGCGTCCTGCCGGGGTACTTGCCCAGCACGCCGGAGGCGCCCGGTCACATCCCGCTGGTCGCCACCCTCTACCTGCCCTCCACCGAGGGCAAGCGCGTGCAGCCGGGCATGCATGTGGAAATCTCGCCATCGACCGCCAAGCGGGAGGAATACGGCTTCATCCACGGCAGGATCACCTGGCGGTCGGCGATTCCCGCCACGCCCGAGGGGATGATGCGCAGCTTGAAGAACCGCCAGCTGGTGGAGAGCCTTTCGGCCGCGGGCGCGCCGTTCGAGGCGACCGCGACGCTCGATCCCGACCCGTCCACGGTATCGGGTTTTCGCTGGTCGTCGTCGGCCGGCCCGAACCAGACCATCAGCCCGGGCAACCTGGCGTCGGCGCGGATCATCGTCAAGGAGCAGCCGTTGATCTCGCTGGTCATGCCGGCCCTGCGCGGCGTGATCGGGGACCTGGGACATTGAGCCTGTTCGGCGCCCGCCATGGCAGCCGGCGGACCCGCGTGCCCACCATCATGCAGCACGAGGCGGTGGAGTGCGGCGCCGCCTGCCTCGCCATGGTGCTGGCCCATTACGGTCGCTGGGTCAGCCTGGAGGAGCTGCGCGAGCTGTGCGGCGTGTCGCGCGACGGCAGCAAGTCGGCCAACATCCTGCGGGCCGCCCGCAGCTTCGGCTTGCTGGCCAAGGGGTTCAAGCGCGACACCGGGGAACTGGCCGACCTGCCGTTCCCGATGCTCCTGTTCTGGAACTTCAACCACTTCGTGGTGCTGGAGGGCCTGGACAGAGACGGCGCCTGGATCAATGACCCGGCCACCGGCCCGCGCAAGGTGTCGGCAGAGGCGTTCGACGCGTCCTTCACCGGCGTCGTGCTGGCGTTCGAGCGGACCGACGCGTTTCGCACAGGCGGCGCCCGCCCCGGGCTGCTGTCGGTCATTGCCGGCACCCTGCGCGGCGTGCGCCGGGGCTTGGCCTATGCCTTCCTGGCCGGCCTCGCGCTGCTGGTCCCGGCGATCTTCACGGTCGGCAGCTACCGCATCTTCACGGACGAGATCCTGATCGGCGGCAAGTCGGAGTGGCTCGGCCCCCTGCTGGTCGCCCTGGCCGCCGCCGCCCTGCTGTCCGGCCTCCTGACCTGGCTGCAACGGCAGGCGCAGTCGCGCGCCGAGACCGCCTTGGGCGCCATGCTGACGGTGCGTTACTTCCGAACCATTCTGGAACTGCCGCTATCGTTCTTCGGCGCGCGCTATGCCGGTGACATCGCCAACCGGTTGGTTCAGGCCGACCGCATGGCGGTGTTGCTGGTCGGCTCGCTGGTACCGGCGCTGATCGGGCTGCTGCCGATCGCCGGCTTCGGGGCGGTGCTGTTCGTGATCGACCCGGTGCTCGCCGCCATCGCCCTCGGCTGCTCGGCGGCCGCGCTGACGATCCTGTCCCTGGCGGCACGTGGACTGGAGGACGAGAATCGCCGATCGCTGCACGACGAGGCGCGGTTGCAGGGCACCACCATGCAGGGACTGTCGATGCGCGATGACTTCCGCGCCGGCGGCATGGAAGGGCTGTTCCTGTCGCGGTGGCAGGCGGCTCAGGCCCGCGTGCTGGGGGCGGAGCAGCGGACCAATTTCCGGGCTGCGCTGATCGGCGAGAGCGCGACCTGGATCATGGCGGTCTGCGGCGTGATGCTGTTGGTGCTCGGCGGCCTGCGCGTCATGGACGGCCTGCTGACCCTTGGTCTGCTGATCGCCGCGCAGGCGATCGTCGGCCGGATCGCCGGGCCGATGATCGGGCTGGTGGGGGTGGGCACCCGGCTGCAGACGGTGCGTGGCATCGCCGACCGGCTGAACGACGCTGCCAACTACGCGCGCGGCCAGCGGGAAAGGGTGGCGGCCGCGGCCGGTCGGCCGGCCGACACCATCGCGCCGGATGCGGGGTGCGTTCCCATCGAGGTCATCGAGGTCTCGTATACCTATGCCCCCGGCCTTCCCCCCGCCGTCGACGGCGTGAGCCTGACCGTCGCCGCGGGCACCCGCATCGGCCTGGTGGGGCCGTCGGGCAGCGGCAAGTCCTCGCTGGCGCGGCTGATGGTCGGGCTGATGCCGGCGTCGGCCGGCGAGATCCGCATCTTCGGCCGTCCGCTCGACGACTGGCCGGCCAGCCATCTCCGGCGGGAAGTCGCGTATGTAGACCAGAACATCGGCCTGTTCGGTGCCAATGTCCGCGACAACCTGACGCTGTGGGACGACGGCATGCCTGAGGAGCAATACGTCGCCGCCGCACAGGACGCCCAGATCCACGACGTCATTTCCCTGCGGCCGGGCGGCTACATGGCCCTGCTGACCGAACAGGGCGGCAACCTCAGCGGCGGCGAGCGGCAGCGCCTGGCGCTGGCCCGGGCGCTGGCGGTCAACCCGCGGCTTCTGGTGCTCGACGAGGCCACCAGTGCCCTCGACCCCGGCGCCGAGGCCGCGGTGATGGCAGCAATCCGCCGCCGCGGCTGCACCTGCGTCATCGTCGCGCACCGCCTCAGTTCGGTGATGGATTGCGACATGATCGTGGTGATGGACAAGGGGCGGGTGGTGGAGACCGGATCGCACCGAGCGCTGATCAAGCTCGGCGGGCTGTACGCCCGCCTGGTGGAGGGCTGACATGAACGGCGGCGCGCCTGCCGCGGCGCTGATCCAGTCGCTTCCGCCCGTCACCCTGTCGACCGGCCAGTCCGTCCGGCCGGACGGCGCGCAGTTCCCCTGGATGGTGGAGGGCGGCAACTGCGAGGTGTACGCCCTGGTCGGCACCCGGCGCGTCTTTCTCGGCGTCGCCGAGCGCGGAACGCTGGTCGTTCCCCCGGATCCGGCGGTGGCAAGCTTGAGCCTGCTGGCGTTGCAGGACTGCCGCCTGGTCGCGCTGTCGCCGGAAACCTGGACACTGATCGGCCTGGAGTCGCTGCCGCTGGCGATCGACCGCTGGTGTTCGCTGCTGTCGGCCGGACTGGGCGAACTGGTCAAGCCGCGTCCGGCGGTTCAGCCGCTCGGCGCCGACGAAAGCCTGGTCCTTTCCGGTGCTGCGGCGGTGACCGCGACCTCGGGGGTTGTCTGGATCGTCGCCGGCGGCGAAGAGCCCGCGCGACTGATGGGCGAACGGCCCTTGCCCGCCGAGGCCCCGGTTCCCGTCGGCTATCACAGTTGGATAACGGTGGACGCCGGCGTCCGCCTGCGGACCCTCGGCACGCCCGGCCTCTTGGCCATCGACCGTGATGGGAGCGGCGTGCTCGATGCGTTGCGCGCCCATGCAACGCACGTCGCCGCGCTGGCCGGCGACTGTGTCCGGGCTGCCGAAGCGCGCGAGATGGAGCGCACCGTCCGGCGCGACACCCAGGTCGATCACCAGCTGCGGCAGAGCTTCGGCCGGTTTCATCGCATCTTCGCCGACAACGCGATGGCGCCGCCGCAGGAGAACGACTGCGGCTTCGTCTACCGAACCGTCACCGGCACGGCGCCGGCGCCACAGGCGGTCGCGGCCCAAACCGACGATTTCGAACTGTTCGCCGCCCTCAACAATGCCCGCCTGCGGAGCATCCCGCTGACCGACCGGTGGTGGCGCCGCGACGTCGGCCCGCTGGTGGTGCGCCGTCGGCGCGACGGCAAGCTGGCGGCGGTGCGGTCGGACTGGCTGGGGCGCTACCGGTTCCACGCGCTGGAGGAAAGGCCGCGGCTGGTCACCGCCAGGCTCGCCGCCGAGCTGGAGCCGACCGCGCGGATCCTCACCCGGCCGCTGCCCAACCAGGCGGTGACGGTCAGGCAGATCCTCTGGATGGGCATCACCCTGTGCTCGCTGGATATCGCGACCCTGGCGATCGCGGTCGTCGCCGCGTCGCTGCTGGGATTGCTGCTGCCGATTGCCACCGGCCGGCTGATCGACCTGTACATTCCCTCGGCCCTGCAGGATCCCACGCTGATGATCGGCCTCGGCCTTGTCGTCGCGCTGGCGGGCGTCTCGGCGATCAACCTGACATCCGCCATCCTGCGGCTGCGCATGGACGGCCGCATCGCCGAGCTGATCGGCGGCGGGGTGATGGATCGTGTCCTGCGGCTGCCCGGCAGCGCGACCCGCAGCATGGCGTCGGCCGAACTGGCGATGCGGGTCGGCGCGGTGGACGGCATTCGACGGGCGGTGATGGGCGTCGTCTTGAACGCGCTCATGGCGGGGGTCGGCGGCATCAGCGGCATCGCTCTGCTGACGTATTACAGTCCGCTCGGCGGCGCCGTCGCGGCCGGCCTGGTGGCGGCGCTGGTCGGGATCGGCGTTCTTGCCGGCATCAGGCAGATGGACGCGATTCTCAAGGGCGATCAGATGACGATGAACGTCAGCGCCCTTGCCTTGCAGATCATCGACAACATGCCGGTGCTGCGGGCGTTCGCCGCCGAGCGGCGGGCATTCGCCCGCTGGGCCGCCAATTCGGCGGAGATGCGGGCCCGCGCCATGCGGTCAAAGGGAATCGCGAACGTCTTCGAGGCGATCCTGGCTGCCGGTCAGATCCTGGCGATCGCGCTGGTCTTCGCCATACTGGGATACTCCGCGGGTCCCGCGGCCGGGCTGTCGACCGGCGGCTACATGGTGTTCGTCACGACGTTTCAGACGTTCCTGGCGGCCGGCGTCCTGATTTCCCGCGGCGCCAGCCAGTTGATCAGCCTGAAGCCCCAGATCACGCTGGCCCAGCCATTGCTGCAGAACGTCCCGGAATCCGCCCAGCACCGCAAGGATCCCGGGGAGATCAGCGGTGCCCTGGAGGCCAGCAACGTCGACTTCGAAGGCGAGGGCGGCAAGCAGCTCCTGAAGTCGATCTCGTTCCGGGCGCCGGCCGGCTCCTTCCTGGCCCTGGTCGGTCCTTCCGGCAGCGGGAAATCCACCTTGGTCTCGCTACTCATCGGTTTCGAGCGTCCGTCGACCGGCAGCATCCGGTACGACGGCCGCGACCTCACCAGCCTGGATCCGATAAAGCTGCGCCGCCAGATCGGCTATGTCCGGCAAGACGGCCGCCTGTTCGCCGGAAGCCTGCGCGAGAACATCCAGGGGCCGCACGACGCGGCGCTGGGGGATGTGTGGCGCGCGGCCGAGATGGCCGGAATCGCCGACGACATCCGCGCCATGCCGATGGGGCTGCACACCATGGTGACCGAAGGTGCCTCGGCGTTCTCCGGCGGGCAGATCCAGCGCCTGCTGCTGGCCCGGGCGCTGATCGGCGCGCCGAAGGTCCTGCTGCTCGACGAGGCCACCAGCGCGCTCGACAGCCTGAGCCAGGCGCGCGTCACCCGCAGCATCGACGCCCTGGGTGCCACCCGCATCGTCGTCGCCCACCGGCTTAGCACGGTTCGCAACGCCGATCTGATCCTGTTCATGGATCAGGGAAGAATCGTCGAGTCCGGCAAATTCGAGGATCTGATCCAGCGGGGAGGCGCGTTCGCGCGATTTGCCCAGCGCCAAGTCGTGCAATGACAGTGGGTCTGTCGCCCTTCGGAGTCACAGAGATGAAAGCAGACATGCGATCGCTTTTTCTTGTTCTCAGTGTCGTGGCATTGTCGCTGTGCCTGGACACGTCTCCGGCATCGTCCCAGTCCCGCCTTACGCTGAACGCCGTCAAGCTGCGCGATGCCGTGGTTTGCGGGGTGTCGAATGGCACCAGGGGCTTCTCCGCCCGCAAGCCGGACGGAACGTGGCATGGCCTGGATATCGACATCTGCCGGGCCGTCGCGGCCGCCGCGCTCGGCGATGCCGGCAAGGTCAAGTTCGTTCCGTTGAACGCACAGGAACGCTTCAAGTCTCTGCAACTCGGGGAAGTCGACATTCTCAGCCGCAACACCACCTGGACGCACACCCGCGACATCGCCATGGGCATGACCTTCGTGGGCATCGCCTACTTTGACGGACAGGGTTTCATGGTCCGGAAAGGAAGCAATATCAATACTCTGGAGGATATGCGGGGCGCCAGGATCTGCTACGAGACCGGCACCACGACGGAGGTGAGCCTGGCCGATCACTTCGCGGTCAAGGGAATCGACTACAAGCCCGTTCCCTTCGATACCGCACCGCTCACGATGATCGGGTTTCAGTCCGGCCGCTGCGACATCCTGACATCGGACCAGAGCGAGCTGTTCAGTCTGCGCCTGGAGTTGTCGAAGCCGGATTCCGCCGAGGTTCTGCCGCTGATCATCGAGAAGGAGCCTCTGGGTCCGGTCGTCCGCCGCGGGGATGAATCCTGGGAGGCGCTGGTGCGCTGGGTCCTGTTCTCCCTGATCGATGCCGAGGAACTCGGAGTGAACTCGGAAAACGTCGATCAACTGGTGCAGAGCCGTGATCCCGCGATCAAGCTGCTGCTGAAGGGCACCGCCGCCGACCTCTCCATCGGGCTGCCGGCCGAATGGGTGGTCAGGGTCGTGAAGCAGGTCGGCAACTACGGCGAGATCTTCGAACGCAATGTCGGTGCCGGGAGTCCCCTCGGCATCCCGCGCGGCCTGAACGACCTGTGGAACAGGGGCGGCCTGATGTACGCGCCGCCGTTTCGCTGAGCGGCGAGCCGCGGCAGCGCCGACGAGTGCTACGCCGCCGGGCCCGTCCATTCGCTGACCGCCTGCTCCAGTGTCGGACGCGGACGCTCGCTCGGCGGCACCGTGGGCGTGCCGATGTAGATGAAGCCGATGATCTCGGTGTCGGGCCCGTGGCCGAGCGCCTCGCGCACCGCCGGGTGATAGGCCGGCCACTCGGTCAGCCATTGGGCGGCGAAACCGGCGGCATGGGAGGCGACCAGCAGGTTCTGGCACAGCGCGCCGCCGGACAGCTTCTGCTCCATCAGCGGGATCTTCGGGTGTGCGGGGTCTACGCGCGCGGTCACCGCCAGCAGGATCGGCGCGCGCTGCGGGCGCTTGCGCTCCAGCTCGACCTGGCGCTCCTCGGCCTGCGGGTTCTCGGCCGTGAAGATGTCGGCCAGGACCGCGCCGAGCGCCGCCTGGCCCGGCTTGCGCAGCACCTGGATGCGCCAGGGGCCGAGCTTGCCGTGGTCGGGCACGCGGATGCCGGCGGCCAGGATCTTCTGCAGCGTGGCGTCGTCCGGGCCGGGCTCGGCCATGTCCTTGGCGCTGATCGAGCGGCGGGTGAGCAGCAGGTCGAGGGTGTCCATGCGCGCGTGATCTCCGTCGGGTTCCGGGCGAACATAGCCAGTCGCGCGTCCGATGAAAAGCGTGCGACTGCGTCGCAAATGCAATACTAGGAGGCCAATGTGCCTGACACCGTCGTGCTGGCGATCCATTTCCAGAACGAGAACTGCCATCCCGACGGCAGGGTCGGCATCGGCGTGGGATCCGACCGGGCCTGGAGCGAGGAGCGCTTCGCTGCCGCCCGCCGGCTGTTCGCAACGTCACGCGCTGCCCGCGTGCCGATCATCCACACACGGCTGGCGTTCCCGCCCGGCATGCGGGGCATCGTCGTGAACACCCCGATCCTGCGCCGCTTCGTCGAGATCGGCGCCTGGATCGAGGGCAGCTGGGGTGCCGAATTCCTCGACGGCCTGGGGCCGGAGCCGGGCGAGGCGATGGTCACGCACACCCGCAACAACGTGTTCCACAACTCGACCCTCGACGAGGTGCTGTTCCCGCTCAGGCCGCGCCGGCTGGTGGTCTGCGGCGTGTCGACCGCCTATGCCGTCGACCACGCGGTGCGGCATGCCGCGGACGTCGGCTACGACGTGGTGGTGGCGGCCGACGCCTGCTCGACCGCCACTGTCCGCCAGCACGAGGCGACGCTGGAGACGCTGCGGCTGCTGGCGGAGATCCGCACAGTCGACGAGATCGTGGCGGAGTTCCGCGTCCTCGGTTAGCATTGTTCGCCCGTCAGAATGGCGGGCGCCTGCGGGCGGACGCCGGGGACAGTCTCCGCGCGCGGCCCGATGCCGAAAGAAGTTCGGAGGCCGTCATGACACGCGTATCGACCCTGGTCCGCATCGCCGCCGCCACGCTGCTGCTGGCGGCCCTCAGTGGCTGCAATTACGTCACCTACGGTGCGGTCGCCGGTGGCGTTGCCGGCGGCGCCTCGCTGGCAACCGGCCGCAACCCGTTCTACCTGGCCGACAAGTATTTCGGCCGCTCCTGCGCGAGCTACAGCTACATGGACCGGCCGGTGCGCTGCGTGAACGATCCGGGCTGACAGACAGATGCTGCGAACCACCACGATGCTTCTGGCCGCCGCGTTGCTGCTGGGCGGCTGCAGCGCCGCCGACTACGACCCGCGCCCGCTGCTTGCCGGCATCGCCGGCGGCGCCTGCAGGGGAGCCGGCTCGTGCTCCGTGGTGTGCGCGGACGGCTCGACCCTGGACGGCCGTCCGGCGTCGGCGCGCTGCCGTCCCTGAGGGCTCACCGCTCCGCCGGCGCCAGCCGATCGAGGCCGAAGCGAGCGACGAAGGCGATGACGCAGCACCCCGCCACCACCGCGCACATGGCGAGCGGCGTGGCGTCGTGCAGCAGGCCGACCAGGGCACTCGCCGCGGCACCCAGCCCGAAGCGGGTGGCGCCGAACAGTGCGGAGGCGGCACCGGCGCTGCTCGGGAACAGTCCCATCAGCCGGGCCGTGCAATTGGCGCCGACGGGGGCCTGCACGCCGACCACCAGCAGCAGCGGTGTGGCCACCCCCCACAGCCCGCCGATCCCCGTGATGCCGGCCGCCAGCAATGCCACGCCGCCGACCGCCGCCAGCGCGATCGACAGCCGCGTGATGCGCAGCAGGCCGAAGCGGGCGACATAGCGGGCGTTCAGCGCCGAGGCGATCACCAGGGCGATGACGTTGACGCCGAACAGCGCCCCGTACCATTGCGGCGACACCCCGAAATACTCGATGTACACGAACGGCGTGCCGGTGATGTAGGCGAACATCGCGGCACTGTTGAAGCTGCCGGAGACCAGGTCGGCGAGCGCCCTGCGCTCCGTCGCGATGCGGCCGTAGGCAGCGAAGGCGCCGAGCAGCCGGATGCCGACGCGGGCCGAGGCCGGCAGCGATTCCGGCAGCAGGGTCAGGGTGGCCAGCAGGCCGGCGGCGCCGAAGGCGGCCAGCACGTGGAAGATCGCCCGCCAGTCGGCGAACAGCAGGATCTGGCCGCCGACGGTCGGTGCGACCAGCGGGGCGACCGCCATGACCATCGCCATCAGCGACAGCACGCGCGCCGCACCCTCGGTGGAGAACATGTCCTTGGCGACGGCGCGCGCCAGGGCCGAGGCGGCACCGCCGCCGATCGCCTGCAGCACGCGGCCCAGGGTCAGCATGCCGATGTCGTCGGCGGCGGCGCACAGCAGCGACGCCGCCAGGAACAGCGCCAGGCCGCAGGCGATGATCGGGCGCCGGCCATAGCGGTCGGAAACCGGGCCGTAGACCAGCATGCCGACCGCGAAGCCCAGCAGGAAGGTGGTGATGGTCTGCTGCACCTCGGCCGGGTGCGCCGCCAGGTCGACAGCGATGTCGGGCAGGCTCGGCAGGTACATGTCGACCGCCAGCGGCCCCACCATGACCAGCGAGCCGAGCAGCACGATCAGCGACCGGCCGGGTGCCGGGGCGGAAACGGACTGGGCCATGGGAGCTCCGGGTGGGTGGCGCGGCGGCTGGGTAGCACGGGCCGTGGCCGGCGGCGAGCCCGGCCCCCTTCGAGATTGCACCCCATAGCAATTCCATGCGTATTATCAGGCGCTTCGGGTGGGAGCTGGAGGCCTTCATGTCGTTACGAGCATTGACCGTCACCGGCGCCCTGGTCGCCGGCCTGAGCCTGGGTGCCGCCGCCGAGACGCCGGTGGAGCGCGGCCGCTATCTGGTGGAATCCATCGCCGGCTGCGGCAACTGCCATTCCCTGCAGAACGCGACCGGCCAGATACCCGGGCGGGAGCTGGCCGGTGGGCCGCCGATGAAGGAGGCGGTGTTCGAGGCCTACGCGCCGAACCTGACGCCCGACCATGCCACCGGCCTCGGTGCCTGGAGCGACGACGAGATCGTGCGCGCCATCCGCGAGGGTGTGAGCCGCGACGGCCGGGTGATGGGCCCGCCGATGCCGTTCGGCCTGTACCGCGGCCTCGCCGACGACGACGTGCGCGCCATCGTCGCCTATCTGCGTACCGTGAAGCCGGTGGCCAACAAGGTGCCGGCCACCGTCTACCGGATGCCGCTGCCGGCCAGCTGGGGACCGTCCGTGGCGGGCGTGGCCGCGCCGCCCCGCACCGACAAGGTGGCCTACGGCGCCTATCTCGCCGGACCGGTCGGGCACTGCGTGGAATGTCACACGCCGCTCGACGACAAGGGCGGGCTGGTGATGCAGCGGCTCGGCGCCGGCACCCGCGATTTCGCCGGGCCCTGGGGGATCGCGGTGTCGCGCAACATCACTCCGGCCGCACTCGGTGAGTGGAGCGATGCCGAGATCAAGCGGGCGATCACCAAGGGCATCAGCCGCGACGGCAGCCGGCTGCTGCCGCCCATGGGCTACGGCTTCTACGCGAAGATGACCGAGGCCGATCTCGACGCCCTGGTCGCCTGGCTGCGGTCGCTGCAGCCGGTGGACTGAGCCGGCCGACTGAACCGGACGATGGCCGCCTCCCGCACCCTGCTGATCGTGGCGCACGCGCCGTCGCCGAACACCCGGCGGCTGCGCGACGCCGTGCTTGCGGGAGTCGCCGAGGCCGGGGCCGAGGCGCTGGAGCCGCGGGTGGTGGCGCCGCTCGATGCCGGGCCGGACGACGTGCTGGCGGCCAGCGGCATCATCCTCGGCACCACCGAGAACCTCGGATACATGAGCGGCGCGCTGAAGGACTTCTTCGACCGCACCTACTATCCGGTGCTGGAGAAGACCCAGGGCCTGCCCTATGCGCTGTACATCCGCGCCGGCCATGACGGCACCGGCACGCGGCGCGGGGTGGAGACCATCGTCACCGGCCTGCGCTGGCGGGCGGTGTGCGAGCCGGTGCTGTGCCGCGGCGCCTGGGACGACGGCTTCGAGCTGCAGTGCCGCGAACTCGGCACGCTGATGGCGGCCGGGCTCGACGCCGGGGTGTTCTGAGGATGGACCCGGCCGCCTTCGCCCGGGCGGTGCAGGCCGGCGACTGGCCGGCCGCCGAGCGGGCGGTCGCCGCCCTGCTGCGCGCCGATCCGGGCAACCCGGCGCTGCACTACAACCGCGGCCTGGTGCTGCGCCGGCTCGGCCGGCCGGCCGACGCGGTGGCCGCCCACGACGCCGCCCTTGCGCGGGCTCCCGGCCACGCCAATGCCGCCTTCGAGCGCGCCGCCTGCCTGCTCGACCTCGGGCGGCTGGATGCCGCCGAGGCCGGGTTCACCGGCTATCTGGCGCAGGTCCCCGGCGACGCCGACGCCCGCCTGAACCGTGCCCGCATCCGCCTGCGGCTGGGGCGGCCCGGCGAGGCGCTGGTCGATCTCGACGGTCTCGCGGAGGCGGAGCCGGCGGTCCGCCTGGCCCGCGCCGAGGCGCTGCGCGACCTCAGGCGGCTGGACGAGGCCGAGGCGCTGCTGGCGGCGCGGCCGGGTGACGGGCCGGAACTGCGGGCGGCGGCGCTGAAGCTGCTGAGCCAGGGCGCGGTGGGGCGGGTGCGGCTGGCAGCGCGCTGATCCCGACCGGCCCTTCGT
>Ga0209024_1001290_pt1 | contig 22973 bp, 21 predicted proteins | sample AutmiccommunBRH5_FD_187380 | JGI IMG/M metagenome (GOLD analysis project Ga0209024, IMG submission 187380) | Deep subsurface microbial communities from Mt. Terri, Switzerland - Autotrophic microbial communities BRH/5 (SPAdes) (version 2) | ecosystem: Environmental > Aquatic > Deep subsurface >...
CATAGTGTTAGGGAGGTATGCATTTCCATGGGTCGGCAAAAAATTAAAGCAAAGTGAGTCGGAAGAGTTCGTATTCAGTATGCTGATCGTAGCAGCGATGACATATGCCGTGATCGGAGAGCTGTTGGGATTACATTTCATTGTTGGCGCATTTATGGCTGGTCTGTTTTTTCAGCGGCAGACCGTGAGCGGGGAAATTTTTGACGATACAAAGGTGAAAATTTCTGGCGTTACGTTAGGATTTCTGGCGCCGATATTTTTTGCCTCAATCGGAATGAGCCTCGATTTATCAGCCACGACACAAATACCGGGTTTGCTATTTGTGATTCTTGCGGCCGCCTTTATGGGAAAATTATTAGGAGCGGGGATACCAGCCTATTTTTCAGGGATGTCGCTGCGCGAGTCCGCCGCGCTGGGAAGCGGAATGTGCGCACGGGGCGCTGTCGAACTCATCGTTGCTGATATCGCCTTGCGCGCGGGCCTTTTCGAAATGCCCGATCCAACGCCACAGGAAATCACATTTTTGTTTTCCGCTGTTGTAATCATGGCGATCGTTACAACGATCATCACGCCACTTGCCTTAAAGCCGTTACTAGAGGATGATCCCAAGGGGTAGCTGAGACAGGGATAATTTGTGCGCAGCCGATCCATGCGATGGAACTCGTCTGGAAGATTATGTATGCCTAAATGGCAGTGGATATTAAAAACTTTCGGCAGCAAACTCTGGTTGCGCGCCACATTCTTTTGTCTGCTGGGAATCTTTACCGCGCTTTTTGCGTTTCTGGTAAAGGACTTCATTCCGGATGATATTGCAGGCAAAGTTGGTGTGGATGCTGTCGACAGCATTCTTCATATCATCGCCAGCAGCATGCTTGCGGTCACAACTTTTTCTTTGAGCACCATGGTGGCAGCCCATGCCGCCGCCAGTTCAAGTGCGACCCCACGAGCAGTAACATTGTTACTGGAAGACAGAACCGCGCAAAATGCGCTCTCGATATTCATTGGTTCTTTTTTATATAGCCTTGTCGGCATAATAGCGCTTCAAATTGGTATATACGGCGAAAGTGGTCGTCTCATTCTGTTTGTGGTCACTCTTGGCGTCGTTTTTGTTATCACGGCGTCATTGCTGACATGGATCGATCATCTTTCACATCTTGGTCGCGTGGGCGAAACCATAGATGTTGTAGAAAGAACCACAGCGCAGGCATTACAGCAGCGCCTGGACGAGCCATATCTGGGAGGAACGCGGCTTGAACAGTACGTGCCTGCGATTTCGCATCACGCGATAACGCATTCGCAGATCGGTTATATTCAGAACATCGATATGCAGAGGCTATCGGATCTGGCAGAAGATCATGAGATGGAAATATTTATTCGGGCGTTGCCGGGGGCATTTAGCGATTCAAGCAAACCCGTCGCTTATATTTCCACGCCTCCTGACGAAAAACTGCTGTGTCTTATACGAGACGCGATCGTCGTAAATGGGAACCGGTCATTCGAACAGGATCCACGTTACGGCCTGATCGTCTTAAATGAAATTGGCGCACGCGCATTGTCACCCGCCGTGAATGATTATGGCACGGCGATAGATGTGATCGGCACTGCCGTGCGCTTACTGATACCGTGGGCAAGTCAGGACCCTGCTGGGATTTCGGAAGTTCATTTTCCACGAGTACATGTGCCCGCACTATTCGCCTCTGATTTATATGACGACATATTTGGCAGCCTCGCGCGCGATGGGGCGGGCATGCTGGAGGTTACGCTACGATTGCAAAAGGCGTATGCATCTCTGGCTGCTATAGGCAATGAAGAATGCATTGAACAGTCCAGACGTTATTCTGCACTTACCCTGAAATATGCGCAGCATGCCCTCATATTGGACGAGGAGAAGGAAGCGCTTGAAGCGCTCGTCGCTTCACCAGGATCAGGCGTGTTATCGTGAGTCATACTGGTACTCAATTCCCGGGACGTAATCTGTGAAATCCGATAATACGATTGAATCCGGCTTTTCGCTGGCGCTCGATACAATACAGGGATGGGTATCGGGCTTTTATATACTGCTTCCCAATATTATTGCGGGACTTATATTCCTGCTGATTTTTATATTTACGTCACTCGGCGTGCGCAGCGCTGTGAAGGAATATTTTAACCGCCGCGAACGGACGGATCTGGGGGTGATTTTATCGGGTTTTGCTTTTTGGATCATGATCACTTTTGGGGGACTGGTTTTCCTCACTATTGTCATTCCGTCCCTTAGACCCGTTGACTTGTTATCCAGCCTTGGCATCGGTTCGATAGCATTCGGCTTTGCGTTCAAGGATATTTTGCAGAACTGGCTTGCGGGCCTTTTGATTTTGCTGCGGCTTCCTTTCAGACGGGGCGATCAAATTCGCATCGGAGAAGCCGAGGGGACGGTTCAGCGTATAGAGCCCAGGGCGACAATAATTCGTACTTACGATGGCCGCGATATTATTGTTCCCAACATAAATATTTACGCCGGCATCGTGACCATACATACCTCACAGGAACTCCGCCGGGTTGAAATCGATTTCACGGTCGGGTACGCGTACGACATCCGGAAAATTACCGAGATCATTCTAAATGCGCTCAAGCCGATAGATGAAATAATTCCCGACCCGCCGCCGCAAATTCTCTGCTGGGAGCTTGGCGCCACATCGTTGGGTGTGCGTGTGCGATGGTGGATTAATTCTGAGCGATCCCAGGAAGTCATTTCGCGGGCCCGGATTATCCAGGCTATCAAAGAAGCGTTTGACGCCAATGATATCGACCCGACGGACCCGCAACTGATTTACTATCAGCGTGCAAACCAGGTGGATGAAATTGCAATGTTTCCGGAGAATGAAAATCCGACTTCGGAAAAAAATGAAGAAGTGCAAAAGAGTTACGGCCCGCCTCCTGAGGTGACCATCTCAAAAAACGACCCAGAATCCGACAAGCCAAAACTGGATTCAAAAAAGCGAACCATGCTGCCGGAGACATGAGAACTTGTTCCCTAATGGCGCTGGGATAGAGCCGCCTACCGGGTCTTTGCCGGGCAATCAATGACATGAAAAAATGACGGGGCGGCTGCCCCGTCATTGACTTAACTCGAGCTTATTGGGCTCGTAACAAACGTACCCACAATGAACGGCTAGGAGCTTTTATCTTCGAGAGGCACGTATTTCGGCAGAGTTTTGATCTGAGCATCCGTCATATCCACGCCGACCCTGAAATCATCGGCGTCACCTCGTTGATGGAAGGTGCGGGTTTTGTCGAACTCCAGAACAACAGTCTCGCCTCCCATTCCCAAAAATTCACCAACGGATAAAACCAGCTTTGGCTGTCCATTGAGAATGACGACATCGTCAACTTCACCAATAACCTTATCTCCCTTGCCCGTGACATCCGTACCGATAAGGTTGCTGACGCTTACCTGGTTCGTGGGTATCCACTCATAATTTGACCGCTGTTCGTCATATTGCGCGTCAGTGAAGGCCGTCTTGCGGTCTTCTTCGCGCTTATATTTATATCCGGGCATGGCTTTGAGGTCGCTTTTGCTCATCCGCGTTTGAATGAGCTTTCCGCCATCACGTATACGCAAGTCGTTCCAGTCGATTGCAACTTCGTGTTCGCCCATCCCAAGAAAACCGCCAACACTGGCGATAAGTGCGGCGGACTTCCCATTGCTGTCGATAATCACAGCAGTTATTTCGCCAATTTCATCGCCAGCGAGATTATGCAGGTCCTTGCCCACAAGTTCTTCGGCTTTGATCTGCGTCGGGTTGACGCTATTCGTGGTTGCGCCTGTGTTTGTCTTATCCGCAGCGATAACCGGAGACGCCGCAAGAAGTGCGATTACACTGACTGCGCTCAGGATTGTAGATTTTTGCTTAAGCATCATTATTTTCTCCATCGTTTGGCTTCGCAACGGCGGCGTCCGGAAAAGGAGGCCGCGAAACGATATGCAATTTATGCCCCATGCAAAACTGCAGGGCCTGCTAACAAACGCGGGAGGCTGGAATTTGGTTCCATGGTTTTTCTTATTTGCGTGACAGTAGAAAATAAATAGAGCGGTCACGAATGGAAAGTAACGCGGAAATAAACCCAGTAAAAATATTGGAAAATCAATCTTGACATTTTTGTTGTAAAATTGCCTTGTGGTTTGGCGCCATGTTTGATGGCTACATGCAGAAACTCGCGGAGGGATGATTATGATGCATTCAAGACACAGGTTCTTTGCCTTGGTGACTGCGGGGGTTCTTTCCGTAAGCTCACTAGCCTTATCGGGCTGTGAAGAAAAAAAAGGCCCTTTAGAAGAAGCCGGGGAAAGTGCTGATGAAGCGATCAGCGACACAAAACGAGCGGTTGAAGACGCAGCGGATTAATCGGGGATTTATCCGCCAACGGCTTTTTTTTCGGTGAGTAAAATGAGCGTTATCGCACTCTCGACTTTAGTGAAGTAAGTTTAAAAAGAAGAGGTGCGAGACGCGGGTGCGTAGTGGATACCGTCGCGTTCACGTGCTGCTACGCCGCGAGGGCTGGCAGGTCGACCAGAAGAGAACCCGGCGTACATTATCGGGGGGCATTCAGAGCACGACAAAAAGCCCATATTTTTGCCCCTGGATTGCCCGGACAAGCACGGGAATGACAATACGGGGGTAAGCCCGCCTGATCCAGTTAAGATTGTGCATTGCGGGGCAAGCTGCTAGGTTCCGCCCGCAATATAATTCCCCATCTTCAATTGGCAGCCTCCTCATGAAAATCAACGGTAATGAAATACGCGTCGGTAATGTCATCCAGCACAAGAACGGCCTCTGGGTGGCGGTCAAGACCAGCCATGTGAAACCCGGCAAGGGTGGCGCGTTCGCCCAGGTCGAGCTTCGGAATCTGATCGAGGGGACCAAGCTGAATGAACGTTTCCGGTCCTCGGAAACCGTTGAACGGGTGCGGCTGGACCAGAAAGACTATCAGTTTCTGTTTGCCGAGGGCGATGCGTATACCTTTATGGATCAGGAAAACTTTGAGCAGATACAGATCGACGGCGATATGTTGGGCGAACGCGCCGCGTTTCTGCAGGATGGCATGCAGGTCATGGTCGAATCCTTCGAAGGGCGCCCCATCGGCGTCAAGCTGCCGCAGCACGTGACCCTTGAAATATCGGACACGGAACCGACGGTGAAAGGACAGACGGCGTCGTCGTCCTACAAGCCTGCGACACTCAGCAACGGTGTGCGTTGCATGGTGCCGCCATTTTGCGGTGTCGGCGACAGGATCATTGTCGACACGGAAGAAGTAACCTATTTACGCCGCGCTGACTAATTCGCGCAAAGGATCATACTATCCATGGTGCATTCGCCAACCCTCAATGTGATGATTGGCGCCGCCCGCAAGGCGGCGCGCGCATTGGTGCGCGATTTTGGTGAGGTGGAGCAGTTACAGGTCTCGCAAAAGGGCCCGGCCGACTTTGTCACCAATGCCGATCTGAAAGCGGAAAAAACCCTCATCCATGAATTGCTGCATGCCCGCCCGGATTATGGCGTAATCGCCGAGGAAAGCGGCGTAAAGCATGGCGCCGACCCCCGCCATCACTGGATTATCGATCCGCTGGACGGGACGCTGAACTTCATGCACGGCCTGCCGCATTTCGCGATTTCTATTGGACTGGTGCGATCGGGCGAAGTGATTGCCGGGCTGGTTTATAATCCGGTGTCCGATGACATGTATGTGGCGGAAAAAGGTCAGGGCGCTTATCTTAACAGCCGCCGCATCCGCGTGTCCGGGCGGCGCGATATGACCCAGGCCATGCTGGCGACGGGAATTCCCTATCACGCTCGGCCGGGCCACGACCGTTTCCTGGCGGAAATGGCGGCGCTAATGCCAGAGGTTGCGGGCATTCGCCGACTGGGTTCCGCGGCGCTTGATCTAGCTTTTGTCGCTGCGGGCCGGTTTGACGGCTTTTGGGAAAGCCACCTGAAACCCTGGGATATTGCAGCCGGCATATTGCTGGTGCGCGAAGCGGGCGGCTTTGTGACTGAAATCAATGGTGGCGATAAAATGCTGGAATCCGGGAGCGTCCTGGCCGGGAATGACCATCTGCATGGGGCTATCGCCAAACTTTTGCCATCAAGTGCTGCATGATACTGTATTCATAACAGGTGACGTTTTGGGGATTCGCCATGCTGGCAGAAGACAGCGTTAGATTAAAACCGGGCATCCCATGGGTAATTGCCGCACTTTTGCTGGTACTGACTTCGCCGCCAGTTCTGGCGCAGGAAACAGTCTATATCGGTGGGCGTTCCGCGGGGCCTGCGGTGGAGGTCGACCTCTCTGCGCTGAATGGCCAGTATCCGCGGCGCATTGCGCGCCCGGGCCCCCCGGATATATTGCCACCTGATCCCGCCAACGCCCCGAGGGCGCGTGCGACCAGCAGTGTGCGTCTGGCGCCGCCGCCACACACATATGCATCCCGCCCGCCTGTTGCTACCCGTCCACCGGCGGCTGCCGCAATTGCGTCTTCGTCAGCTCCTGTAACCGGCGCGCCTGGCAATATTACCCCCACGCCATTAAACCCTGGCTTGACGCCTGCGCCTGCTCCGGCCCGGCCGGTAACAAAATCCCCATTGACCGCCGCCGCGCCGCCAAAACCCATCACCCCGGTGACGGCGGGTGCAGGCCGTGTAGCGCCGCCACCGCCTGCCGCCAGCCCGCCACAAGCCATGGTGGCGCTTCCCGCCGGTCTAAGCCCATCCGTATCATCGGCCCCTGCCGCCGCGGCGGCGGCTATTATGTTTGCGCCGGGTGCAATTGAGCTAACCCCGGAGGCCACCGCTCAGCTTGACGCCCTGATGGCGTCTCTTGGCGGGCAAGACCGGGTGCAGTTGAAAGCGCATGCCTCAGGTGCGCAAAACGACGCCGAAACCCGGCGTATTGCCCTGAAACGCGCCCTGGCCGCGCGCTCGCATTTGCTCGCCAGCGGTATGGAAAGCGCCCGCATTGACGTGCGCGCGCTTGGCCCCGCGGGCGATGGTGGCGCGGATGACCGCATCGATGTGATTGTGGTGACCCAATGAGCGAAACCCTGCGCTCGGACGGGCGTCTGATGGGGCAGGCCATGTCCGGACAGCGGCGGTTTTTGTTGCGCATGGGGATATTCCTGGCCGCAGTCATCGGTGTTTTGACGGTATTGCTGACGACATTAAGCATAGCTTTTTTCGCCAATCCCGCTTTGAACAGCCTGATCATCCTTGTCCTGACGATGGGGATTTTTTACAATTTCCGGCAGGTTCTGCGGCTTGGCCCGGAATGCGACTGGATCGAGCATGTCCGCGCCACCCTTGCCGACGGCGGACGTGGGGAAAAAATCATTGCAGAACAGACGGCGCCCGTGCTGCTTGCGCCGATGGCTGCGATGCTGGGGGCGCGCACGGGCAGAATGATGTTGTCGGCGGCCACCACCCGCTCGATGCTCGATTCAATTTTTTCCCGGCTGGATGAAGCGCGCGAAATATCCAGATATATGATAGGGTTGCTGATCTTTCTGGGGTTGCTTGGCACTTTCTGGGGGCTGATCAATACCCTCAGCACCATTGGCGCGACCATTCAGGGCCTGTCGGTCCAGGGCGGCGACATTACCACCGTATTTGATCAGTTGAAGTCTGGTTTGCAGGCTCCCCTGAGCGGTATGGGCACGGCGTTTTCATCGTCGCTGTTTGGGCTTGGCGGATCACTGATCCTGGGTTTTCTCGATCTGAATGCCGGACAGGCGCAAAATCAGTTTTATAATGAACTGGAAGAATGGCTTTCCAGCCTTACCCGCGTTTCCGCCGGCGGTGCGTTATCTGATGGCGAGACAGCGATGCCGGTTTATGTGACGGCGCTACTGGAGCAAACCGCAGAAACTGTCGAAGGCCTGCAGGCCATTGTGGCGCGCGGCGAGGAAGGCCGTGCAGCAAGCAACCAGGCGCTGCTAAGTTTGTCAGAGCAATTGGCCGGCCTGACGGACCATCTGCAAAGCGATCAGGACGTGTCGCGCCGCATGCTGGATGGCCAGCGCGAAATGCGTTCATTGCTGGAACAGCTGGTGCAGCAGCGCGGTTCGGCAGATCCCGGGCTTGATATGGCCAGCCGTCAGCATTTGCGCAATATCGATGTGCATCTGTCGCGTCTGATGCAAGACAGTGTGGACGGGCGCGAACGCACCGTCAGCGAGTTGCGTTCCGAGATCAAATTGCTGACCCGTACCGTTGCTGCGTTGGCGCAGGAACAACGCAAGGCCGACGGCTGATGTCCGCGCGCAGCCTGCGCGCCCGGCGGGCCGGGCTGGATATCTGGCCGGGTTTTGTCGACGCGCTGGCCAATCTTTTGCTGGTTGTCAGTTTTGTGCTGTCGGTTTTTATTCTGGCGCAATTTTATCTGACCCAGGCGCTGTCCGGGCGTGATGATGCGCTGCGCGAATTAAACGCGAGGGCGGCGGAGCTGGCCGAACTTCTGGCGATGGAAAAGGCTGCGGGCAACGAACTGCGCAGCGAGGTTGCGCGTCTGTCGGCAACCTTGCAAAACACGTCCAGAGAACTGGACACAAAAACACGCGCCACGGCGGATGCGCAACAGACCATCGCCCAACTGCGTGATCTGGTGTTACAGCGTGAAGGCGTCGTTGCGGCCGCCCAGGGAGAAATTGCCGGCATTCAAGGCAGCCTGGAAGCGGAAAAGCAGGTGTCCCTGCAAGCCCAGGCGCAAGTCAAACTGTTAAATGAACAAATTGCGGCATTGCGTGCACAGTTGGCGCAGATAGCGGTGGCGCTTGATGCCGCCGAAGCAAAAGACAAAGAAAGTCAGGTGGTGATCGCCGATCTCGGCGCGCGGCTAAATCAGGCGCTTGCGGCCAAGGTCGAAGAGCTGGCCCGCTATCGTTCGGAGTTTTTTGGAAAACTGCGTGAAGTGCTTGCCAATACGCCGGGTGTGCAGATTGTAGGGGACCGGTTTATTTTCCAGTCCGAAGTTTTGTTTGACTCCGGTTCGGCCGATATTGGCGAGGCGGGGCAGGAACAGTTACGCAAGATCGCCGCCGTGCTGAATGAAATCGCGCCGAAAATTCCTGCTGAACTGAACTGGGTATTGCGCGTCGATGGGCACACTGACACCGTGCCGATCTTTACGGAACGCTTTCGTTCCAATTGGGAACTGTCGGCGGCGCGCGCATTGTCGGTGGTGAATTTTCTGACGGGGCAAGGGGTGCCGCCCAGCCATCTGGCCGCCGCCGGCTTCGGACAGTTTCATCCGCTTGATCCTACAAACAGCGATGCCGCGCGCGCCCGCAACAGGCGCATTGAACTGAAGCTGACGGAGCGGTAAGCTGCCTTGTTCACGCATGGTTTTATGCTGATGTTCTGCGGCAGAAGGAAATGGTTATGAAACTCTACTACAGTCCGGGCGCGTGTTCGCTGTCACCCCATATCGTGTTGCGCGAGGCGGGATATGATTTCGACATGGAAAAAGTCGATCTGAAGACCAAGCTTACGCAAGCGGGTGAAGATTTTAACAAGATCAATGAAAAGTCAGCCGTTCCGGTTCTGATGCTTGATAATGGTGAAATAATAACTGAAGGTCCGGCCATCGTTCAATATCTCGCCGACCAGAAACCTGGTGCGGGTCTTGCCCCAAAAAACGGTACGATTGAACGGGTGCGTCTGCAGGAATGGCTGAATTATATTTCTACTGAACTTCACAAGACATTTGGACCGCTATTCGCCCCAGTGGGGCATGAAGCAACTGTAAACGCCCGCAAAAAACTGGAAGGAAACTTTGCTTTCCTGGAGAGAAAATTAAAAGACAGAAAATATTTGATGGGCGATCAATTCACCGTTGCGGACGCTTATCTCTTCACAATTCTTAGCTGGACAAAATTCATCCAGATGGATCTGGCGACCTGGCCGGTTCTGGCCGAATATCAAAAGCGCGTTTCGTCCCGCCCAAAAGTCCAGGAAACATTGAAGGCCGAAGGATTGGCATAAAACTATCCGCGCAATTCGCCGCCGGTGGCTTTTTTCACCGCCGCGATAATCGCCTCTGCCACCGCATCGATTTCCTTGTCGGTCAGGGTTTTTTCGCGCGGTTGCAGGGTAACGCTGATGGCAAGTGACTTACGTCCGGCACCGATGCGTTCGCCCTCATACAGATCGAACAGCGCCACACCAGTAATTAATTCGGGTGCCCCGCTTGCCGCCGCGCGCAGTAACTCGGCGGCGGGAACAGCGGCATCGATAACGAACGCGAAATCGCGTGATACGGCCTGCAAATCCGAACTGCGCAATGTTCCGCGCGACGGGCCGCTGCGTGTCTTTGGCAATGGTATTGCGTCCAGCACAATCTCGAACGCCATCACCGGGCCACGCATATCCAGTGCGTCCAGAATGGCGGGATGCACTTCGCCAAAATTCGCCAGCGCATTTTTGGGCCCTAGGCGGATCACACCCGAACGTCCCGGATGATACCAGTTGGGCGCATCCACCGTGATGCGCAACTTGTCCAACGACACGCCAAGATGCTCCAGCACCGCAAGCGCATCGGCCTTCACATCAAACACGTCAACGGCGCGTTCGCCCTGCGTCCAGTGCCGGGGCAGGGTTTGCCCGCAACGAATGCCGCTTGCTGCGGTGCTTTGATCCTGCGGCGCATCGCCCGCATATTGCGGACCCACCTCGAACAGCGAAATATCGGCGTACCCGCGATCTGCATTGCGTTTCGCCGCAGCCAGCAGATTGGGCAGCAGGCTGGGGCGCATCACCGACAGTTCCGTTGAAATGGGATTGGCAAGGGTTACTTCCGGTGCGCCGCCGCCAAACAGTTCCGCCATCCGTGTGCTGAGGAACGACCAGGTTACCGCTTCCATCATGCCGCGCCCGGCAAGCAGGCGCTTTGTCCAGCGCACCCGGTTCTGCGGTGTGTTGACGGCCACGCCCGTGACCGGCTGCATACGCGGCAGCGGCGTCGCAGGCAGCTTGTCAAAGCCATTGATGCGGGCGATTTCCTCGACCAGGTCGGTTTCGCCGTGCACGTCGGGCCGCCAGGATGGCGCGCGAACGCCCATGGGGCGGGTGTCTGCTTCAACTGCAAAACCCAGCGCATCCAGAATGCGCACACACTCCGCATCAGCTACATCCATGCCGGTCAGGGCGCGCACCCGTTCCGGGCGGAATTCTATGGCTTCCGGCAGTGCAGGAACAGCGCCTGCCACCCGCACATCGCTGGCAACGCCGCCGCACAACGCCAGGATCATCCGGGTGGCCAGGTCCAGTCCGGGCAAAACGAATTGCGGATCGACGCCGCGCTCGAACCGGTACCGCGCGTCGCTATCAATGCCGTGCCGGCGCCCGGTCGCCGCAATGCGCCGCGGATCGAAATAGGCGGACTCGATAAATACATTTACGGTCGCATCGGTGCAGCTGCTGGGCATGCCGCCAATGACGCCGCCAAACCCCTGTACGCCAGAGTCATCCGCAATGACGCAATCCGATGGGTCAACCTCATATTCATTTCCGTCCAAAGCGTGCAGTTTTTCGCCCACGCGCCCAAGGCGCGCATGAATTTGCCCGCGGAGCCTATCCGCGTCATAAACATGCAGCGGCCGTCCGCGATCCACCGAGATATAATTGGTGATATCGACCAGGGTGGAGATGGAACGCAACCCCACGGCCTCCAGGCGCTGGCGCAGCCACGCGGGACTGGGGCCATTTTTCACCCCTGTCACCAGCCGACCGGCGAACACCGGACATGCGGGTGCAGCCACGTCATCAAAATGCAGGCCAATGTCAACTGTACACGGACCATTCCCTGGCACGGATGTAACCATGCCCGATTTCAGCATGCCAGCGCCGGCCGCCGCAAGATCGCGCGCAATGCCATGCACCCCCAGACAGTCAGGCCGGTTGGGGGTGATCGACACATCGATCATGGGGTCATTCAAGCCCATGACTTCGGCAACCGGCGCACCGGGCGGCGCGTCGGGGGCCAGTTCAATGATCCCTTCATGATCGCCGGAAAGGCCCAGTTCGCTGGCGGAACACAACATGCCGTTGGAGTCGACGCCCCGGATTTTGCTGGCTTTCAGCACCATGCCATTGGCGGGAATAGTCGCGCCCACCGGAGCGAAAACCCCCATCATGCCCGCGCGTGCATTGGGGGCGCCACACACCACCTGCAATTGCTCGCGGCCCGTGTCGACCATACACAGCCGCAGGCGATCCGCATTGGGATGCTGTTCGGCCGAAATCACTTTCGCCACGATAAAGCCGTTAAGCCCCGCCGCGCGGTCCTGCACCGCCTCAACCTCCAGCCCGATAGATGTCAGGCGTTCAGCAATTTCATTAACGCTGGCGGCTGTTTCCAAATGTTCGCGCAGCCAGGAAAGCGTGAACTTCATCGGCTCAATCCCCCTGCCAGACTTGGGATGTCCAGAGCGGCGAAACCGTAATGTTGCAGCCAGCGTAAGTCCGCCTCAAAAAAATCGCGCAGATCAGGAATGCCATATTTCAGCATGGCCAGCCGGTCGATGCCAATACCGAACGCAAAGCCCTGATATTTTTCGGGATCAATGCCGCTGTGGCGCAGTACGACGGGGTGCACCATGCCGCAGCCCAGAATTTCCAGCCAGTCCTCACCTTCACCGATGCGCAATTCCCCGCCGCTCCGGCGGCATCCGATATCCACTTCCGCGCTGGGTTCGGTGAACGGAAAGTGGCTGGGGCGGAACCGCATCCGCACAGTCTCCACCTCAAAAAACGCTTTGCAGAATTCGGTCAGGCAGCCCTTCAGGTGCCCCATATGCGCACTTTCATCTATGACCAGCCCTTCGACCTGATGAAACATCGGTGTATGGGTCATGTCGCTGTCACAGCGATAGGTGCGCCCCGGCGCGATGATACGCAGTGGCGGCTTTGATTTTTCCATGGTGCGGATTTGCACCGGCGAAGTATGGGTGCGCAGCAGCAGGCGCTCGCCACCGGGTTTTTCATTGAAATAGAATGTATCGTGCATCTGGCGCGCCGGATGCTCGGGCGGAATATTCAGCGCCGTGAAATTATAAAAATCACTTTCGATGTCCGGCCCCTCGGCGACGGAAAAACCCATATCGCCAAAAATTGCCATCACTTCATCCATGACCTGGCTGACGGGATGAATGGCGCCGCGAATTTCCGGGCGCGCGGGCAGGCTCACGTCTATGCGTTCGAGGGCCAGGCGTGCGTCAAGCGCTGCGGCATGCAAGGCCTGCGCACGTGCGGCGATGGCGGCGGTCAACTCGTCCTTGGCGCCATTCAGGACGGGCCCCATGACCTTGCGCTCGTCCGCATGCATGCTGCCCAGGCCCTTCATCAGCTCGGTCAGCACGCCTTTGCGGCCCAGCACGGAAATGCGCACGGCCTCAAGGGCCGCCATGTCGCCTGCTTCGGCAACGGTACGCAGCATTTCGCGCGTTTGCGCTTCGATATCGCTCATGATCCGACCTCAAATCAAACCCAAAAGAAAAGGGAGCCGTAACGCCGGGCTCCCTTTTAAACTTAGCACACTATTATAGGAGCCTGTATGGCTCCGGTAAATCAACCTAACGCTTTGCGCGCCGTTTCCACCAGAGCTTTGAAGGCCTCAGGCTCCCGGATGGCGAGATCGGCAAGCACCTTGCGATCCACCTCAACACCCGCAAGCGTGAGGCCGTTGATAAATCGCCCATAGGTCAGGCCGTGTTCGCGCACACCTGCATTGATGCGCTGAATCCATAAGGCGCGGAACTGGCGCTTGCGCTGCCGCCGGTCACGATAGGCGTACAGCATCGAGCGTTCGACCGCCTGTACGGCGGCGCGAAACACGTTTTTGCGGCGGCCGTAATAGCCGGTTGCCGCGTCTGTTATCTTCTTGTGCCGGGCATGGGCTGTGACACCCCGTTTTACGCGAGCCATATCAGTATCCCTTAACCGTTAGGCATGAAGTATTTTTTGACCCTCTTTGCATCCGGCTCACTCAACAGAGTAGTGCCACGCAATTTGCGGATCTGGCTGTTGGAGCGTTTGATCATGCCATGCCGTTTGCCGGCCTGGCCACGGCTCACCTTGCCACTGGCGGTTAAGTGGAAACGCTTTTTGGCGCCACTTTTGGTCTTCATCTTGGGCATTTTCTTCTCACTTTCCAGCGCGAAGGCGCGCTTAATCAATTATCGAAACTAAAAGGGTAGCCACGGCATGCCCACCAGGCCGGACCACCCGAAAGAGGGGGGTTTTAACTGAACTCAGGGAAAAAGACAAGCGCCTGTAAGGAAAACACAGCGCTGCGAAATTACTTTATCTTGGTTTCCTTGAACTCTACATGTTTGCGCGCCACAGGGTCATATTTCTTGACCAGCATCTTTTCGGTCATGGTGCGCGAATTCTTCTTGGTCACATAGAAAAAGCCCGTGCCCGCGGTGCTCTCAAGCTTAATCTTAATTGTGGCGGTTTTGGCCATGGCGCGGCGCTCCAGGTAACGTGAGTACAAAGGGTGTGAAGAGGCCGTACATTAGCGCCCACGCCGCTTTTGTCAAGTAAAGTTGGGTTAGTGATCGTCCCGCAGACGGGATTTACCCTTGAAATAATAGAACGGGATAGGCAATTCGGTGGCCCGCGCCGTGGGCAGAGTCAGGCGTTTCTGCACTTCATCCAGCATCAGAAGCGTAATACCCTGTAATTCCAGCTTTTTTGCCTCTGAAACCGGCAGCCAATGGATTTCCAGCAATTCGCCCGACGCGTTGGACGTGTCGTGCAGATCGCCGTGGATATGTTCCGCCTCCACCATGAAAAACCGTGCATCGAAGCGTTTGGGCTGGAACGATGGGGTAACTGCGCGGCCAATATAATCCATAATATCGAGGGACGGCGTCACACCATAGCTGCAGAAATCGGTCCAGACCTGCTCGCGACTCCGGATGGGCGGCGCGTCCTTGCGGCCGATCAGCAGGCCGGTTTCTTCGAATGTCTCCCGAATCGCGGCCATCCCCAGGGCGCGGGCCTGATTGGGGGTGCAGGTTGTCGTAAGACGGGACTCCACTTCGGGGCGAAGTCCGGCATGGGGGCGCGCATACAAATCGCCCCTGTCCACTTTTCCACCGGGAAATACGAATTTGCCGGGAAGGAATTTATGCCCGGCGCTGCGCCGCCCCATCAGCACTTCGGGCTCGGCGCGGTCGCGGCGCACAATGATCAGGGTCGAGGCCTGTTTGGGGCGCACGGCGCGGCCAATTCTTTGCCGGTCCGCCTTGGCGGGAGGATGGTAATCCGGGCGTTCTTGTTGTGTCATCGGGATGTTCTAGCACCTGTGGAATAGTATGGGAACGATAAGCTTACGAAGCTACGGCGGCTAGCCGCGCACATCCACTATATCGATTGTTGCCTCTCTTAAGCCAGTCGAAATCTCTATGTGAAATAATGTCAACTCCATAAATTTTATGGAGTTGACATTATTTTACAGAGTACATTACCGTTGTCGCAGAGAATTTATAATTTTAATTGTTAAGGTGTGGTTTGAATTATTTCCAACGTGAACCCGGCGCTTCTGCGCTGCGGCGGCGCCATGCGTTGATCTTTGGCGGTTTTGGCATGCAGTCAAAACATTGCAGCGAGCTTGCGGGGATTTACAGCGAGCATGGCGCAAGCGAAGTTGTCGCGTTATGCCACCCCTTGCGGCAAATGGTTGTTCCTCGCCTGGGTTTGCGCCGGGCCCGTAAACTGGCCGGGAACTTTGCGCAGTTTGGCCAAGGGGATGACGTTGTGGTGCACCTGTTCTCTGGTGCGGTTTTTATATTTTTTATCATGCTGAAATATATGCCGGAGCAGGCGCGCCAATCCATTCGCGCCGTGGTATTTGAAAGCTCGCCGATGGATTGCGGGGCGGAACAGTTCGGCCGCTATGTTTCCTGGCGGCTTGGCCGCACTTACCGCCCGCTCTATGCCGCGCCGTTTGTGCCGCTGCGGCCAATGACCGGGATCACACGGCGCTTTGAAGCGCAACTTCGGGAAGGCCGGTTCATACTCGCACCAGAGGCGAAGATTCATTTTATTCAGTGCAAGGATGATCAGATCGTCGACGCCAGCTACATTGATGATTATCGCCGGCAGCTGGAGGCGCGGGGGCACGACACATCGGAAAGGACATATAGCGGGGCGCGGCATTGCCGGGCCCTGTCGGATTGCCCCGCGGATTACCGCACGGATATGGCAGGTTTGCTGCATGCGTATTGGGGTGAAGCGGGAATTCGTTCAGAAACATCCCATCAGCTATAAACAAATCAATATGCGCCTGTGCTTTGTAAACACTGGAATGCAACATATTGCGATTGTCACTAATAAATAGAATAATCGACAGGAAATCGACGACCATGACGGAACAAGCCAAAACAAGTTTGCAAGAGCGCTATTTTTCTCTCATCACCACTTATCCAAAAGTTGTACTTGTCCTCTGTTTCATTTTGGCTGCATTTTTTGCAAGTCAGATGCCCCGCCTGGTCAAGGATGCAAGCGTCGACGCCTTCATCCCGCCTGAACAGGAAACAGCGATCTACCGTCACAAGGTGGAAAGGATATTCGGCCTGAAGGACCCGATGGCGATTGCTGTCGTCAACGACACGCCGGAGGGCATATTCAATCCTAAATCTCTTGCGTTGATCGCCTGGATTACCCGTGAACTGGAAGCGGTGCCGAATGTCGACCCGGATCGTATTACCAGTATCGCCAGCGCTAAAAATATTGTTGGCACGGAAGAAGGGCTTACCGTGACGCCGTTCCTGGAGCAGGCGCCCGAGACGCAGGATGAAGCGCGGCATGTCCGCGATGCGGTAATGGACATTCCGCTTTACACCGGCACACTGGTAGCCAAAGACGGGACCGGCGCGCTGATCATTTTCGAAGTGCTGGATGCCGCCCGCGCGGAAGAAACATATGAAGCGGCGCAAGAGATGTTAAAGCGCGCGCCAGCGACGACCGAGCAGATGCATGTCGCGGGCGAGGGGGCCGTCGGCGGTTATTGGAGTGCGGTGATCGACCGTGATTCACGGCGTTTGCAACCTCTGGCGGGGCTGGTCATCGCGGTCATCATGTGGCTGGCGTTTAGAACCAAAAGCGGCGTTCTGATGCCGTTGGCCGTTGTCCTGGCTACTGTAATTATTACCATGGGGGCCATGGCTTTGGCTGGCGTACCCTATTACGCCATCACCAATTCACTCACAGTCCTTCTGATTGGTATGGCTGTCGCGGATTCAATTCACATACTTTCTCAATATTACGAAGAACTTGCGCATGATCCGATGGCTTCTGCGAAAGAACTGGTCATTCGTACAATGATGAAAATAAGCCGTCCTGTGCTCCTTACGTCGCTGACCACGTTTTCGGGGTTTATGGGTATTGTTTTAACGTCGAGCATGCCGCCGATGATATATTTTGCGTTGTTTGCCATGTTGGGTGTGACGGTGGCGTTGCTCTATTCACTGACACTGCTTCCTGCCGTACTTACATTGATGGCGCCAAGAATTAGTCCCGCGTTTGCGTCTGCCGCCCACGAGCCGGGTTCATCGGGGCCGCGGCCGGATATTTACGCTCGGGTCATGACCGCACTGGGGACATGGTCTGTGGCCAATTCTAAACTTGTCCTGGCGGCTTCGCTGATTGCGGTGCTGGCGGGCGGTTATTCGGCCTCACAGCTAATGGTCGAACGGGCGCGAATAACCAATATCAACCCCGATCAGCCACTTTATAAAGCTGACACTGCGATCAACAAGCGTTTTGACGGCACCAGTTATATCGATGTCGTAGTGGAAACAAACAAGGACGAAGCGCTCTATAACCCCAAATTTCTGAACCGTATGGACGCGATGCAGCGCCATCTCGAAACCCTGCCCCATGTTCAGGGCTCTACGTCTATTGTCGATTATCTAAAACAGATGAACCGGGCGATGAACGCCAATGCGCAGGAAGCCTATCGGATCCCCGAAAGTGAAGATCTGGTGGCGCAGTATTTTCTGCTGTATTCCGCGACCAGCGATCCGGCTGATTTCAAAGAGGTGGTGGATTACAATTATAAAACCGCTAATATCCGATTTTACATGAATTCGGGCCTGTATACGCATGGCAAGTTTGTTGTCGAAGAGGCGGAACGGTATGCGCGGGAAGAATTCAAAACCGACGGCCTTTCAGCCGTCGTTAATGGACGCGTCACAGTCGACTATCACTGGATTGAAGCGCTGGCGGCAACCCATTTTTGGGGCGTCGGCCTCGCGCTCGTGATCGTATTGGTGCTGGCCTCATTGAGCTTCAAATCTCTGGCTGCGGGCGTCTTCACGGTCATACCTGTCTTTGTCGCGGTCTTGCTGGTCTATGCGGTTATGGCTGTCACCGGAATAACGCTGGAGCCGGCGACATCGATGTTCGCCGCGATCGCCATTGGTCTTGGCATTGATTTCTCCATTCATACAGTTGAGAGACTAATTCTGTTAATGCGGGAGCAGGGCAGGCCCTTGAACGAGGCCATTCAGCAGATATTTCCGACCACCGGGCGGGCGCTGTTCTTTAATTTCGCGGCAATTTTTCTCGGTTTCGGCGTTTTGCTTACCAGTGAGTTACCTACAATTCAACGCTTTGGCGGTATGATCGATGTCGCCATTCTGGCGGGGTTCCTCGCCAGTCTGATCATATTGCCGGCGCTTGCCGCCGCCCTGAAACCAGCTTTCCTTGATCCGGCGTCTGTTCAGCGCGCGCCTCTTGGTGTCGGACGGGCCGCCGTTTTGCCGGCGGTACTGCTTGCTCTGGCTTTACCGCTTTTCGTGGCGCTGACGCCGGCAAGCGCAGCCGAATTGCCATCTGGCGATGAAGTCGCGGCCAATATCGACGCCCGGGAAGAGAGCACGTCATCGTCACGAACGCTTCGCATGATACTGATTAATTCTTCTGGCGATCAGCGGGTTCGCGACACCCGGGTTTTCCGCCGCGATTTTGGCGCCGAGAAAAAAGTCGTACTTTTCTTTCAAAGCCCGTCGCGCCTGAAAGGCACAGCCTTTCTGACCTGGGATTTACCGGCAGGCACCGAGGACGCTCAGTGGCTGTATCTTCCGGCCGCGCGAAAGGTTCGCCGCATTTCCGCCAGCGACAGGGGGGACTATTTTCTGGGTACGGACTTCACCTATGAAGACATCAAACGCGATACCAAGCTATCGCTGGATGACTACACCTTCAAGACATTGGGCACCGAGGATTTAGACGGCGCAAAAGCAATACTGTTGGAGGCCACGCCAAAAACGCCGGAGATCGCCCGGGATATAGGCTATGGCCGCGTGCTGGCGCGTGTCCGCACCGACATCTGGATGCCGGTGCTGGTTGAATATTGGGACAAGTCGGGAAACCCGTTAAAGACGGTGCGTTTGAGCGATATTCAGCAACAGGATGGCATATGGGGTGCAAACCGTGTCGAGAGTCAGAATGTCAAAACAGGACACCGTACGGTCTTTGAATATCTGGAAACTTCGTATAACGATGAATTTGATAATAATCTCTTCACCGAGCAAGGGTTAAAGCGTGGATTATAGGGCGGCTCTACGCAGGTTTACCGCTGATAGGGGGGGCCCCTTCATCGGCGCAGCGTTTGGTATATATGTTTGCGCGGCGCCGGGTGCTGCGCATGGCGATCCGGTCGTGTCCCTATCGGACGCAGGCGCCACCGCCGTTGTGGAGCTTGCGGTTCCAAAAGAAGCCGAAGATGGACTGAAATCCGAATTGCGGGTGATTCCGTCGCTGGAGTTTTCCCTGCCCAAAAGCATTCGCCTGAAAATGATCGGGCGGTTTCGTGCGGACGCGACCGATCATTTTGAACCGGGTGTGCCAGATGATAATTCGACAGATCCTATAAGCAGACACACCTATCTGGGTGATCAGGCCGAAATGGAACTGAGGGAGTTTTACGCGCAAATACCGCTTGGCGATGTGTTCCTGACTCTGGGCAAACAGCAGATCGTCTGGGGAAAGGCGGATGGCCTGAAATTGCTTGATGTTGTCAATCCGCAAAGCTTTCGCGAGTTTATTTTGCCGGAATTTGACGAATCCCGGATTCCGCTATGGAGCGTGAATGCCGAAACGCGGATCAGGGATATTGACCTGCAATTTATTTTGATACCGGAACAAACATATCACGAAATTCCGAAATCCGATTCTCCTTTTGCGATTACATCGCCGCGCTTTGTTCCGCCCGGCGTTCCTGGCGTTCCGGTAACGCAGCTTCCCGCAAACCGCCCAAGCCGTACGCTCGCCGATGCGGACGCCGGTGTGCGGGCTTCCACCTTCCTGGGCGGCTGGGATCTGTCTTTGCTGTATTTCTTTCATTACGAGGATATCCCCGCACCCAGTCGTCAGATCACGCGCCGGGGCGTAATTGTGCAGCCCGAATATGACCGGGCGCATCTGATCGGGGGCGCTGCGTCCAAAGCATTCGGCGATCTTACCTTGCGCGCGGAGGCGGGCTACACGGTTGGACGCGCTCTGGCAGTTGGTGACCGGCGTGATGCGGACGGGGTGAACGAAAGTGATGTCGTGGCGGGCGTGGTTGGACTGGACTGGTCGGGGTTTGGGGATGTTTTTGTCAGCATTCAACTATTTCAGGACTATGTGTTGAACGAACCCTTTGGCCTTTACCGGCCGGAAGCGGATACCACAACGACATTGTTCCTGCGCCGGAAATATATGAATGACACAGTGTCGCTTGAATTGCGCTGGCTGTCCAATGTGAATGACGGCGACGGTCTGATTCGGCCCAAGGCGGTCTATGATCTGAATGATGCGGTTCAGGTATGGGTTGGCGCGGACGTTTTTTACGGCGACGGGGACGGATTGTTTGGCCAGTTTCGCAGGAACGATCGTGCGGTGCTTGGGATGAGTTACGGTTTTTAAATCCAGCTCGGCGCTGGATTGCACGGCATATGGCCTGTATGAGAGCTGATCAATTCCTCCATACATAAAGCGATTACTCCGTGCCCTTATGGATTTCCCTGACAATCGGCGCTGCATTTTTGCAGAACCTGCGCACCAGCTTGCAAAAGCGCTTGACGAGCGAGCTGTCGGCGATAGCTGCCACCTATGTGCGCTTTTCCTTTGGCCTGCCGGTCGCGGCACTATATGTGGCGGTGCTATTCTATGGGACGGGTGCGGCGATGCCTGTCGCCGATTCGGAATTCCTGATATATTGCCTGATCGGCGGCCTGGCGCAAATTTTAGGCACGGTGTTGACTGTCGCGTTATTCGCCTACCGGAATTTCGCCATCGGGTCGGCCTATGTCAAAACAGAGACGGTGCAGACGGCGCTGTTTGGTTTCATTGTTCTAGGCGACCATTTAAGCCTTGGCGCCATCATCGCCATTATTATCAGCCTGACCGGCGTGATGCTGATTTCCACGAACAGAAGCGCACTCACGCTCAGGCTGTTTTTTACATCGCTGCTGGAACGCCCCGCATTAATGGGAATTGGTGCGGGTGCATTTTTCGGTATTTCCGCCGTGTCGTACCGGGCGGCGTCGCTGAGTTTTGATCGTGCGGATTATCTGATGCCGGCGGCGTTTACGCTGCTGAGTGTTATGATATTTCAAACCGTCGCCATGACCGCCTGGATTGCCTGGCGTGAACCGGGGCAACTTTTGGCGACGGCGCGCAACTGGAGGGTCAGTTTTCTGGTCGGGCTGACTGGCGCATTGGCGTCCATGGGCTGGTTCACGGCTATGACGATTGAGAACGCCGCCTATGTGCGCGCGCTGGGCCAAATTGAATTACTGTTCGCCTTCGCCTCTTCGATCTTCCTGTTCAAGGAAAAGGCGACGCGCCTTGAGATAGCGGGCGCCGCGCTGGTGGTTGCCGGAATAGTGTTGTTGCTGTTCACGCGTTAAGCGCGAGCATGGCCAAATGTAGTCACGCGTTTGGCTGACTGGTGGCGATCAATGCGGCCTGTGTGCGATTTTCCACTTCCAGGGTTTTCAAAATAGCTGAAACATGAATTGCGATCGTATGTTCAGAAATACCCAAAATCTTTGCGATCGATGCATTGGAGTTTCCTTCACTCAGCAATTCAAAAACCTGCTTCTGGCGCCGGGTCAGATTTGGTATGCGCGCCGCGGCGGCCTGTGTTGCCGCGGAGGTTTTCGGGTGCGGGAAGGGGGGCGGGGTTGGTGCGGACGACGAATCCCCTGACTGGCCCGGTACGCCAAAAATCTGAGGCGGCATATATACCTCACCGCGTAACACCATCTCAATTGCGTATAGTAGTGTGTCTCCAGGGGCCGACTTGGGAACAAAGCCCATTGCGCCCGCGTCAAGCGCGCGCATAACGTCCTGACGGCTTTCGGCCATGGAGACGACAATAATCGGGACCGAGGGGGCGATTTTGGTAAGCGCCGTGATCTCTTCAAATCCCGACCCGTCCGGCATTAACAGATCGAGCACGATCAGATCAAGATCTGGTTGTTCAGCAGCGAGTTTGCGGGCTTCAGCAAAGCTGCTTGCCTCTAAAAAAGTGTTAATGGGCCGCGCTAGCCGGGACAGAGAATGGCGAAGTCCGGTGCGAGATACCCAATGATCGTCGGCTGCGAGAACTTTCATAATATTTTGGTGCTCTTACTATTCTAACATTGCTATCAAAGCTGCATACCACCTTTAGATGCAAATGTGGCCACGAAACTGTTAATTAAATGTAACCTGCAACTCAAGTGACTTATTCGCGGTATAAAGCGCTAGATTGCGCAAAAAAACGGCATCTCCACGAGGTTCCATCTGGGGGCTTGCTGCGGCGCAGTGGGCGGTCAGGCGTACACTGGGATGGTCCCAGAACGGGCTGTCCGCAGGCAATGGCTCAGTCTCGAAGACGTCCAAAATAGCACATTCGGGAATGCCCCGTGACAGGCTGTCCAGTAGAGCCGCTTCGTCTATCAG
>Ga0209024_1001294_pt1 | contig 22925 bp, 11 predicted proteins | sample AutmiccommunBRH5_FD_187380 | JGI IMG/M metagenome (GOLD analysis project Ga0209024, IMG submission 187380) | Deep subsurface microbial communities from Mt. Terri, Switzerland - Autotrophic microbial communities BRH/5 (SPAdes) (version 2) | ecosystem: Environmental > Aquatic > Deep subsurface >...
AAAACATAATACTTTTTGGCAATCACTTCCAACTGATAAAACCGAAGCTATAAAACGAAATGTATTTAGTAACGGTGCCAACTTCAACCTGATGGGCTTAGGCAATTGTGCCCATCGTGCTACATATGCCGCAATGGAACTCCATCAGTTACTCAAAGGTAGCGAAATAAAAGTTAAATTATATTCGTTAACCAGTGTTGATTAATTCATTGTTTATTTAAAAACACCTGATAAGTCATGGTATGTTTATGATCCGTTAACAAACCCTGAGCTTCTATTTACAGCTGATGAATACAAAAGCGAGATCATGCCCCTTTTCTCCAAAGTTGCAATGCCTGCAACGCAAGTTGACCTAACCATCACGCCAGTAATATATGAGCGTTATCAACTGGTGTGTGGCAAGTTAGAATCCTTCTTAAAGCAAGCATTTCAAAATCCTTGCGAAGATACATTAGAGGATATGGATTACATCATGTCCTTATTTTCAGCCGGAGTTTCACCTACTGAGATAAATGATTTAACTAAAGAGGCGTACCAAGCCATTAAGGCTAAACTGGAGCAGATACTAGACAAGCCTGCGGCATCGATAGCCTCTGTGTAGTCCGATAGGCATCTAATTAAGTGCAGTGTGTTTAGGGTGCGTGATTTTCCACATTAGGCTTCTGCCGGACGTTTTATTCTCTTTTGATCTGGTGGCAGGGTAGTGATGGCTCGTGTCGACACAAAGAGCAGCGGGTCGACCAGTGTTTGGTTCATCACCATTGACCAATGCAAATGAGGGCCAGTTGCTCTTCCTGTCATGCCGACAATACCTACTTGTTGACCTTGTTTTAATGCCTCGCCTTTTTTTACATCCATTTGCTTTAAGTGGGCATAAAGAGAAAAAACACCTAAGCCATGATCGACGATGACCGTGTTACCTGTGAAAAAATAATCATCTGCATCAACTACCTTGCCGGAGCTGATAACATGTACTGGCTTGCCTTCGGGTGCCGCGATATCCAAGCCTGAATGAGGAGGGCGGGGCTGTTTATTGTAAACCCGTTTTAAACCAAACAAACTGCTGATAGGCCCATGAAGAGGGGCTTTAAATCCTTCACTAAAGGGGTTGTTTTTGCTGTATGTTGCAAAAAGCGTGGCCATTTTTTGGTTTTCATCTTCAATTCGCTGACGATCCTCCTCATAAGGATCAACTTTGCGTTTATTTTCAATCGTCAGGTATTGGGTTCGATAATATTTATCGCTGACATGAAAAGGGATCGATGCCTTGCGGGGCTTGGTCATTTCTAACCGCTGGATTGCATGGTTTGCATCCAGCGGGATACCAACTACCAAAAGCCACTGATTTGGGTTAGGGCTTTTGGTGACTGCAATACGGTGATTATCAAAAAAAACATCTGGTTTTTGTTTTATATCGACAGGAATGATGGTTAAGCCACCATTAACTGCATGATTCTCAGGTAACGTCTCGGCGCAAGTTTGAACAGTCAAAAAAAGAAAAATAGTGGCAGTGAAAATCTGCTTGTAATAATACCTCATCAAATTACTCTCCCTTGTTGATGATTTTACTGGCCAGATTTCCCTTGGCCAGCCGAATGCTAACAACATCACCTACGTTCACCTGCTGGCTATCAAAAAGTATTTTACGATGATGGGTGACGATTGCATATCCTCTATCCAGTGTAGCCAAAGGACTGACGGCATGCAATGTAGCCAGCTGGGTGGCGAATTGTTGTTTAAATCGGTTGATAGTTATTTCAGCTTGTTGAAATAGGTTATTTTCTAGATGATGCAAACGATCTTTTGCTTGTTGTAATGAAATACGAGGGTTTCTTACATTTAAACGCCCTATGATTATCTGAAGTCGATGACGTCTTTCAGCCAGTGATTGGTCGATTGCTCGATGCAAGTGACTTCGTAAATAATCCAGTGTTTGCCAATGACTGGTGATAAGTTGCCTGGGGGATGCTATTTTTTGTATTTCATGGCCAAGAAGTAAACGTTTGTGCTGGATAAAGCGTATGATCCCGGCAATAAGGCGCGTTTGTATAGTATGCAATTGTGCGGATATATCAAGCAAATCAGGTGTCACGGCCTCTGCGGCAGCGGTAGGGGTTGCAGCACGTAAGTCGGCAACAAAGTCTGCAATAGTAAAATCCGTTTCATGTCCGACACCAGAGACAATAGGCATTTTACTGTTTGCTATTGCATGAGCCAGGTGCTCATCATTAAATGCCCATAAATCTTCAATGCTACCTCCACCACGCGCCAATATAAGCACATCACAGCGCTTGTCATGATTAGCTTTGTGTATGGCATTAATTAGTTGCGGGGCTGCTTGCTTGCCTTGCACCTCACTGGCATAAACAAGCACTTGTGCTACAGGAAAGCGACGCTCTAAGGTCGTTAAAATATCACGTAATGCAGCCCCGCTTGCAGAGGTAATCACCCCGATAACAGAAGGGAATTTTGGCAGTGTTTTTTTGCGTTCCGGGGCAAATAGCCCAAGAGCTGCTAATTTGATTTTTAGTAATTCAAACTGACGAAAAAGATCACCTTGTCCTGCTTCAGTGAGTTGCTCGACAATCAGCTGGTAATCGCCACGTGCTTCATACAGGCTTAATTTGCCATGTGCCAAAACCTGCTGTCCATTTTGCAGCGCATTATCTTTAGCGCTTGCATGACGATTTCGAAAATACACGCAACGCAATTGAGCTGATGCGTCCTTCAATGTGAAGTAAAAATGCCCTGATGAAGGTTTACTTAAATTGGATACTTCCCCCTCAACACAGACTGTACCCATTTCATGTTCAAGCCAGGAGCGTACCTGACGATTTAATTGGCTAACTGTGAGTACTGGGGTTTGGGTTGTCATGATGATTCAAATCCGGGCGATGAATCCATTATGGTAGCAAACTAGGATGCGTCGTCAATTTGTATTTAATTACTTAATATTATTTTAATAAAACCCACGTATAATTGCCTTAATTTCGAGCAAGCCAACTAAATACAAGGCGGTTAATCATGTATGCAGAAATCTATCCACATTTAAATAAAAAACATCAAGTAGATAATTTTGAGCAAATTGCCGAGGCTATTGATAAATATTTTAGTGATGTATTTCAATTGAGTGTGCTTGATAGTGAGGCGAAAAACTCAGATGTAGCAGGCAGTTATACGCAACTATTCGATATATGCATGGCAGAATTAAACGATCTGTACACCGTTAACGAGGTGGTAGAGACACTCTGTAATTTTTTTCAAACATCAGCGTTAAAAGATCAATTATTAACCCACTTCACCTTTGTTCCTTCCATTGGAAATCAAACATCAAAACAAATAGGCTTTTTGGAAAAGATAGCCGTAGGTGATTTGCAAGTCGGTGAGCCGCTCTCATTTTTAGATATGATGCGTGCTGTTAATGGACTTAAAAGGCTAAAGGAAGAAGGACGCTGTGTGTTTGAACCTGTAACTGTAGTGAACTTGAAGCATTTACCTATTTTGTATAGCCAAGGCTTAATACATGAGAACAGTGCATTAATCGTCAATTTGAATTCTAATTTGAAGGGCACGCCTAAGTGGGGCGTTGTGGATTTAGAGGATAAACAAAATCCATGTGTCTATTGTGAAACCCCGCTTACTGAAAACGAGAAGTACTCATTGGAAAAGAATCTTAACATTAAAATAGAGCATTATGTAGGAGCGCGAGCTAATAGTTTAGCCTCAACAGGCTATACCGCATTGGCCTGGTTGGATACTAACATCACAAAAGCCTGGAATTTTGATGTTAATGCCGATTTTCCATCATTATTGAAAGAGTTTATGTTAGTGCAATTTGGTGGAGATAATCCGGGCTTATCCTATTCATTCACTGAACAAGAGCAAGAAAAATTTTGTTCACCGGCATTTCGTCATGTATTAACAATAAAAAACCAAGCTCAATTTAGCGACCCAAGCCAGTTAATATATCATCAATTGGGATGGGAAATTTTTCGGCTGGTTTGGCTGGCAGGGCTTGGAAAAGTAGGCGGAAGGCAATTTAGACCGAGTGATATTACTGCAGTAGTCAACATTGCTGCAGAAAACCATTGGCGCAGAGCAGATATAAATCGATTGGCTTATGAAGCTGCTCGCACGTTTCCACCACGTTTTGATGCCACACTATCCGCTTATCCAGAGCTTTTAAAAGAAAATGAAACGTCAACAACACTTGTTGTTCCACCGTCAATTGACTTCCCAGAGTTAAACAAAGTTCATCAACAACAATGTAAATTAACGCATACGGACTGCAGTTGGTTGGAAGTGCTGCCAGAGCAGAGTAACGCCCCACGTGTTGGAAACCGTGAGGAATATTATGCCGTCATGATGATCCTGACACTGGTGCGTGCGAAATCAAAAAAAGGCGAGCTAATTATTGACCTGCCGGAGCGGTTTCAACTTAATGCCAACGAGCAGCAATTTGTCATCGCTTCCCTGTCTGATAATGCGTATGTATGTGAATTTAAAACTAATAATAACCGCTCCTTGCAAGTGGTTAAACAGGCGCTTATTCCCACATTGGCTCGTAATCGCTGGTTGGCTGAAAGTGGTTATCGTCCACCCATGATTGATAATTATTGGCGGCAAGCGGCAAAGCATTGGTTGATTCACTTGCACGAAGCCTCAGAAATACTCACACCAAAGTCAGGCCATGATGTTTTTAAACGTTGCGTGCTTGAAATGGGAATTATTGGGTTAAAGGAGGTATTGACCTGCCTACGTGATGATTCAGAACGCGAGTTCATTGAACGCGTTTATGGGCGTGATAACCCTGCATTTTATGCAGCTTGTCAACCCGAAGACTATCCAGCCTATTTGGGGCTGTTACTGGGGCATTTAACCCAACAAGGTTATTTTCCATTTAGTGAGCTAGGTATTGCTTATCAGCCTGGTAATGATGAACAACTGCTCCCTTTATTAACAGAGATAAACCAGCTTGATCAATTTGAGACGATAACACTGACTGACTGCCTGAAACATCAGCGAGTATTGGGAACGTTACTTCGTGCATTAATACAATCTGCTGAGAAGAATAATTGGACTGTTCTCGTTATTATTCCTGAGCTGGAAGATAAAGTGAATGTTAGCGCTGATTTGCGTGAACTTCGCGTTACCTATGCACTATTGAATGATGTGATTTTGAGAAATCGACGCTTACAGGCTGCTGATAAACACATTAAACGCATTCAAGAGTGCAGTGACTTTACTCTACCAGACACTAAATCTACTGCGGTGATACCAAAACCTCAGAATGACAGGCCTTCTGATCCACTATTGACTGAAGCGCTTGATAGTTTGATTGATAATGCATTACATGGATTGGAGGCTAATGGAAAATGGCCCCTTAAAAAGGGGGGGGCTGTCCAACTGCAATTGCAGCAACAACAACAGATTGAACAAAATCGTCAGATTCAACAAGAGCAGCAGCACATGATCATCAACGTCGTAGAGGAGGCGATTGCTGGTGAGTTGGTTACTTACACTAACATTGATCGTATATTAGGTGAATTTTACGCAGATTTTGCTGCTGAAAACTCCATCTCAGAGCATGCTGCTTCGTTAAAAACTGCACAAGAAACTGACTTACAAGGTTTTTTTCACACCTGGATCAATGCTAATCCGGACGTGGATGCGATTCACGCCATTCAACAAATGACGCCGGATGCAGCCAAAGCGCTACTGCGAAAGCACCATCGCCTGCCATCAGGATTGAACCCTGACAATTTGCCTAAGGGGTTTTATACTCAACGCTCTAAAGATGGAAAGCTAATTTTATGTTTTAGCCCTGAGCTTTCTTATGTAAGCCCGCCTAATGCATTAACGCTTAATCTGGATGTTCATACCCCAAGGGCTGAAGCCTGGGAAGGTGATTTCCGTCAATTTAATCTGGATAAATATCAAGACGGCATAGCACCGTTTGATGAGCATGATTGGAACCATATTATTTTATTTGCCCAGTTGCAGCCACGCAAATCTGATTATACTGCAGATTTTGCGGAGTTTCGACGAAATAACCCGCAATTTAAATCAGGATGGCTTTCGTCAGGGCTGTTAGATGGACATGAAGATAAAATCACAAACCACTGGTTGGTTTTTATGCAAGCATGGCAATATGCTGGACAAAAAGGCATTGAACAGTTTCTTGCTATGCCTGAAGCCCACTTAAGCCTCCCCTCTTTTGTTGTTAGCCAGCTGTTGCTCCAAAAACAACCTGCGGCATTACAAGAGTGGGCTGTTGCGCTGAATTTTGATGAAGCATCACTTCGATCCTTGGGGCAGGTGTATTACCACTATGGTGATCAGGGGGTAATGTTATTTTTAAGTAAGCTGCGCCAAATTGATGTTGTGTTGGGTAGAGCGTTTTTTGACCAATTTAATGATCATGTCTTGCGCGCAAGCGACAATTATAGTTGTTTTATGTCACAAAAGTTCTACATGACCATGGATGACATGATAGAAAAATTAAAGCCACATGATGCAAGTACTAAATTACAGGTATGGCAAACAATCATGGCTCAGCATATGCGAGCAGTAGGTTGGGAAAACGTTGAAACATTGTGGCAAGGGTTTGAATATTTTACTTCAGAATTAGAGCAATTAGGTTTGAAATTGCAGGGAGATGAATTTGATGGTATAGCGGATGAGAACATGCTTACTTGCATGGACAGAATACTGCGCAGCCTTAAAAAAATCCCAAGTCTTGAGATGCAGCAGAAATTTTTACGCGACTTAGCCACAATGGATAGAACACATGGTGGGGTTCATTACGCATTGCAACATGAGGGGTTTAAATATTTTGACAGCCAACTCGAATTGCATGATTTTATGCAAGGTGCTCCAACTTACAAACCTGATTTAACCACGCTTTATTCATGGGAACATGAAGAAACTGTTTTGAACATGAAGCGGGTAATAGCATCTCAAGCACAGTTTGGCTTTAATGCATACGAAACGCTGGCCAACTGTCTAGGTAATGATAATATTTCCTCCAAAAACGCGTTGGTTTGGATATTACACACACAGTTTGACGCGAGGGATATTAACCTTGTGCTTCAAACCATGGAGGCAATTGACCCTCGTTTTCAGGCACTTATTGCAAGACATCTTCATCATGCTGTTTATAGCTTGGAGAATAGGCAGCTGGCAGTAAGTTTAGATGCCATGCATGCGCTTGCCGAGAGTACTAATGTAGATTTGTTGCCATTATTAAATAAATATCCCCATGGAACGTTGCTTGAAGCCGTTACTATTTTGCATCAGTCCCATCGCCTAGATAGGGCTAATTTAAAAGGATTGTTTACCTTATTAGCGGCAGATCTGCCAAAGCCACTCGATTACCCGGATTATTTGTATCGAGAAGGGTATAAACTGGCCACATTGTTTGGTATTGACGACCCAAGGCTATTGCAATCTTTTTATGAGTGTACGGTGAATTTACGTCCTATTGTGCAACATGAATTGAGATTGCTCATTACCCAGCTATTATCGATTGATTATGCAAACAGTGATCTTTCCGCACTGATTCGTCCTGAGAACGCTAATCAATTTTTACAGTGTATTGAAGGGATGAAACAAAACCTTGCCCATACGACACAACACCGTATCGATTTTATATCGCTGTTAAATGATCAAGGTATTATTTTTAAATATTCAAAAAGTGGCGAGTTTCGTGCACTGACTACTCGGCAGGAAGATGGGCCAGATGAGCTGGGATTTTTTATCGATCATGATGCACGACTTTGGCAATTCATGCAGGCGCATCTTGCGGTACCTGTTCGTGGTAATGCACAAGAGGCGCTGCAGCCTATCATGCGTTTTTTGAAGAAATTACAGTTAAATCGCACCTATTTAAATGAAATTGAACCTTTGTTATCCACTTTAGAGCAAACAAAAGCTGGAACATACTGGAGTTCGACTTATTTCTACCAATTACTACGTGCCCTGCAGCCGGATAATGATCAGACTGCTTTCCCTATTTCGCTGTTAAAAGTAATGCTGCAAGAAGAAATTATTGCAGCGAAGCCTATAGACGGTGTGGAAAAGGATTTTCCCGCGATACTGGTCAAACCGCTACAAGCCATCATTGTAAATAGTGTATTTGACAGAAATCAACAAGCAATCCTCTGTCAAATTGCGTTACGTGAATACGATTGGCAAGGTAACATCACGTTACTACATCAAATTATGTCAACGTTATCTTCAGAAGCATATATAGCTAGCCGTGGATACGCATTGGATATTTTGGCAAAGAGCGCTAATTACCATGAGCTGGAATCGCGCTTTGAAAATTGCCGGTGGTTGTTGCAGCATACTCCCGCGCCGGAAATTACAAGTCAATGGACACAAACAACAGCCCTTTGGTTAAGCGCGCTGAGCGAGCGAAAAAAAGAAGAGGAACTGCTTGCCAAAATTAAATCTGATTTTGCGCATGCGCCAAACAAGTTAGCCTTGATTTTGCATATCATTGCATATAGCTGTTTGCGTCCTGGGTTGAAAGACAATGAAAGCCATGAATATGAGTTGAACAAAAAATCGTTTAAGCTGGCAGAGCGTTTGGGTGCCTTGTCTGAAGACGATTTGGTGAAATTGGCGCAGTGTTATCCGCAACAACCATCACCCAGTGCCGATGATATTTTACGCCTGATGAAGAATGCAACAATGCGCGATCTAGACTGGAGTGCTCGGTTGGATTCGTTTATGCGCAATCCATTCCCAGAACCGCGTGCAGATTTTGGGGTGGTTACCTCAACACGGGATGCTGATTTGCAGCGGATGATTGTCGAGACTACCGTGAGTGGCACTCAGGAGCAGGTAAGCTTACGTCCACAGCAGGCAGCGCGACTGACGCTAATATTTTCGTACTTAAAACGCCTCGAACGAGGCGATGCAACAATTCAGGGCGCTGATAAAGCGGTTTCTGCAATGAATCAGCAGGAACTGGCAGAATCATTTCAGAGATTGTCCCAAGCCTCTGCAATGAAACCCAATGACGATTTGATATGCGCACAAATTTGGACCGTTCTTTTTGAGGTTCTAGGACGAACCACGCGCAAATATCCTCATCTTGCACAACAATTTGCATTAATTTCCAACGATATTTGTGTTGACGCACATTCACGTGTTTTACAACTGGCAACGGGTGAAGGTAAGAGTCACTTTGTCGCCCTGCGCGCAGCAAAACATGCAGGACTTGGTAAAACTGTTGATGTATGTACGGCAAAACGAACTTTGGCTAAGCGGGATCTTGAAGATTATCAAAGTTTATTCAGCTATTTAGGCTTGACAACGGCATATATTCATCCTAAATCGAGTCATGAAACATATATTAATAGCCAAATACATTACTCAACCACGGGCGATCTATCACTTTTTCTAGATGAACAAAGTTATTCAGGTCATCCTGTTGAAATCGAGCCAGATGACCGCGTGGCCTTATTTGATGAATTTGACTTTATTCGCTTTGAAGAAGGCCGTAAAACGGAGTACAACTATGCACGACCTACAGGTAAAACACCAAAACAGATGACTTGGTTTTACCAGGCAGCTAATGCGTTTTATAAAGACAATGAGACAAGTTTAAATACTTGTCGTCAGATCACTGTCGATGACGTGCACTCGCTGACTAAATTTTTGCAAAAAAGCGCTGGCGAAAACGAGGAAAAACAGAACTTAATCAAAGGGTTGTTGCGCGATCCATTGCAACTAGTGCAATGGTTGCAATCAGCTTATGAAGCACATGTACTGGAATGGGGCGTCCATTTTACGGTTCGTGAGGAAAATATTGAGGTAGGCGATGAATCCTATCCTATGCGTGAGATCATTCCTTTGTCTTCAGATAATCAGAAGATGGTAGGTTCGACGTTTAGTGCGGGCGTGCAGCAATTGCTTGCAGTACGATTGAATACAGAGGCAAAGGATGGCCTTAAACCGCAGAATTTTCATATTCATCCTGAAAGCAATATCATCAGCTCACAGGTAGCAGCACAACGTATGCAAGCCTTGTGGGGAACCTGGGAGGGTTTTTCAGGTACTATTTCGACAGCTCAAGCAACCACACTTAATCGAGAGCACGGCACGGAAGTATTGCATGTCCCAACCAATCAACGTGATTTACGTCTTTGGCATAAGCCTGGATTTTATCACAGCGAGAAGAAACGACTTGAGGCTTTGATGGAACAAATCAATTATTGCCTTGAAAATAAACAGTCAATTTTGTTTTCCTGTAAAAATGACAGGCATGTACTGGCTTTGAAAGCACAACTCGAGGCATTAATTCCCACTGCCATATTGGAAAAGCACTTTATTTTCTACACCAATGAAGAACATCGAAGTGCTGCTGAAGTTTTAGAGGATAAACAGAAGAAAGAAAACTGGCATGGTGGAAAGAAACAGCAGGCAGTAGGACTTGTCGCTTCTGGGTTTGGTCGGGGTGATAACGTAGGTGTGGAAGCTGTTTTCTTGTTTGATGTCAATGATACGAATGATAAATTGCAAAAAGGTGGTCGTACTGCACGTAATGGGGCAGAGGGGGCAGTTTTTCAGTTTTACTTGCATGATGAGTTAGTTCTGGAAGAAGAGCATCTTTGGAGTACTCTTAGGGAATCGCTGGAAGATGATGATGTGCTTAAATTAGGCGCTGAGATGGAAAAGCTCTCAGGCCTAAGCGAGAGCGAAAGGTGCTTTGAACAGGTCATGTTGCTGCGCGAATACGTATTTAGCATGCAAAATGCCGCGAATCAGGGGTATCACAATGCTGTTGCTCAATTGTCGTCATGGGGCATGAAAACGCTTGGACAAATTGAGGATCCTGTCATTAGGCAGGAGCTAACATCGAATTTCAGTAACCAACTTAAAAACTTGGATAAATTGTGGATTAATATTTCAAGTCGACAACAAAGCGTTGATGAAAAAATAGATGCCATAGAACATGAAGTCATTAAATCAGCGATCGATTTTACTACAAGGGGTCAGGATGTTGGAGCAGGTGTTGATGAATTTAATTTAATGCGTCGTCAACCCACTCAAATACAGCTCATCGTTGCAAAAACACAGGGTAACCCCACTAAAATGCAGCAAGCCATGGGTTCAATTTGCAGCGTGTTGGCCACTCTGCCCGACTTGGAATTGGCCCACAGGCGCACAAGTCAGATCCCAGGGTTGCTAGGCGAGCTTGCTAAAAATGAAATAAAATTGAAAAAATTTGCTCAAAAGATTGTTGATTGCATTTCCATTGATGCGTTCATGCAGCAATTGCAATTTGCTGTTCAGCAAGTTAGAACGCCTTCACAAGCCTGGGATGAGTTGTCCGCAGCGGCCTTCAAATCGATCGCAAGAACGGCTTTGCTTGAGGGTGTTTCTGACGACACAAGAATAAGTTTTGAGACTGCTTTGGATGCATTGGCATCACCATTACAGGATTTGGTAATAGATAGCTTGGGCGAATCTGGCTTGTTATCAGCACAACGTCGTCTTGATGATGCACTGCCAATTTTAAATTATTTGGCTAAATTCCCGTTGGCGTGTCAATTAAAATGGGGGGCTGCGTATATTGAGCGGTTGGATAGCCTACTGCATGAAAACTCAAATGAATTGCTGAAACTAAGAATGGGCAATTGTCACCCAATGAGTCTTGATCACTTTAACGCACTATGGAGTATAGCAAACAATACCTGTGCTGATAAAAGCCAGCTTACTGAGGTATTAATTGCATTGGATAGGGCTGTCCAAGCATCACCGGAGCAGCGGGTTCGCTTGCTAGCGCAATGGGAGGCCTGGTCATCTGGGATGGATAAAGATCGTGCATTACCTTTTTTACTCACCTTTTGTCGAACGATGGAGCGATTTGAGGAAGGCAGGAGTTGGGATACCTTTACTCGCCTCATGCAAAAAACCCAGCATTGGTGGAACAAAGGTGGTGAGGGCGCTTATAAACCGGCACTGGTTGCTCTATGGAAAGAATTGGCAGAACATGCTACAAACCTACCGGCACTCAAAGAAGTGTTGGATTGGGGTTTACGGCTTGATGGAAAGTCCTGGTTTCAAGGGTTAACTACAGGACTTAAATCCGCATCAGATAAGGTGTTAGTCGCTCATCTTGAGCAAATTAAATCACTTTGGAGCCATTTGGACACAGGCTCTTTGAGCAAACGTGATATAACGGCACAATTTACGCAATGCTTGCAATCGCTTGAATCGTTTTACTTGGTCATCCGCTGTTTTGACCGTGAAAAACAATTACAACTGCATCAGGACTTATTAGGGTTGGATGTGGAAAAATTCACGCGAATGCTGAGATTTGTGGCTGAAACCCGAGAGTTGACGACATTGCAACCTGTGCTGCTTGAGGCAATGTTAGGTTACCTACATGATCCATCCATATCGCTTGGGTGCAGTGATTTATTACGCCAAGTTCTAATGCGAGCGGCACATTCTCAAATGCCGGGTGCACAAGTTGATATTGCGCATTTAATTAATGGCATTGATCGTTTTAAAGCTTGTGATGAGAGAACATTAAGCCGTTTACTCAATCTGATGGGGCAAAATGGCGAGTATGCGATAGAGCCGTTATTTGACCATGCAACGCTATTCCTTGCGGAGCGTCTACCAGATGCGTCAGAGGAGAGAGTGCGTGAGGTTATTCAATTATTTTATAAGGCAGCAAAGACACAACGCGGCAATATAGATGGCATGATGTCTGATGAAACGCTGCGTGATCTTTTTGCTTTTTCATCAGATGAATCGAAGGACACCCGCGATAAGCGCGTCATCTGGATGTATTTACTTAATCAAAATATTTTTATGACACCAGGTGTGAGTGATGCCGATAATCATGATTATCATTGGGATGAAGCGCGTAATGTAAGCTTACTGCAAGCAGGGTTTAATCAATATATTCTGCACACACACAAAATATTAGAGAGTAAGCCTGCCAAGGCGTCTGTGCATAAAACGCGTGATTTGGATATCCAACAACAAGAGGCACTATTGAAGCTAACGGATGAGTTATCAATCATAGATGCTCCGCAATTGCGCCCAGTGCAATCGTTTGAGCAATTAAGTCTGGCGTTGGGCAAGCTAATGTGTGGTTATCAATCATCGTGGTTTAAATCACAAGCACGAATAGAGCAATCCACGCAGTTACAAGCCCAGATAAGCGGTTTGTTGCAAGCTCCGCGTGGTGCTGTTAATAATTATGAGACAGTCTTAACGAGTATTCGCCATGCGAAACTTGCCGCGATGGCCAGTGATTCAGAGGAGAATAAAACCCGTTGGTTCAAAGTTAACAGAAGTGGTCAAAGTAGGTATTTTAATACATTAAATCAAATGCAAGACATGGTTTTGCGTCATTGGACACAAGACTTGAATGCAGTGCAACGATTCCAGTGCTATCAAGCTTATAATAAGCAGGAGTTCAACGACTTAGTTGCTCAACTTGAACAAGCGGTTAGCGAGCACTATGAAAGAACCTACCCGGATCAAGCCAGTGCTGAATATAAATACATTTCAAAACGGCTGGAACGTTTTTTTAGCCGCCCGGATGACATGGATAAACTGGTTTCATTGCGCAGGACACTTGTTGCTTTTCAGAATAGTCCTGGAGAGAAAAGTCCCGAACAGGTAAATGCTTTGGTTACTGAATTACAACAAATTGTTCCCAGGTTACCAGGGCATTTGCAAACCTTGACGAAGGAGCTATTAGCAAGAGGTGATTCGTTGATGACAAATCTTAGCGAGCAAGCTGATGTTAATGAGCTGAAAAATACGCTGGGAGTCTAACTCGACTTTGGCCATTTTTATGAAAATGGTCAATCATTCGTCTTTGCGAGCGCTCGCAAAGACGACACTTTCTCGTTCATTTTAATAATGGTCAAAGTTCAGAACAACAAGCTTAGGAGTCAGCGGTAAGTTACTCGAGGTAGTAGTGCACCATCAGCTAATAATCTTATCCACGGCCATAACAGCATGCTTATCAAAGCACTGCCAATCACTGCAGAGATATTATATGGATACCCTGAAAAGGCATCGGTGAAGAGAATAACAAATTGATAAACACAAGCAAGCAGGCCAATTAATGCCATTTGCTGCCCCATGGGGAAAAATTTAAATCGGGGTGCCATGCCTGATGCAAGCCATGTGGTCAGTAATAAGGTTAACGCGTGTTCACCGAGAATGGTAGCGAGTAATACATCCAGACATAAACCAAGTAAAAATAAAGCAGTAAGACTAAAATAACCCGGCATGAAAAACTGCACGTAGAGAATAAATAAAAGCAGACAGGGAGGTCGTAACCCAGTCAATAGATCAGGCAGCGGTAAAATGGTTAGTCCCAAGACGATAAGTAATGCCAATAGCAAACGACCACTCATGCTTTAGCCTCCATTGCATTCATTCGCGCCTCAATTTGCGCAGTTAATGCGGCATATTCTTTTCCAGGCCAAATAAGTAATACCAAGCGGTTACGATTTAATAAGGCAACAGGACTTACACTCACGGTTATAAAATCATCACCAGGTATGCTTTTCACCTCAACCACGCGACCAACCGGGTACCCTTCCGGATAACGCCGGCCAAGCCCTGAGGTTACCAATAAATCATTTTTCGCGATGGAGGAGGTTTTGGGTAAATTAATCAGTGATAAGTGGCTCATGCTGTTGGTACCGACAAGAATTGCGCGCTCACCCGTGCGATTGTTTTGAACAGGAACAGCACTTTTTGCATCTGAAACTAATAACACCGTACTGGTCATCGAGCCTACATCAATGACTTGCCCCATCACGCCTTTTGCATCCAACACCGGCTGGCCGGAATACACCCCATCACGCTTTCCTTTATTTAAAACCAGTATTTGACGTGAAATACTGGTATCAACTGCCAGAATTTGAGCGGCCATTGCCGGTGTATTCACGTTGGAGGAGGCTAATAACAATGCTTTTAGTTTGGAGTTTTCATTTCGGATGACCAATAATTTTTGCAGCTGAGCTTCAAGCATCATTTGTTGATAGCGAAGCTGTATATTTTCATCAATCAATTCTTTTTTTGTACTGACCAGTGAGCGCGTCCATCCAATGATTCGAACCGGATAGTCCACTGCATATTGCAATGGTGCGACAACTAAAGACAAACCACTACGAACATTATCAAGGTATCGATAATGGTAGTCAGCAACCATGAAAACCAGGGCTAGTGCCAAGGCAAACACAAAACCTAATGGTGAGTGCCTACGCTCGGCAAATAGCCTGCTTTTAGAATTATTCTGTTGAGAGAAAATCACCACCACGCAGATCCATGGTTTCTAAGGCCTTACCGCCACCACGTGCAACACACGTGAGTGGATCTTCTGCAACCAACACGGGCAGTCCGGTTTCTTCCATCAGCAGGGTGTCCATGTTTTTCAATAGGGCACCACCACCGGTTAGAACCATACCACGTTCGGCTATATCAGCAGCCAGTTCAGGCGGGGCGAGTTCAAGTGCTGCTCGCACGGCACCTACAATGCCTGATAATGGCTCTTGTAATGCTTCCAGTATTTCAGCACTGGTCAGTGTGAAACTGCGAGGCACGCCTTCAGCCAAATTCCGACCCCTGACTTCAATCTCAAATAAATCACGGCTTGGGTATGCTGAGCCAATCTCATGCTTGATACGCTCAGCAGTCGTTTCGCCAATTAAGGTGCCATAATGTCGGCGTACGTAGGACACAATGGCATCATCAAATTTATCACCACCGATGCGAACCGACTGGTGGTAGACAATTCCACTCAAGGAGATAATAGCCACCTCGGTTGTTCCCCCACCAATGTCGACTACCATTGAACCACTGGCTTCCTCCACCGGCATGCCAGAACCGAGTGCGGCAGCCATAGGCTCTTCAATTAGGAAGACTTCCCTGGCACCTGCACCCATTGCTGACTCACGAATGGCGCGCCGCTCAACCTGGGTTGATCCGCAGGGAACACAAACCAACACGCGTGGACTAGGCCTGAGAAAACGATTCTCATGCACTTTATGAATGAAGTGTTGCAGCATTTTTTCGGTAACAAAGAAGTCAGCAATCACCCCGTCTTTCATCGGCCTGATGGCATTGATATTCCCTGGTGTTCGACCTAACATGCGCTTGGCTTCAATACCAACAGCTGCTACTCGCTTCTGCCCGGATTCATTGCGCAATGCAACCACTGAAGGCTCATTAAGCACAATACCCTTATCTCTGACATAAATGAGTGTATTTGCAGTTCCCAAATCAATTGATAAATCATTGGAGAACACACCCCTAAGCTTCCTGAACATGAACTCTATCACCTCGTTCTTTTTTAGTGTGCAACTTTAACTTAATTCTGGATGAAAATCGACAGATCTTTTACAGGAATGTTGATGCAGAACATAAGCCACGCAGGCAGTTAATTTTTTAACCATACCAAGGTGTAAAAATTCATTCGGGCCATGAGCATTAGCATTTGGCCCCAGTACGCCTGTAATTAAAAATTGTGCTGCAGGAAATTTTTCACCCAGCATGGCCATGAAGGGGATAGTGCCTCCTTCGCCCATGTAGGCTGCTGAATGGTTGAAAAAAAGCATGGAGGCATCTTCTGCAGCCTTAGCTAGCCAGTCCGCTGTTAATGGCGCATGCCAGCCCATGGCGGCGTCCTCAATCTGAAAAGACACTTTTGCCTGATAGGGGGGGCTTTCAGTCAATGCTTGTTGCAGTATTGCTGCCGCTTTTTTAGCATTGACTGTTGGCGGAAGACGCATAGATAATTTCAACACGGTTTTTGGGCGCAGCACATTGCCTGCATCAGCAATCGATGGTAATCCTTCCGCGCCAGTGATAGTTAGAGCCGGACGCCAGGTACGATTTAAAATCAATTGCTGCGGGTTTAAATCAACTGGCTTTGTGTCAGGGTAAAGAGGAAAGTCCTTGTAGACAGCATCACCTAAAATAGCTGCACATTGCGTGGCTTCTTGAATACGGGATGGCGGAATATCGTCGTGCAACGCCATTAATTTAATCTCGCCACTCGTTTCATCTTCAATACGATTGAGTAATTGCCTGGCAACACGAAAGCTGTCAGCAACGATGCCGCTGGCGTTTCCTGAATGTACGCCTTCAGTGATTAATTCGACAGATAGCTCACCCACCAAATTGCCACGCAGCGAGGTGGTTACCCATAACTGCTGATAGTTCCCGGCACCTGAATCAAGGCAGATGACTAGCGTGGGTTCGCCAATCCGCTCCTTGCATAAATCAATGTAATAAGGCAAATCATAACTACCGCTTTCTTCACACATTTCAATAATCAGCACACAGCGGGCATGAGGAAGATTTTGTTGCTGAAGGGCGCGAATCGCGGTAAGCGCTGCATAGACCGCATATCCATCATCAGCGCCGCCACGACCATACAAGCGGTCATCCTTCAACACGGGTTGCCAGGGTCCAAATCCATCTTTCCAACCGGTCATCTCTGGTTGTTTATCCAAATGCCCATAGAGTAATACAGTTTCCTGTTGTTGACCGGGTATCTCAATAAATAGCAGCGGGGTGCGTCCAGGAAGCCGAAGTATTTCAAGCTGCATGCCATTTGGTGCATGGGTTTGACACCATTTGCTGACATGCGCGGCAGCTTCTTCCATGTAGCCATTCGCTTGCCATTGTGCATCAAAATGGGGGGATTTATTAGGTATTTTAATGTAATCAGACAGGCTGGGGATAATTTCGTCCTGCCACTGTTGGTCTATGTATTCAAACAGTCCTTGTGGATTTAACATGCACTATTCCTTTGATAATTTCTATTATTTTTTGAGTCGCCGATTCAATATGCAATGCGCTAATTTTTTCACTGATGTTATCCCGATTAGCATATGCTTGTGCGATGGCTGTTAATAATGTGTTTGGGGTCAGGTTTTCCTCATTAACAACCACGCTGATTCCTTGTTGTTGAAAATAACGGGCATTTTGAATTTGATCACCACGACTGACTCGTTTTGACAGAGGGATCAATACATGGGGTTTTCCCAAAGCCAGTATTTCATACAAGGTATTCGCACCTGCGCGCGAAATAATCACATCACTTGCTGCGAGCAAATCAGCTAATTCGCAGCCGGCATATTCAAATTGGCAATAATCTACCTGATTCTTCAGCGTAGTATCCATATTGCCTTTGCCACATACATGAATGACCTGATAATGCTTGCAGAGTGTATCAAGGGTTGCTCTGAGACAGGTGTTAATAGCTCGCGCACCTTGGCTGCCCCCGATGACCAGTAGACAAGGTTTTTCACTGTTAAAGCCACAGCTCATCAAGCCACGGGCTTTATCGCCTTGAAATAAGAAGGGGCGAATCGGGGTGCCCGTTACTTCAATTTTATCCTGCTGTTTGAAGTGTTTTTTAGCAGCAGCAAACGTCACACAAATTTTGTTGACAAAAGGAAAGCTCAGCCGATTTGCAAGTCCTGGGCTCATGTCTGATTCATGGGCAACAACAGGAATACGGCGCAGCCAGGCACCAACCACCACCGGAAAGGCCACAAACCCACCTTTGGAAAAGACAATGTCAACTTTGAGCTTACGCATGAGACGATATGCTTGTACTATACCGAGTAGAATTTTCAAGGGATCGAAAAAATTTTGCAGGCTAAAATAGCGGCGCAACTTACCACTGCATACCTCATGGTAGGGGATATTGATTGAGGTGATCATGTCTTTTTCCACCCCGTTTGCTGAACCAATATAATCTATCTCCCAGCCGTCACGTTGCAATTCCTCAATCAAGGCGATATTGGGTGTGACATGCCCGGCTGTTCCGCCGCCGGTAAATACGATTTTGTAATTCATTTTATTTGCTCATCAATTAACAAACTTAAATCAATCGCACGCACTGATTTGGTCACGGTTCCTACCGATATATAATCAACACCCGTTGCTGCAACTGAGGCTATTGTGGATAGGTCTATGCCACCAGAGGCCTCCAGATCACAACCGTGCGGCTTATTCAGCGCCACCGCTTCAACCAGCATATTCTGGGTAAAATTATCTAATAAAATTCTGTCAGGCTTTGCATCCAGGGCTTCACGTAGCTCATCCAGAGTTTCAACTTCGACCTCCACTAATAAGTGAGGTTGTGTTTTTCTTGCCATGGCTATCGCCTTACTGATTGAGCCACATGCTTTGATGTGATTTTCTTTGATCAAATAGGCATCATACAAGCCCAGACGATGATTAATCCCTCCAGCACAGGCAACTGCGTATTTTTGTGCCAGGCGCAGGCCCGGTAATGTTTTGCGCGTATCCAGCAGGCGGGTTTTATAATCACTGAGTTGAAGCAAATATTGCCTGGTTTGGGTTGCCGTTGCTGATAAGGTTTGCATAAAATTCAAGGCAGTGCGTTCCGCGGTTAAAACAGCGCGCGCCAAACCATGAATATGGCAAAGCGTTGCAGGCTTATCTAACCACTCGCCTTCATTAACAAGCCATTGTATTTTTATGCCTGGATTGACTTGATGAAAAACTCGATCTACCCACGGTTTTCCACAAACCAGCATCGGTTCGCGTGAAATAATCTTGGAATTGACGATTAAATCATCGGGTAGTAAGGCCGCTGTTACATCGCCCGTCCCCACATCCTCAGCTAAAGCACGTGTAACATCGTTAATTAAGTCACTGTTTTCAGGCAGCATGTTCCGAACCTTCTAAATAATTTCAACATTATTCCCTTCTCCCCACACTTGGGGAAAGGGTGCCTGCAGGGCGGGAGAGGGGATCTCATCAAGTTATTCTATCTCGGATGCCCCACTATGGGTAATATCTTTATGATTTTTAAAGCGCGACTTAAGCCACGGGGGTGCTATTAGCGTTGTTACGATAACCATTAAGATAATTGCTGAAAAAAGCTGCGTGGATATTACTCCAAGGGTTATTCCAATCGAGGCAAAGACTAGGCCCACCTCCCCTCGGGGCAGCATGCCTACGCCAATTAAAATACGATCATCACGACGACTTCCGCCCAAGCCACTGAGTAATTTTCCAACAATGGCTGCTACAATCAACCCAGTGGCCAACATAAGGACATGCAAATCAAAAAATGACTCAATTTTGACTTGTATGCCAATTAACATAAAAAACAAAGGTGCGAGGATGGATTCAAATGGTGACACCAGCTCTTTAATGCTCAATGATTTTTTATGCTCCCCTTCTTTATCAAAATAACCATCATGGATGATTATTCCTGCGGCAAACGCACCAATAATCGTTGCCAATTGCACCAAGGTTGCTAACCACGCCAGGCCCATCACAAATATAAACGAAATGAATAACTTTTCTTCCCAACGTTCTAAAAATTGAAACAGTTTTACGGCTTTCCTTAACACCCAAGGGCCTATTAACAAGGCACCTGAAAAAAATAAAATTGCTAAAACGATGATGTGACCTACTTTCATCATGTCAACAACCCCGCTAATCACGATGCTGCTGACAATCGCTAAGATAATCAAGCCTAAAATATCATCTATCATGGCAGCACCAAGAATCGTTTTTGCTTCGCGCGTGCGTAATTTTTTCATTTCCTTAAGAACACGGGCTGTGATACCCACACTGGTTGCGGACAAGGTGGCGGCAACAAAAAGATTTGTTTTGAAAGGGGAGTCAGGCGCCAAAATACACATAATGAAAAAACCTAGCAGCATCGGTGCCAGCACACCAATTATTGCGACCTTGGTCGCTTCACGCCCTGTGTGCTTAAGCTCTTCCACCGAGCTTTCCAAACCGACCATGAATAATAAAAATATCACGCCGTAGCGCGAAAAAATGTCAACCACGTAAGCTACTTTAATTAAATTAATGCCATTACTGCCACTTAATGCAGCAGTAACCTGGGCGGCAGAAGCAGGTTCCGGGATACTGGCGTTTACGGCTTGTGCAAGGGGGATACCTGCCAGCATGTCGCGCATGATGGTAAATATTGCTGAACCTTCACGTAAAATTACAGCCAGCTGCATGCCAAAAAAATAACAGACATTCCCTAGCAGGACCCCCATCAATAATTCACCCAATATGCCGGGTTGATGCAATTTTCTCGCACAATAACGGCCTATCAGGCCGAATAGAAAAATAAGCGTAACCCATAGAATCACCGAGGCAACAGGATCGACGTGCCCCTGCTCAACATCTGCAAAAACCAGCGAGGGGAAAAATCCGGCCAGTAAAATCCAGCACTTGAAAGGGAACTTCGCACCTGCCCTTACAACGGAGACGTCCCGCAGCTTGTCCGTGGGATCCATGGATCTGGCATTATCTCTAGATCCCGCGGACAAATCGCGGGACGTCGACATTGAGTTTAAATAAGGTATCATTTTTTCACATGCTGGTTTTTGGCAAGAAACAAACAGGTTTCCAGTACTGAATCAGGATTTAAAGATAAACTATCGATGCCTTCTTGCATCAGCCACTCAGCAAAATCTTGATGATCTGATGGGCCTTGCCCACAGATTCCCACGTATTTATTTTGTTTTTTGCACGCTGAAATTGCCATATGTAATAATGCTTTTACTGCTGCATCCCGCTCGTCAAATTGCGCGGCTACAAGTCCTGAATCGCGATCAAGGCCCAGCGTTAATTGCGTTAAATCGTTGGATCCGATTGAAAACCCGTCAAAATGGTCTAAAAATTCATTAGCCAACAACGCATTGGAAGGCAGTTCGCACATCATGATAATCCGCAAATCATGCTGACCCCGTTCCAGACCATGTTCTTTGAGCAGCGAGATAACTTGCCTGGCCTCGGCCACTGTTCTTACAAAGGGGATCATCACTTCTACATTAGTAAATCCCATGTCTTCACGTACACGTTTGACGGCAATGCATTCTAAGGCAAAACAATCTGCAAAAGCGGGGGAAACATAACGTGCCGCTCCTCTAAAGCCTAACATTGGATTTTCTTCATGCGGTTCATACAGTGTGCCGCCGGCAAGATTTGCATATTCATTGGATTTAAAATCAGACAGCCGGACAATGACCGGTTTCGGATGAAATGCCGCAGCTATTGTTGCAATGCCTTCTTTTAGCCGTTCAATGTAAAATTCCACGGGAGAGGCATAAGCTGCCGTTTTTTCATCGATTAGTTGTTTTAAGTCGCGGTCTTCCAGACTAGCATATTGCAACAAGGCTTTGGGGTGGATGCCTATGGAGTTTGAAATCAAAAATTCAAGCCTTGCAAGTCCTACGCCTGCATTAGGAATGGATTGAAACGCAAAGGCCCGGTCAGGATTTCCCACATTTAACATCACTTTAACCGGCAATTCCGGCATTGTATCCACATCCAGGTGATCACGTTCAAACGGTAATAAACCCTCATAAACATAGCCCGCATCGCCTTCAGCACAAGAGATAGTGACCTCATCCCCGTCACGGATGGTTTTTGTCGCATCGTGACATCCCACAACAGCGGGGATTCCTAATTCACGGGCGATGATCGCTGCATGGCAGGTACGGCCACCTCGATTGGTCACAATTGCGGCGGCGCGCTTCATCACCGGTTCCCAATCTGGATCTGTCATATCAGACACAAGAACATCCCCGGGTTCAACCCGATGCATGTCTTTGATGTCTTTAATAACCCTGGCACGACCCTGGCCAATGCGTTGGCCAATACTGCGCCCCTCACTTAAAACACGACTTTTTTCCTTTAGTGTATAGCGTTCCAGTACTTGTTTATTGACGCGGCTTTTTACTGTTTCCGGGCGTGCTTGTAAAATATAAAGTTTACCGTCTTTGCCATCTTTAGCCCATTCTATGTCCATGGGTCTGCCGTAATGCTGCTCAATGATTAGTGCCTGGCGTGCCAAGTGCTCTACCTCAGAAACAGACAATGAAAATTGGCGTTGTGCATAAACATCCACA
>Ga0209024_1001297_pt1 | contig 22886 bp, 25 predicted proteins | sample AutmiccommunBRH5_FD_187380 | JGI IMG/M metagenome (GOLD analysis project Ga0209024, IMG submission 187380) | Deep subsurface microbial communities from Mt. Terri, Switzerland - Autotrophic microbial communities BRH/5 (SPAdes) (version 2) | ecosystem: Environmental > Aquatic > Deep subsurface >...
CTGCGCTGTACTCCGAGGGCAGCTATGCCTCGGGCGCCCGCACGCTGGAAGGGCAGGTGCTGCAGGCCGCCGGTTTCGACAATATCGCCACCGAGCATGGGCTGGACTGGGGCGGGCGGATGCCGCTCGAGGTGCTGGTGATGTCGGCGCCCGAGGTCGTCGTCACCGAAACCGGCCGCCCCGGCAGCCAAAGGGCGCGCGCGCAGGCGGTGCTGTCCCATCCCGCGCTGGCCCATATGCGCCGCGCCGACGTCGTCGCGCATCAGGACTGGATCTGCGCCACGCCAAGGGTGCTTGACGCCATCGCCGCCCTGACCGACCTTCGCCGGCAGATGGAGCGCGAATGATCCCTTCCCCCCGCCTGACCCAAGCGCTGCTGGCGCTGGTGGCCTGCCTCTTCGTGGCATCCTTGCTGACCGGCCCCGCCGGCATCCCGCCCGGCCGCGGCCTGGTCGCGCTGCTGACCGGGCAGGGCGTCGAGGGGCTGGTGATGCGCGAGATCCGCCTGCCGCGCGCCATGCTCGGCCTTGCCATCGGCGCCGCCTTGGGCCTCGCCGGCGCCGCGATGCAGGGCTTCTTGCGCAACCCGCTGGCCGAGCCCGGGCTGATCGGCACCTCGGGCGCCGCGGCGCTTGGCGCGGTGCTGGCGATCCATACCGGCATCTATGCCAGCTTCGCGCTGGCGCTGCCGCTGATGGCGCTGGTGGGGGCAGGGCTCTCGACCGGGGTTATCCTGGCTCTGGCCGGCCCGCGCGGCTCTGCCCTGTCGCTGATCCTCGCCGGCATCGCCGTGTCGTCCTTGGCTGGCGCGCTCACCTCGCTGGTGCTGAACCTTGCGCCCAACCCCTATGCCGCCTCCGAGATTGTCTTCTGGATGATGGGCTCGCTGGCCGACCGGTCCTTGCTGCATGTCGCCCTGGCGCTGCCCTTCCTCGGGCTTGGCGCGGCGCTGATCGCCACCACCGGCCGTGGCCTCGACGCGCTGACGCTGGGCGAGGATGCCGCCGCGAGCCTCGGCATCAACCTCACCCGGCTGCGGCTGAAGCTGGTGCTGGGGGTGGCGGCGCTGGTCGGTGCCTCGGTCGCTGTCGCCGGCGCGGTGGGCTTCGTCGGCCTGATCGCCCCGCACCTGATGCGCGGTGCGGTGGGCGCCCGCCCCTCGCGGCTGCTGCCCGCCTCGGCGCTGACCGGGGCGGCGATCCTGTTGGCCGCCGACATCGCCACGCGGGTCATCGCGCCGGAACGCGACCTGAAGCTGGGCGTGCTCACCGCCCTCGTCGGCGCGCCCTTCTTCCTGCACCTCGTGCGCCGCATGGCGCGGGAGGCGTAGGGTGCTGGTGCTCGAAAACCTCACCGTCCGCCGCGGCCTCTGCCCGGTGGTGGAGGCCGTCAGCCTCACCGTCGCGCCCGGCGAATGCGTCGGGCTGATCGGCCCAAACGGCGCGGGCAAGACCTCGCTGCTGCGCGGCGCGCTTGGCCTGCTGCCCGCCACGGGCCATTCCTCGCTGGCGGCGATGACCCCCGATGCCCGCGCCCGCGCCGCCGCTTGGCTGCCGCAGGCGCGCGAGATTGCCTGGGGGATCAGCGTTGCGCATCTGGTGCGGCTGGGGCGCACGCCGCATCTGGGCCGCGGGCTCGATGATGACGGTGCCGTCACCCATGCCCTCGCGCGGATGGGGCTGGAGAATTTCCGCGACCGCGCCGCCACCCAGCTTTCGGGCGGCGAGCAGGCCCGCGCCCTGATTGCCCGCGCGCTGGCGCAGGAGGCGCCCTTGCTGCTGGCGGACGAGCCCATCGCCGGGCTCGACCCCGCCGCGCAGATCGCCACGATGCGGGTCTTCGCGCGTCTGGCGGAGGAGGGCGGGGCCGTCATCGCCTCCCTCCACGACCTCGGCCTTGCCGCGCGCCATTGCACAAGGCTGATCGTGCTCTCGGCCGGGCGGCTGGTGGCGGACGGCCCGCCGCGCGAAGTGCTGACCCCCGCGCTGCTGGCCGAGGTGTTCGACATCCGCGCCCATCTGTCGGATACCCCCGACGGTCTGGTGTTCCAGCCGCTCGACACCCTGCACCACCACGGGGGGTTCTGATGGCATTCCCGCCCGAACGCATCGTCTGCCTGACCGAGGAAACCGTCGAGACCCTCTACCTGCTGGGGCAGGAGCATCGCATCGTCGGCGTGTCCGGCTACGCCGTGCGCCCGCCCCGGGTGCGGCAGGAAAAGCCGCGGGTGTCGGCTTTCACCTCGGCAGACATTCCCAAGATCCTCGCGCTGAACCCCGATCTGGTGCTGACCTTCTCGGACCTGCAAGCCGGCATCGTGGCCGAGCTGATCGCCGAGGGCATCGCCGTGCACGCCTTCAACCAGCGCCGGATCGCGGGAATCCTCGCCATGATCCGCACCCTCGGCGCCCTCACCGGCGTGCCGGGAAAGGCCGAGGCGCTGGCCGCAGGCTATGAGGCGCGGCTGGCTGACATCGCCGCAATCCCGAGGCCAAACCGCCCCCGCGTCTGGTTCGAGGAATGGGATGACCCGCTCATCTCCGGCATCGGCTGGGTTTCCGAACTAGTCGCCATCGCGGGGGGCGACGACGTGTTCCCAAACCTCGCGCTGCAGGGCAAGGCGAAACACCGCATCTTGCTGCCCGAGGCGGTGATTGCCGCCGCCCCCGATGTGATCCTCGCCTCCTGGTGCGGCAAGAAGGTGCGCCCGGAGCGCATCGCCGCCCGCCCCGGCTGGGGAAGCATTCCCGCCGTGCAGAAGGGCAGCATCCATGAGATCAAGTCGCCGCTGATCCTGCAACCCGGCCCCGCCGCGCTGACCGATGGGCTCGAGGCCATCGTGAAAGCGCTCTGGCCCTGACTACTCCGCCGCCAGCCGCAGCGGCTGCTGCCCGGCCATGAACCGCCGCCCGGCCTCACCCGCAAGATAGGTCAGCCGCCCGCCGGAAATCGTCGCCTCCACCTGCCGCGTCGCCGCGTTGACCACCGTCACATCGGCGCGGCGGCCAAAGTCCAGCACCCCCCGGTCCGGCATCCGCAGAATCTCGGCGGGGCGCGAGGAAATCATCGCCCAGGCCCTCGGCAGGCTCACCAGCCCCCGGTCCACCAGCGTCCACACCGCCTGCACCAGCGCCGGATAATAGTAATCCGACACCAGCGCATCGCAGAGCCCCGCCGCAATCAGGTCCGTCGCCGCGATGTTCCCCGCCTGGCTGCCGCCGCGCACCACATTGGGCGCGCCCATCAGCACCGGGTCGTTCATCGCCTTGGCCGCTGCCGCCGCCTTGCGCGCGGTCGGAAATTCCGCGATCCGCGCCCCGATCATCGAGAACCGCTCGCGCGTTTCGCCATCGGGGTCGTCATGGCTGCCATAGAGCACGCCCATCCGGTCGAACGCCTCGGCCAGCGTGCACAGGTGCCGCGGCACCTCGCGCGCCCGCGATGCCGCCGCCTCGACCGCCGCCAGATGCTCCTCGGCGCTGCGGCCCAGCTTGCGCGCCCAGATCGCGAAATCCTGCGGGTCGCGGGCATTGATCTCCACCGCCTCGCCCAGGTGGTTGTTGAACACCACATAGCCGATCCGGTGCCGCTCCACCGCCGCGATCAGCCGCGCGCCGGCATCGACCAGATGCGTCTCGGCCCGGACCTGCAACCGGATATCGGTCAGCGCCCGCGGCCGCCAGGCATCCAGCGCCGCCATCACCCGCTCGGCATAGTCGGGACCGCGGGGACCGCCCTCCCAGCTCCAGCCTTGCGCAAAGAACGCCGTGGTCACGCCATTGGCCGCCGCCTCGCGGTCGGCGCTTCCCAGCCCCTGCACCAGATCGAACGGGGCCGAGGGGCGCGGCGCGATATGCCGCTCGAACGCGTCGCCATGCAGGTCGATGATCCCGGGCATCAGGTAGAAGCCCGCCATGTCCACCTCGGGCAGCGGGCCCTTGGTGATGCGCCCACCGGCGATCGCCAGCGACCGGCGCTGCATCTCGCCGTCACGCAGGATCTGGGCGCCGACAAGACGCAGGGGGGGCAACAGGGGCATGGGCGACTCGGAGGTGATAGGGGCTGCTCGGCCGTTTCTTGGGCGTGGGTTGCCTGTGGATAAAGGCATTCTGTGTCGCCCTTGTGACACATGCCCCGCAACCTGAACGAGAATCCGCTTCAGTCCGGCGCCACCGTCAGCGTCACCCGGTCGCCCGCGAACCAGGTATGCCCATACTCCACCGGCAGCCCGCCCGCATCGACGTTGATGGCGACGGAGCGCAGGATCGGGTCGCCCTCGCGGATGCGCAGATGCAGCGCCTGCGTCGCCGTCGCGCGCTTGGCGGTCAGCCGGGTTTCGGCGCGGGTGTAATCTGCCAGCCCCTCGGCCGCCAGCGCCTGCGTCACCGACTGCGTCTGCCGCAGCAGCGGGATCAGGCCCGGAAAGCGCCCGGCGGGAAACACCGACCGGAACACCGCCAGCGGCACCCCGTCGGCCAAGGAGATCCCTTCATAGACATGCACCTGCGCGCCCTCCGCCAGGTCCAGCGCCTCGGCCTCGCGCGCATCCGCCTGCCGCGTGTCCAGCAGCAGCAGCTCGCGCGTCGCACTGCGGCCGGATGCGGCAAGGTTCTGGTGATACCGCGTGCGCCGCCCCAGCGCATAATCTACCGGCCGCCCCGCCACGAACACCCCCGCGCCGCGCCGCGCATGCACCAGCCCCGCCTCGGCCAGCGCCGCCAGCGCCCGGCGCACGGTATGGCGATTGACGCCGAAGCGCGCCGATAACTCCGCCTCGGACGGCAACTTGTCCCCGGGCGCATAATGCCCGCTGCCGATCTCGGCGGTCAGCGTCTCGGCAATCGAGGTCCAAAGGGCGGTGCGGGACATGTCATCAAATCTTCATTGAAACAGGGTTGTGCGACTCGGGGGTCGCAGGTAATCACTTGTCTAGTTGTATAAATAAATCTACAGGTTCGCAAGTTGTCGGTTATCCGAACCTCAAACTACTCCCCGAATGACGAGAATCAAATGCCCGGCCGTGACCAATCCTTGACTGCCCGGAATGAGGGCGAAAAAACCGACCGTCAGCGCTGGATGAGCCTGCTGGCAAAGGCGCGGCCGGAACGGCTGGCGGCGGCGCTGGCGGGGCTGGACCTGCCCGCGCATGACTGGGCGAGGGCGCCCGAAACCGGGGCGGTGATGGTGCGCGGCCGGATGGGCGGCAGCGGGGCGCCGTTCAACCTCGGCGAGATGACGGTGACACGCTGCGCCCTGCGGATTGCCAGCGGCGAGGTCGGCCATGCCTATGTGCAGGGCCGCGACAAGGCCCATGCCACCCGCGCCGCGCTGGTCGATGCGCTGATGCAGGGGCCGCGGGCGGCCGAGCTTCGCGCCGCGGTGCTGGAGCCCCTGGCAGCAGCCGCCGCAGCAGACCGCGCCGCCCGCGCCGGCAAGGCCGCGGCGACGAAGGTGGATTTCTTCACGATGGTGCGGGGGGAAGATTGATGGATGCCTTGGCCCTTTCCGGCGGATTCGCCGACACGGCGCGCGAGGCCGCCCGCGCCTTCCGCGCCAGCCTCGATGCGATGGCCCGCCCCGGCACCTTGCAGCAGGTGACCGGCGCCCTGCCGCCCGCGCCTTTGTCGCCCGCCGCTGGCGCGCTGATCCTGACGCTGGCCGACACTACCACCGGCGTTCACCTTGCCCCCTCGCATGACACGCCGGCCTTGCGGGGCTGGATCACCTTCCACACCGGCGCGCCGTTGGTGGCGCCGGGGCAGGCGGTGTTCGCGGTGGGCACATGGGAGGCCCTGCAACCCTTGGACCGCTTCCCCATCGGCCGCGCCGACTACCCCGACCGTTCCGCCACGCTGATCGTTGAGATGCCCGCGCTCGCCGCCTCCGGTGCCCGCCTGACCGGGCCGGGGATCAAGGACACTGCGCAACTCTCCTTGCCGGAAACCGAAGCCTTCGTGCAGAACGCGCAGCTCTTCCCGCTCGGGCTCGATTTCTTCTTCACCGCCGGCGACCAGCTGGCGGCACTCCCCCGCACCACCAAATTGGAGCCGATCTGATGTATGTGGCGGTAAAAGGCGGCGAGCGCGCCATCGACAATGCCCATGCCTGGCTGGCCGAGGAACGCCGGGGCGATCCTGCGGTGCCCGAGCTTGGCGTGGCGCAGATCCGCGAGCAGCTGGCGCTGTCGGTCAACCGGGTGATGGCCGAGGGGTCGCTCTACGACCCCGATCTTGCCGCGCTGGCGATCAAGCAGGCGCGGGGCGATCTGATCGAGGCGGTGTTCCTGATCCGCGCCTATCGCACCACGCTGCCCCGCTTCGGCGCCTCGCGTCCCGTCGATACGGCGGCGATGGACTGCCTGCGCCGGGTCTCGGCCACCTTCAAGGACGTGCCCGGCGGGCAGGTGCTGGGGCCGACCTTCGACTACACCCACCGCCTGCTGGACTTCAAACTGATGGCCGAGGGCAAGGCGCCCGTGGCGCCGGGCGAGCCGGTGGAGCCCGCGCATGTCCCCCACGTCACTGGCTTCCTCAACCGCGACGGGTTGATCGAGCAGGAGCCGGTTTCGGACGAGGCGCCCGGCGACCTGACCCGCGAACCGCTGGAGCTTCCGGCCAACCGCGCGCTGCGGTTGCAATCCTTGGCGCGGGGGGATGAGGGGTTTGTGCTGGGGATGGCCTATTCGACGCAGCGGGGCTATGCGCGCAACCATGCGTTCGTGGGTGAGCTTCGCATCGGAACCTGTTGTGTTTCAATGGAAATCCCGGAACTCAGCTTCGCGGTCGAGATCGGCGAGGTGGAGCTGACGGAGTGTGAGACCGTCAACCAGTTCAAGGGATCAAAGACAGAACCCCCACAGTTCACAAGGGGTTACGGCCTGACCTTCGCGCAGAATGAACGCAAGGCCATCTCCATGGCCCTCGTCGACCGAGCCCTGCGCTGGCGCGAGCTTGGCGAAGATAATTCCGGCGCCGCGGCACAGGACGAGGAATTCGTGCTGATGCATTCCGACAACATCCAGGCGACCGGCTTCCTCGAACATATCAAGCTGCCGCATTACGTCGATTTCCAGTCCGAGCTGGAGCTGGTGCGCAAGATCCGGGCCGAGGCGATGAAGGCCAACGAGGAGGCCGCCGATGTCTGATTACAACTTCGCCTATCTCGACGAAGAGACCAAGCGGATGATCCGCCGCGCGATCCTGAAGGGCGTGGCGATCCCCGGCTATCAGGTGCCCTTCGCCAGCCGCGAGATGCCGATGCCTTATGGCTGGGGCACCGGCGGCGTGCAGGTGACCGCCGCCTGCCTGACGCCCGAGGATGTGCTGAAGGTCATCGACCAGGGCGCCGATGACACCACCAATGCCGTGTCGATCCGCAAGTTCTTCCAGCGCACCGCAGGGGTTGAGGTGACAGAGGCGACGGCGGAGGCGAGCCTGATCCAGACCCGCCACCGCATCCCCGAGGCGGCGCTGACCGAAGGCCAGATCGTGGTCTTCCAGGTGCCGATCCCGGAACCGCTGCGCTTCCTCGAACCGCGCGAGACCGAGACGCGCAAGATGCATGAGCTGGAAGAATACGGGCTGATGCATGTGAAGCTGTACGAAGACATCGCCCGCCACGGCCAGATCGCCACCGCCTATGCCTATCCGGTGAAGGTCGAGGGGCGCTATGTGATGGACCCGTCGCCGATCCCGAAATTCGACAATCCCAAGATGGATGGCTCCCCGGCGCTGATGCTGTTCGGTGCGGGGCGCGAGCAGCGGATCTATGCGCTGCCGCCCTATACGAAGGTGGTGAGCCTCGATTTCGAGGACCATCCGTTTGTGGCGTCCAAGGCCGACCATGACTGCGATTTGTGTGGGGCCAGCGATACTTACCTCGACGAGGTGATCGTGGACGATCAGGGCGGGCGGATGTTCGTGTGCTCGGATACCGACCATTGCCGCTGCCGCCGCGAGGCGGGGCATGTCGGGCGGTTGGGGGTGGCGGCGTGAACTCTCTTTTCTTCTTCCTTCCTTCCGGGTCGCTTGCGACCCGGACCGCGCCCGCCCGCCCCCAGGCGGGCGCGGTTCCCGCACCCGCCTCGGTCGGGCGCGGTCCTCTGTCGCTCATCCCTTTCATGGAGTTTCCCCGATGACCCCGCTCCTGCAAGTCCGCGGCATCGAGAAGCGCTATGGCGCGCGGATCGGCTGCACCGGCGTCAGCTTCGACCTCTACCCGGGCGAGGTGATGGGGATCGTTGGCGAGAGCGGCTCGGGCAAGTCCACCTTGCTCTCCTGCCTCGCCGGGCACCTCGCCCCCGACGCAGGGCAGGTGATCTTCGACACGCGGGCCAAGGGCCCGGTTGACACGGTGACGATGGCCGAGCCCGAACGCCGGATGCTGGCCCGCACCGACTGGGCCTTTGTCCACCAGAACCCGCGCGATGGGCTGCGCATGGGCGTCTCCGCGGGCGGCAATGTCGGCGAGCGGCTGATGGCCGTCGGCGCGCGCAACTATGGCGCCATCCGCAGCACTGCCGAGGATTGGCTGGGCCGGGTGGAGATTGCCGCCGACCGTATCGACGACCGCCCCGCCGCCTTCTCGGGTGGGATGCAGCAGCGGCTGCAGATCGCGCGCAACCTGGTGACCGGGCCGCGGCTGGTGTTCATGGATGAACCGACCGGCGGCCTCGACGTCAGTGTCCAGGCGCGGCTCTTGGACCTTCTGCGCGGGCTCGTGCGGCGGCTGGGGCTTTCGGCGGTGATCGTGACGCATGACCTTGCGGTGGTGCGGCTTCTGGCGGATCGTCTGATGGTGATGAAAGGCGGCCGGGTGGTGGAAACCGGGCTGACCGATCAGGTGCTGGACGACCCGCAGCACGCCTATACACAGCTTCTGGTCTCCTCTGTCCTGCAGGTCTGACACACCATGATGTTTGCCTATTCCCCCGGTGGCGGCGGTCTTGAAAAGCTCGGGCAGGGGGTTCCCCTGTCTCAGGCGCTGTGGATCGACCTTTACCGCCCGCTCGATGCGCAGGTGCAGGAGGTGGCGGCGCTTGGCATCGAGGTGCCGACGCTGGCCGACATGGAAGAGATCGAGGTCTCCAACCGCCTGTATCACGAGGGCGATTGCGATGTGATGACGGTGGTGCTGCCGGGGCAGGCGCCGGATGGCACGCGGATCGAGGGGCCAGTGACCTTCATCCTGGCCGCGAACCGGCTGGTGACGGTGCGCCATCACGCGCCGCGCCCCTTCGACACCTACCCCTCGCGCGCCAATAGCGGCGTGTCGGGCTGCGGCTCGCCAGAGCGGGTTTTCCTTGGCCTGTTCGAAGAGATCATCAGCCGGCTTGCCGATCTGCTGGAAGGCGCGGGGCGGGCGCTGACCCTGGCCACGGCCACGGTGTTCGGCGGCGGTGGCGGCGCACCTGCAGCGCTGCAGCACGCGCTGGAACAGGTCGGCCAGCAGGGCGAGATGGTGGGCCGGGTGCGGCTGAGCCTGCTGACGCTGGAGCGGGCGCTGTCGTTCTACGGGCAGGGCACCGGCGCCACCGCCCCCGCCGAGGGGTTGAAAGCGGTGGTGAAGGGCGAGATGCGCGATATCCAGGCGCTGGCCGTCCACGCCGATTTCCTGACCAACCGGGTGCAGCTGGCGGTGGATGCGACGCTGGGGATGATCAACCTCGAGCAGAACGCCACGGTGCGCATCCTGTCGGTGGTGGCGGCGCTGTTCCTGCCGCCGACGCTGATCGCCTCGATCTACGGCATGAACTTCGCGGTGATGCCGGAGCTTGCGCAGAGCTGGGGCTATCCCTTCGCGCTGGTGCTGATGCTGGCCTCTTCCGTGGCCACATACCTGTTCTTCAGATGGAAAAGATGGCTGTGATGCCAGTTGAGGATGCCATGACCGATCCCGTGATCCACCTTTCAGGTGTTGCCAAGACCTTCACCCTGCACAATCAGGGCAGCGCCGTGATCCCGGTGATGGAGGGGGCAGAGCTGTCGGTGCGCAGCGGCGAATGCGTCGGGCTGATCGGCGCCTCGGGGGCGGGGAAATCCACGCTGATGCGGATGATCTGGGGCAATTACCTCGCCGCCGCGGGCACGATCCTGGTGGCGGGCACCGATGTGGCGAAGGCGGAACCGCGCGAGATCCTGGAGCTGCGGCGCGGGCGGCTTGGCTATGTCAGCCAGTTCCTGCGGGTGGTGCCGCGGGTGCCGACGCTGGATGTGGTGGCCGAACCGCTGCTGGTGCTGGGGGTGCCGGAGGCGGAGGCGCGGGCGCGGGCGGCCGACCTCTTGGCGCGGCTGCGGATCCCGGAGCGGCTGTGGGCGCTCTCCCCAACCACCTTCTCGGGCGGCGAGCAGCAGCGGGTCAACATCGCGCGCGGCTTCGCCCATACCTGCCCGGCGCTGCTGCTGGATGAGCCGACCGCCAGCCTCGACGCCGCCAACCGCGAAACCGTGCTGGGGCTGATCGAGGAGGCCAAGGCGCGGGGCGCCGCCATCGTCGGCATCTTCCATGACGAGGCGGCGCGGGAGCGGGTCTGCGACCGGGTGGTGAACGTGTCGGACTTCACCCCGAAGGCGGCGTGATGCTGGGGCGGGCGTTCGCCGTCGTCGGCCCCTCCGGCTCCGGCAAGGACACGCTGATCGCAAGCGTCGCGGACCTCCCCGGCCTGCATCTGGTGCGCCGCGTCATCACCCGCCCCGAATCGGCAGGGGGCGAGCCCTTCGAGGGCGTGACCGAGCCCGAATTTGCCGCCCGCGCCGCCGCAGGGGCCTTCGCGCTGACATGGCAGGCGCATGGGCTCCACTACGGCATCCCCGCCAGCGCCGCCCTGGCGCACCAGTCAGGCGCCACCGTGCTCTTCAACGGCTCGCGCGCCATGCTCGCGCAGGCGGCCGAGGTGTTCCCGGGGCTGGTGGTGCTGCTGGTCATGGCGAGCCCCGAAACGCTCGCGGGCCGCCTCGCCGCCCGCGCCCGCGAATCGCGCGAGGACATCGCGGCCCGCCTCGCCCGCTCACAATTCGACATGCCGCGGGGGCTGACCGTCATCCGCATCGACAATGACGGCGCGCTGGACACGGCGGCCGAGGCGATGCGGGCCGCGCTTCAACCGGTCAAGGCATAGCGATGCAGGATATGGAAGCGCCCATCCCCGGCCTCGCCGAACAGGCAAATGTCACGAATGACAAGCGGCTTGGGCAACAGCGGCGCCACCACCGGCGCCAGCAACGCCTCCAGCGCCCGCGCCTCATCGTCGGGCAGCGCGCCGGTCAGCGTCAGGTGAAAGCGGAACTCCTGCATCACGTAAGGGTATCCCCAGCGGTCCAGCAGGTCCTTCTGCGCATCCGTCAGCCGCGCGCTTTGCCGGCGCATCATCGCCTCGGGCGTCAGCGCCGCGCGGTAGGGGTCCAGCTCCTGCACCAGCTTGGCGGCCAGCGCCTCCAGCGCCGAGGTATTCCCCACCGGCACCAGCGCCAGGAACCCGCCCAGGCGGTGCAGCGCCAGCCCGTCCAGCGTGACGGGCGCCAGGCTCTCCGCCAGCCGCTCCACCGCGCCGTGCAGGCCTGTGGCGCTGGCGCCCTCCACCAGCCGGAACGGCGGCTTCAGCGTGCCATGGAAGCCGTATTTGCGCGGCGTATCGGTCAGTTCCGCCACTGGGCGTGGAGCGCCCGGCAGCGGCGGATGCTCGCGGTCCACCCCGCGCGCCGCATCCCAGCCCAGCCAGGCCGCGCCGAATTCGGCCAGCGGGCCCGGTTCCGGGGCCCAGTAGATCGCGTATCGCTGGAAGTCTTTCATGCGCCCTCTCATAGTGCCGCCGCGTCTCGGATATGTGACATGGGCAAGCCGCCTGTTGAAGCCGCCGCCACCGCCCATCAGCCGCAACCCGCCGATGCCTCACAACCTTTACGTGCAGACCGACCAAGGACCAGACCATGACCGAAACCATTCTCGCCAATGCCACCCTCCTGCTGCCCGATGCGACGCTTTCCGGCAGCCTCTGCCTCAAGGACGGGCGCATTGCCGAGATTGGCGCGGGCAGCGCGGTGCCCCCCGGCGCCATCGACTGCGGCGGTGACTTCCTCGCTCCGGGCCTGATCGAGCTGCATACCGACAACCTCGAGCGCCATATCCAGCCGCGCCCCGGCGTCGACTGGCCCCATGCCGCCGCGATCATCGCCCATGACGCGGAACTGGCCGGCACCGGCATCACCACCGTCTTCGACGCGATGCGCGTCGGCTCCATCTCCAAGGGCACCGAACAGGGCGGCGACTATGCGAAATACGCCCGCGGCCTCGCCAGCGAACTGCTCGACCTGCGCGCCCAGAACGCCCTGCGCATCAGCCATTTCCTGCACCTGCGCGCCGAGGTCTGCTCCGAAACCCTGATCGCCGAGCTCGACGAGTTCAGCCCCGAGGACCGCGTCGGCATCGTCAGCCTGATGGACCACACCCCCGGCCAGCGCCAGTTCCGCGATATCAGCAAGCTGGCCCGCTATGTGATGGGCAAGCACGGCATGTCCGAGGCGGGCTTTGCCGAGCATGTCGCCCGGCTCAAGGCCTTGCGCGACACCTTCGGCGACGCGCATGAGGCGGCAGCGGTCGCCGTCGCCCGCCGCCTCGGCGCCACCCTCGCCAGCCATGACGACACCACCGAGGCGCAGGTGATTACCTCCGCCTCCTACGGCATCCGGCTGGCAGAGTTCCCGACGACGCTGGAGGCGGCGCATGCCTGCCACGCCTATGGCATCCAGGTGATGATGGGCGCGCCGAATCTGATCCGCGGCGGCTCCCACTCCGGCAATGTCGCCGCCCGCGATCTGGCCGAGGCGGGGCTGCTGGACATCGTCTCCTCCGACTACGTCCCCGCCGCTCTGCTGTCGGCCGCGGTGATGCTGGGCGACATCTGGGATGACCTCGCCCGCGGCATCGCCACGGTGACCGCCGCCCCGGCCCGCGCCGCCGGGCTCGAGGATCGCGGCCGCCTCATCCCGGGCGCCCGCGCCGACCTGATCCGCTTCACCCGCGCCGGCGCCACCCCCGTGCTGCGCGAAACCTGGGTCCAGGGCCGCCGCGTCGCCTGACCGAAACTTGCCCCACAAGACCTTTGCCTTTTCCAAATATCCTCGGGGGGCCCGGGGGGCAGAAGGCCCCCCGGCTTCCTTCACACCGCACACAGGACCGCTCAGATGCAAGAAGTCTTCACCGCCCCCGGCCGCTTCTACCGCGGCAACCTGCATACCCATTCGGACCGCTCCGACGGCGTGCTGACCCCCGAAGAGGTCTGCCGCCGCTACCGGGCCGAGGGTTATGACTTCCTCGCCCTCACCGACCATTTCATCGGGATCTACGATTACCCGATCGTCGACACCCGCCCCTTCCGCGCCCCCGGCTTCACCACCCTCCTTGGCGCGGAACTGCATTCCGGCCCGATGGCGAATGGCGATCTGTGGCATATCCTCGCCGTCGGCCTGCCCCAGGATTTCGCCCCCGGCAACGCCCCGCATTTCCGCCCGGTGCCGGGGCAGGAGACGGGGCCCGAGATTGCCGCCCGCGCCGCCGCCGCCGGGGCCTTCGTTGCCGTCGCGCATCCGCAATGGTCCGGGCTCACGCTGGAGGATGCCCGCAGCCTGACCGCGGCCCATGCGGTCGAGGTCTACAACCATGGCTGCTGCACCGGGGCTGACCGGGCGGACGGGTTCGGCATCGCCGACCTTTTGCTCAGCGAAGGCCGCCGGGTCAGCCTGATCGCCACCGATGACGCGCATTTCACCGAGCCGGACCATTTCGGCGGCTGGGTGATGGTCAAGGCCGAGGAGAACGAGCCCGAGGCTCTGCTGGCGGCGCTGAAGGCGGGGATGTTCTACTCCTCGCAGGGTCCCGAGATCCGCGGCATCGACATCACCGCCACGACGGTCGAGGTGCAATGCTCGGCTGCCGTGACGGTGATCGTGCAGGGGCAGGCGACGGCGGCGGTGGCTGTGCATGGCCACTCGATGACCCGCGCCAGCATCCGCCGCGACCGCTTCGCCGCCTCGCCCTGGCTGCGGGTGACGGTGATCGACGCTGCGGGCAAGCGGGCCTGGTCGAACGCCTATTGGGTGTGAGCGCGGGGGCGGGCGGTTACAGCCCGCCCTCCTTCAACACGAAGGCGACGACCTCATCGACCCCGCGCCCGGCCTTCAGGCTCGCCATCACATAGGGGCGGGCGCCGCGGGCCTTCCGCGTGTCTTCTTCCAGCAACACCGGATCGACGCCCACATGCGGCGCAAGGTCGATCTTGTTGACCACCAGCAGGTCCGACCTCGTGACGCCCGGCCCCTTCTTGCGCGGGATGTCCTGCCCCGCGGCGGTGTCGATCACGTAGATCGTCAGGTCCGCCAGCTCGGGCGAAAACGTCGCCGCCAGATTGTCGCCGCCGCTCTCGATCAGCACGATGTCGAGATCCGGGAAGGCGCCGTGCAGATCGGCAATGGCGGCGAGGTTGATGCTGGCATCCTCGCGGATTGCGGTATGCGGGCAGCCGCCGGTTTCCACCCCGCGGATCCGCTCCATCGGCAGCGCCTGCGCGCGCATCAGGTATTCGGCATCCTCGCGGGTGTAGATGTCATTGGTGACGACGGCGATGGAAAAGCGGTCCCGGAGCGCCCGGCACAGCTGCTCGGTCAGCGTGGTCTTGCCGGCGCCGACCGGGCCGCCGATGCCGACGCGCAGGGGGCCGTGGGGGCTTGTCATAGTTCATCCTCTTTGTGAAGAACGCCTTGTAACATCTTGATTAGGTTAGGAAGATGCGAACTTCCATCCCCTCATGCGCCATTGCCGCCATGTCCGACCCGAACCCGGCGCTGCCGAGGTCATCCAGACCGGCCGTCGCCGCCCAACCCGCAACCCGCGAGATCACCGGGTGCAGCGCCGCCAGCACTTGCTGGCCTTCGGTCTGGCCGAGGGGCACGAAGCGCACCGCGCCCTGCACAAGGGTGGAGGCGAAGCTGTGGAGGTAGAGCGCCAGCACCCGTTCGACCGGCAGACCGAGGCTGGCGGCGGCGCGGCCGACGGCGACGGGCAGCGGCGCGGGCGGATGGTCCGCCCCCAGCAGCGCATTGGTGGCGAGGGTGAAGGCGCGGCCCTGTCCCAGCGTCTCGGTCAGGCGTTCCCTGGCGGGGGCGAGGGCACTGGCATAGGCGGCGAGCGCGGCGTGGTCGGCGCCGGGGGCCAGCGCCAGCGCCAGCAGCACGGCATCGCTGCGGCCAGAGCCGTGGGTGATCACATCGGCCAGCCAGCCCTGCAGGCCCGCGGCATCCTTGATCAGCCCGGCCGAGATCGCCCATTCCAGCCCGTGCGAATAGGCATAGCCGCCCACCGGGAAGGCGGGCGAGAGCCACTGCACCAGCACCATCAGGGCGCTGTCGGGCGCGAGTGCCGCCTCAGACATCCAGCGGCACATCCTCGGGGTCGTCGCCCGGCTCGCGGCTGACATGGACATGGACATGGCGGTGACCGGGTTCATGGGCGTGAGCAGCCTCCGGCCCATGATCATGCCCCATCGTGCGGCCATGCCCATAGGCGCCGCCCTCGGGCAGGAAGGGCTCGGTGACGTCGCGCAGGGTTGCACCAAGGCCGGTGAGCATCCCGGCCAGCACATGGTCCTGCGCGATCAGCAGGCGGCCGGCTTCGATCTGGCAGGGGGTGTGGCGGTTGCCGATATGCCAGGCAAGGCGCGGCAGGTCGGGGCCGGTGACTTCCAGCAGCGGCTCTGGCGCGGCGCGCACGCCGATCAGCGTGCCATCGGACAGGGCCAGGGCGTCGCCCTCATGAAGGCTGGTGGTTTCGGGCAGGTCGACCAGAAAGCTGGTGCCCCCCTCGGTCGTCAGCCGCTTGCGGCGCAAGAAGCGGTCCTGGTAGCCAAGCGTGACAAGATCCGCGGTCTCGCGTCCGGCCCCGCGCAGGACCTGATGTGTGTGTAACCCTGTCATGATCGTCTCTCCTTCGCATCCGCCCCGCGGCTGTGCATCGCCCCGGCAGGGCCGGTGATGACAGCAAACGCAGGGGTTGGGAAGGGGATCGTGCGCCACGGGGCGGCGCTTCGCAAGGGTGCGAAAAGGCGGGGCATCACGGCGCGCGAGAGCTTTCGCGCGCCAGCTGCTCCCGAAAGCCGTTCAGACGTACATCTTGTCGCGGAAGACGTGATGCACGATGCCGTCGCGGGTCAGGCCGAGCTGTGCCAGTTCGGCATCGCTCTTCGCGTCGAGCTTCGCGATCTGGTCCGCGCGGGACTGCCGCTCGGCATAGCGCGAGAAGGCGGCGCCGAGCCGGGCGAGGAAGGCCTTGAAGCCGGTCGCGTTGGCGAAGGTGTCGTGATGTGCAGTATAGGCCATGGAAGCCTCCGGAATATGTCGTCTGGGTCTCCTGCCCTGCGCCAAGAAATAGCCTTGGGGGCGCGCCCCAACAACCGCCAAACCCGCAATGCCGCCATGCAGCAAGTGGGTAAGGGGTGCTGACTATCCGGCCGGCTTGTCTTTGCCTTTTCTCAAATATCCTCGGGGGGTGAATTGGCCTGCACGGCCAAGAGGGGGGCAGACGGCCCCCCTGTCGCCCGCCCCGCAGCGCCGCCTTCAGCAGCGATAGGCGGTGGCCCGGATCTGGTAGACATCGGTGCCGGGGGTGACCTTCTCGAAGACCACGGTATTTGCGCCGGCGGCGATGGCGTCTTCCTTGATCTTGTTGCGGGCGTAGCGCAGGCCCTGTTCCGCCAGCAGCGGGCCATAGACGCCGGGGGTCATGGAGATGTTGCTGAGGTAGCTGCAGGCGGCGACCTCTTGCGGTTCCGCCTCGCGGATACCGGGGACGCCGACGAAGCCGGGATCCTGGGTGCAGGCGGCCAGCAGGGCGGCGGCGAGAAGCGGGAGGGCGGGGAGGCGGGTCATGGCTGCAATCCTCATCTGCGGCGCGCTTGTTGGCGCCTTTGGCGGCATGATGCGCGGGATGGGGGTTGCGGGCAAGGGTGGGGTGGGAAGGGGGCGGGGTTGGGGCGCACTTTGAGCGGGATCATGCGAGGCGCGTCCTGCGATTGCTGGGCGCCCCGGCGCGATCAGGGGACTTGCCAGTGGCAAGTCACCCGCGCCGGTTGCCCGGAGGCGCAAGCCGGAGGGCAAGGGGGGTGCCGCCAACCCGGACGGTGCCAAATTCTGATGTGCCCGCCCCCCGCAGGGCGGGCACAGCAGAATTTCGTCGACGGCCGAAATTCTGCAAGATGGCCGCCCTCAGCCCCTTTGCTGGCGCGCGTGAAAGATGAACCCCAGGAAGTTCAGCAGCACCTGCGCCGCCAGGATCGCGGTCGATCCCGAATGGTCATAGTCCGGCGCCACCTCCACCAGGTCGATGCCCACGATGTCATGCGCCTTGGCGGCGGCCTGCAGGATCTCCAGCACCTCGTAATAGAGGAACCCGCCATGGCTGGGGGTGCCGGTGCCGGGGGCGATGGAGGGGCAGAAGCCGTCGATGTCGATGGTCACATACAGCCGCGCTCCGGCGGGGATGCGGGCCAGCACGCCGTCCGTCCCCAGCTTGCGCACCTGCCGCACCGAGAGGAAATCGCCGCCCATGGCGCGGGCGGCGTCATAGCCGTCCTTGGCGGTGGAGCTCACGTTGCGGATGCCAAGCGCGGTGATGCCGGTGACATAAGGGCGCTCGGCGGCGCGGCGCATCGGGTTGCCGTGGCCATGCACCACACCGTGGCGGATGTCGACGAAATCGAGATGCGCGTCGATCTGCAGGATGTGGATCGGGCCCTGATCTTCAAAAGCCCGGATGCATGGGATGTTGATCGAATGATCGCCGCCGATCACCACCGGCAACGCTCCGGCGGCCAGCATCGCCCGCACCCCGGCCTCGATATTGGCGTGGCTGGTTTCGGTATCGGTATGGACGATGTCGGCATCGCCAATATCGACGATGCGCACGTCGGCGCCAAGGTAGGTCGCGTCATCCTCGTGGTCATAGGCGCCGGCATGGCCGAAGCTGAAGAGGGTGCTCGCCTCGCGCACTGCGCGCGGGCCGAAGCGGGCACCGGCGCGGAACTGGGTGCCGAAGTCGAAGGGCGCGCCCATCACCGCGACATCGGCCTCGATCCTGTCCCAGTCGCCGACATAGGGCCGCTTGCCGAAGGTGGCGATGCCGACGAAGGGCAGGTTCAGCCGCCCGGTTTCATAGCCCGGTTTCATGTCAGTTCCGCTCATGAGGGTCCCCATTGCCACACCCCGCCGCCCGGGATGCATTTCGGGGGTGAGATTTCCGCAAGCGGGGCGTAGATGCAAGGAAAGCGGCACTGGGCCGCGAGCCAAGGAGAGGCACGATGGCGTTCAAGGCCCCGACACCCACCCCGCCCGGACTCTGGCGGCGCACGCCGCCGGCGATGTTTCCGCCGATCCTGGGGCTGATGGGGCTGGGGCTGCTGTGGCGCGGGGCGGGACCGGTCTTCGGGGTGCCGGGCGGCATTGGCGAGGCGCTGCTGGGGGCGGTGACGCTGCTGTGGCTGCTGGCGGTGCTGGCCTACGGGGTGAAGATCGCGCGGCGCCCGGGCGTGGTGGCCGAGGATCTGCGGATCCTGCCGGGCCGGGCGGGGCTGGCGGCGGCGGTGCTGTGTTTCTACACCTTCGCGGTGGTGCTGGCGCCCTATGCGGCGGATCAGGCGCGGCCGGTGCTGTTGCTGGGGCTGATCGCGCATGCCGCGATGCTGGCGGTGCTGTTGCGGGGGATGGTGAGCGGCCCGGCCGAGCAGCGGCAGGTGACGCCGGTCTGGCATCTGCAATTCACCGGCTTCATCGTTGCGGCGATTGCGGCCGAGGCGGTGGGGTGGATGGCGTTCGCGCAGCTGCTGTTCTGGGTGGCACTGGTCTGCGCCGTGGTGATCTGGGGCCTGAGCGCGGTGCAGTTCGCGCGGCAAAGGGTGCCGGGGCCGCTGCGGCCGCTGTTGGCGATCCATCTGACACCGGCGAATTTTCTGGGGGCGGTGGCGCTTGGGTTGGGCTGGGATGTGCTGGGGACGGTGTTCTCGGTGATCGCGGCGGGGCTGTTGCTGGCGCTGCTGGCCGGCGGGCGCTGGCTGGTGGCGGCGGGGTTCACGCCGCTTTGGGGGGCCTTCACCTTTCCGCTGGCCTCGGTGGGCGCGCTGTGGCTGACGCTGGCGGCGGGGCATCCCGGCTGGCAGGTGCCGGGGGGCCTTGCGCTGATCGCGGCTACGCTGGTCATTCCGCCGATCGCGTTCAAGGTGATGAAGATGTGGGCCTCGGGGCAGCTGGCGGTGAAGACGAATGCGGCGGTGGCGTGAGGGGGGGCGCGTACTGCCCTAGGGCGGTGCCCGTCCGCCGGGTGGGCGAGCAAGGGTGGTTCTAGGCACTTTATGGTGCGGCATCTCCCACCGGCGTTCTAGGCACAAACGTTGAGGAGCGCCCGCCCGGGGGGGGCGGACGGGCGCTGCCCGGCGGAGCTGAATCGCCTTGATTCCGGGCAAGAAGCAAGAGGCATGGATCCCCACCCCCCGATAAGGGCTTGCCATCCCCCCGACACCATGAAACAGGGAAGCGCCAACGAAAACTCCCCGAACGAGGTTCCCATGGAGATTCGAGAGGCGCTCACCTTCGACGACGTTCTGCTGGTTCCGGCTGCATCTTCGGTGCTGCCGTCCGATGCCGATACCTCGACCTTCGTGACCCAGGCCATCCGCATGAACATCCCGCTGCTGTCCTCGGCGATGGACACGGTGACCGAGGCGCGCATGGCGATTGCCATGGCCCAGGCGGGGGGGATCGGCGTGATCCACCGCAACCTTGGCGTGGAAGAACAGGCGCGCGAGGTGCGGCGGGTCAAGCGGTTCGAAAGCGGCGTGGTCTACAACCCGATCACCCTGACCGCGGGTCAGACCGTCGCCGATGCCAAGGCGCTGCAGGAACGCTACAACGTCACCGGCTTTCCGGTGGTGGACGCGCGGGGCCATGTCGTCGGCATCGTCACCAACCGCGACATGCGCTTTGCCAGCGATGACCGCACGCCGGTGAGCGTGGTGATGACCTCGGACAACCTGGCGATGGTGACCGAGCCGGTGCAGCTGGATGAGGCGAAAAGCCTGATGAAGGCGCGGCGGATCGAGAAGCTGCTGGTGACCGACGGCAAGGGCAAGCTGACCGGCCTGCTGACGCTGAAGGATACCGAGAAGGCGGTGCTGAACCCCCATGCCTGCAAGGACGATCTTGGCCGCCTGCGCGTGGCCGCGGCAACAACGGTCGGCGATGCGGGTTATGAGCGCAGCCAGGCGCTGATCGATGCGGGCGTGGACATCGTGGTGATCGACACCGCGCATGGCCATTCCGAGGGCGTGGCGCGGGCGGTGGAGCGGATCAAGTCCTTCTCGAACCATGTGCAGGTCATCGCCGGCAACGTCGCCACCGCGGCGGCGACGCGGGCGCTGATCGACGCGGGCGCGGATGCCGTCAAGGTCGGCATCGGCCCGGGCAGCATCTGCACCACGCGGATCGTGGCGGGCGTCGGCGTGCCGCAGCTGACCGCGATCATGGATGCAGCCGGGGCGGCGGGCAATTACCCAATCATCGCCGATGGCGGCATCAAGTTCTCGGGCGATTTCGCCAAGGCGATTGCGGCGGGCGCCTCTTGCGCGATGGTCGGATCCTTGATCGCGGGCACGGATGAGAGCCCGGGCGAGGTGATCCTGTACCAGGGCCGGTCCTTCAAATCCTATCGCGGCATGGGCAGCCTTGGGGCGATGGCGCGCGGATCGGCCGACCGCTATTTCCAGAAGGATGCCGCCAGCGACAAGCTGGTGCCCGAAGGGATCGAGGGGCAGGTGCCCTACAAGGGCTCCGTCTCGGCCGTGGTGCACCAGATGGTCGGGGGCCTGCGCGCCGCGATGGGCTATACCGGCTGCCGCACGGTCGAGGAGATGCGCGGCGGCTGCAGCTTCGTGAAGATCACCGGCGCCGGGCTGAAGGAAAGCCATGTGCATGATGTGCAGATCACCCGGGAAAGCCCGAACTACCGGCTGGGGTGAGGGGCGGGGCGGCTTCGCGCTGGCCCGCGTGGGTGGATGGGAGAGACGCCGTGGCGCAGAGCGAACAGGAAAAGATGCTGGCGGGCGAGCTTTACGACTCGCTCGACCCGGCTCTGGTTCAGGCTCGGGGCCGGGCGCGCGACCTCTGCCAGGCGCTCAACGCCTCGCGCGATGATGAGACCGGGCTGCGGCGGCAGCTGTGCCGGGAGATTTTCGGCAAGGGTGGCGAGTCGGTCTGGATGCAGCCGCCCTTCCACTGCGATTATGGCAGCAACATCGAGCTTGGGGAGCGGGTGTTCTTCAACTTCAACTGCGTGGTGCTGGATGTCTGCAAGGTGGTCATTGGCGACTATGCGCAGTTCGGGCCGGGGGTGCAGATCCTGACGCCGATGCACCCGCTGGATGCGGCCCTGCGGCGCAAGCAGGAATACGGCCAGCCCGTCAGCATCGGTGCCGATGTCTGGGTCGGCGCCGGCGCGCTGATCCTGCCCGGCGTGACCATCGGCGCGGGCACGGTAATCGGCGCCGGCAGTGTGGTCACGCGGGACATCCCGGCCGGCGTCCTTGCGGCGGGCAATCCCTGCCGCGTCATCCGCACCATCGCCGAGGGCGACCGGCCCTAGCGCCGCCGCATTTGGTGTGACCGGGTCCTGGCCGACAGCAGCTTGTCGAGTCTCGCGCAGGCGGGGCTGGTGCCGCACCGCAGGCGTCGCTTTGGCGATGGCCAATTGGCTGATCTTTGCCACAGTGCTTCCCAGCGGACGCCGGCCGGGTGGGATAGGGCTTGTTTGCAGGTGCAGAAACTTTAGTCTCCGCCCAGGCAGGCGCTGCATGCGCGAATTTGAGAAGGCGGATTCCCATGTCGATTACTCCGATTCTGCTCTGTGGTGGTTCGGGAACCCGGCTCTGGCCGCTGTCCCGCAAGAGTTTCCCCAAGCAGTTCGTGAAGCTGGTCGGCGAGGAGACGCTGTTTGCCGCCTCTGCCCGGCGGCTGTCCGGCCCCGGATTCGCGGCGCCGGTGGTGGTGACGGGATCGGATTTCCGCTTCATCGTGACCGAGCAGCTGGCCGAGGCGGGAATCGATCCGGGCGCGATCCTGATCGAGCCCGAGGCGCGCAACACGGCCCCCGCGGTTCTGGCGGCGGCGCTGCATCTGGCGGCGGCCGATCCCGAGGTGGTGATGCTGGTCGCGCCTTCGGACCATGTGATCCCCGATGCGGCGCTGTTCCGGTCTGCGGTGACGGCGGGCCTTGTGGCGGTGGCGCAGGGCAAGATGGTGACCTTCGGCATAACGCCGGGCCATGCCGAGACTGGTTATGGCTATCTTGAACTTTCCGGAACTCCGGAAGGCGACGGCGCGGCGGTGCCGCTGACCCGGTTTGTGGAAAAGCCCGATGCGGCGCGCGCGGCCGAGATGGTGGCGGCTGGCAACTACCTGTGGAACGCCGGGATCTTCCTGTTCGCGGCGAAGGACATGATCGCGGCCTTCCGCAGCCATGCCCCGGCGCTGCTGGCGCCGGTGGAGGCGGCGGTTGCGGCGGCCAAGCCCGACCTCGGCTTCCTGCGGCTGGACCCGGCCGCCTGGGGCGGTGCCGAGGATATCTCGCTGGACTATGCGGTGATGGAGAAGGCGGCGAACCTGGCCGTGGTGCCCTTCACTGGCGCCTGGTCGGACCTTGGCGGCTGGGATGCGGTCTGGCGCGAGGGCGTGCAGGGCGCGGGCGGCGTCGGCACCAGCGGGCCGGTGACCTGCATCGACTGCGAGGATGTGCTGCTGCGGTCGGAATCGGACGGGCTGGAGGTCGTCGGCATCGGGCTGAAGAACATCTTCGCCATC
>Ga0209024_1001301_pt1 | contig 22759 bp, 35 predicted proteins | sample AutmiccommunBRH5_FD_187380 | JGI IMG/M metagenome (GOLD analysis project Ga0209024, IMG submission 187380) | Deep subsurface microbial communities from Mt. Terri, Switzerland - Autotrophic microbial communities BRH/5 (SPAdes) (version 2) | ecosystem: Environmental > Aquatic > Deep subsurface >...
CCATCACGATCGAGACCGGCGACCTGGTCTACCGCTTCGAGGGCAACCTCGGCGAGCTCTACCCGGTCGGGCTCTTCTCGGAGGGCATTCGCTTCCACAACCAGTTCGAGGGCGAGGTCGTGGCCGGCCCCTTCGAGGGCGCACGCATCTTTGGCCTCGACCAGTTCATGCTGCGGCCCGACGGAGTGGGCGTGATCGTCGCGCCGGAGATCATCGACACCGGCGACGAGCGCGTCTCGGTCGACGTCCGGGGCTACGTGGTCCCGCCGGCCGGGATGCAGGTACCCCCGCTCGAGGTGATCGCGTCCCCCGGCTTCGAGTTCCCACCCGTCGACTTCCGCGTCGTCGGCGGCGCGACGATCCGCACGGTGGCCCCGCGACTGGCGGCGCTCAACAGTGTGGTCGCGGCGCTCGAGGGCACCGTGAACATGGGCACCGGGCGACTGGAGGTCGAGGCACGCGCACTCTAGGCAGAGTCAGGAGGCGCCGGGCTTCGCGCACAGTCCATGCGGGCTACAGCAGAGAGCCCTGCGTCTCCGGCTCGGCCTCCACGAGGCACTCGGGGTCGTCGTACTTCACCGAGTTCACGCGCTGAGAGACCGGGCGCGCGACCAGGAAGCGGTCGTCGACGGGGCGGAGCAGTGACTTCAGGCGGTCGGCAGGCTCCTCGGCGTGGAGCCAGGCGTCGATCGCCGCGGCGTCGGGGAGGATGACCGGCATCCGGTCGTGGATGTTCCCCACGAGGGCGTTCGCCTCGGTCGTGACGATCGTGAAGGTCGTCATCGAGGCGCCCTCCCCCTTGAGGCGGCTGGTCACCTGGAGGCCGGCGAAGGCGAAGACCCCATCGTCCGGACGGTGGAACCAGAACGGGCGACGCGACTTCGCCTCACCGGTCCACTCGAAGAACCCGTCCGCCGGGACGATGCAGCGCCCCGTCTGGAACGCCTCGCGAGAGGTGCGCGTGGTGTCGATCGATTCGGCCCGCACGTTGATGTGCTTGGCGCCCGCGCGACGCTCGCTCTCCCACCAGTTCACCAGGCCCCACGTGGCGTGGTACGGGACCCGCTCCTCGCGCTCGGCGGTCACCACCCAGTGCTCCTGCATCGGCGCGATGTTCCAGCGCGGGATGTAGTGCTCCTCGAACACCTCGCTCGGCGAGATGCCGAGTTGGGCGGCGACGAACTCGACGTTCTCGGGGGTCAGGGAGAAGCGCCCACACATGAGGGAAAGTGTACGCTCGGGCGCGTGACCCGATCCGCCCTCGCATCGCATCAGTCACGATTCCGCGGACGGACCTCGTCCGCCGTTGCGTCCTCGATCGCAGCGCCGATGCTCACGTCGGTCGTGCTGTTCGCGCTCTACTGGTGGACGCTAGCCCCCTCGATCTCCGAACTGCACGACAACGTCGACTCCGCCGAGCTCGTCGCCATCGCGAGCGTGAGCGGGGTCGCCCACCCACCCGGATCCGCTGTCTGGCTCCCCCTCGGTCGAGGCGCTCTGGAGGCGTTCGTCTTCCTCGACGAGCCCGCCGCGCGCACGAACCTGCTCTCCGCCCTGTGCATGGCGGCGGCTGGCGGCGTGCTGTCGCTCGCGACCGTGCGATGGCGCCCCGAAACGCCTCCCTGGGCCGCAGCCTTCGCCGGCATCCTCGCGGGGGTCGCGCCGATCACGTGGGCGCAGGGCATCGTCTCCGAGGTGCTCGCACTGCAGGCGCTGCTCACCGCCCTCGCGCTCTGGCTCGCGCCCGCAGCCGCCGAGGGCAAGCGCTGGCGGTTCTTCGCACTCGTCCTCGGGCTCGCGGCGTGGAACCACCCCACGGGCCTCGCGGTCGCCGTTCCGCTCGCCCTCGCCTGCGCCTCCCACGCGCTCCCACCGAGGCGTGACCGACTCCCGGCTCTGCTGCTGTTCGTGCTGCCTGGTGCCCTCAGCGTCGCGTACCTCTGGCTCCGCGCGGACGCCTCGATCGCCTGGGGCGCTACGGATAGCGTCCGAGGCATCTGGGACCATCTGTCGGGCAACATCTATCAGGACGTCATCGACTTCGGCAGCGCGCCTGAGTCGATCCCCGAGACGCTCCGGCGCACGTTCCGCCAGTTGCCGCCGCCCGTCTGGCTCCTCGTGGCGACCGGCGCGGTGGCGATCGCTGGGGTGCGCCCACGGCTGGCGGCGGCCCTCGGCGTCTCCTGCGCGCTCCTCGTGGTCTTCGTCTCGGCGTACCGAGCGACGGGGCGACAGGACTACCTCGCGCCCATCGTGTTCATCGCCGCGATGGTGGCGGCATACGGGGCCGACGAGGCGTGGAGCTGGCTCCGAGGCCGGATGCACAGCCGCTCGGTCGCCCTCGCGGCTGCGCTCGGCCTGTGGGGGCTGGTAGCGGTATGGATCGTGGTGAACGGCGACGAGGTCAGCCGCCGAGGGGACACCGCCCTGCGCGACGCTGCCGTCGCCCGGCTCGAGGCAGCCGACCCCGGCGCTCACATCGAGACGAACGATGACGCCGACACGTTCTCACTCTGGTACGCGCAGGTCGTACTCGAGGTCAGGCCGGACGTGACGATCGAGGATGTCCGCGGGCTCGCGCCGGTGGTCGGCGGCGAGACCGACGACTAGGCCTCGACAACTCCATCGCGGGTCAGGGACGCCTCGACGGTGCGGAGCCACTCAAGCTGGCGCGTAGTGGGGGCGGACTCGGGACGCGCGGCGAAGACCATGCGGTGCGCCTCGGCGAGCTTCAGGTCGTGCTGCATCAGGAGTGCGATCGCAATCGTCGGCGTCCGTCCCAGCCCGGCGTGGCAGTGGACGTAGACGGCCTGGTCGACGTTGGGATCCGCGTCGGCATCGAGCCACGCGATGATGTCGGCGAGTTGGTCGTCGGTGGGCGCGTGGCGGTCGGCGATCGGGATGCGTCGCCAGCGGAACCCGATCTCCTCGAGCGCGTCCGCGTCGTCCGAGGCTTCCTCGCGAAGGTCGACGATGTGCGTCACGCCCCGGCGACGGAGGTCGGCGTACTGGTCGATGAGCAACTGCGGGCCGATGAAGAGCCACGGCGCCACTCGGTCGACGCGGCGCGCCAACTCACGAGTCTCCGGAGACTCGGAACGACCACGAAACCGCCCGAGGAATCGACCGAGACCGCCCACGTACACTCCACAACCCGCGTCCGGGCTCCGCTACCAGGGGAGAGGATATCGCGGGCGTCAGCACTTGATGCCCGCCACGTTAGTGGACGTCGCGCCTAGGCCTACATGCCCGTCACCTCGCGAAGATAGGCCGTCATCGTCGCGACGATCACCGCGTCCAGGGTGCCGTTGATCGCATCCTCCGCGTCGAGGAATGACGACAGGTCGCTCGCGACGGGCTCGTCCAGGCGGAACTGCCGCCATATCTCCTCGCGGAGCATCAGGTACTCCGACACCGCCGGCACCACTCCGATCTCCTGCGACATCCGCATCCGCGCATGGTCAGCCGCGCGCTCCTGGGCCTCCGGGTGGTGTTCGAAGAACTCCTGGTGAGTCCTGTAGTGCAGACGCACATCGATCAGTTGCAGGATGCGCGGCGCGTAGTCGATCAGTTCCTGAGTCTCCAGGTTCCGCTCGCGCCACGGGGACTGGCTGCGAATGCGCTGCATCCAGCGGAACACGATCTGCCTCGACCGATTCGCCAGCACGTGCTCGGCGTAGCCGAGGAAGTCGTCTCCGGCGGGCCGAGGCGCGTCGACCCGCGCGTGAAGCGACGGGGAGGACACGTGCTCATGCACGGCGTCAACGAAGTGATCCAGTTCAAACGGTTTCTGGAGCACGACCCTCACGTTGTAGGACGAGACGCCGTGATCGTAGACGGCATCGGCCGTCGTCAGTGCGACGATGGGAACCTTCCGGGCTACATCGTCCGCACGCAGCCGATCGAGGGTTTCGAGCGCCTCGTCTGCAGGCGGCGGGAGGTCGAGGACGACGAGATCGGGCAGCCGCGAACGCACCTCGCTGAGCACGTCGTCCGGGTCAAGGACCAACTCGACTCGAAAGCCTTCATCCTCCAGGACCGAGCGGAAGAGCCGCCCGAGGTTCACGTCATGCTCGACGAGAAGCACGCGCGGATCGTCCACCATACACATCACCGCCTCTGCTACGAACGCTATCGGCAGGATCGTTGCGAACGCATCAAGTACGGGTGGGGACGGCGCGGACGGTGAGGCGCCCCGCCTCTCAGAACTCAGGCGCCAGGGAGGCGAGGAACTCGCGGGTGCGCTGCTTCGAGTCCGTGCCGTCCTCGAAGGCCCAGGCGGCGAAGGAGGTGGCTCCCGACTCCTTGAGCTCAGCGAGCTGCGCGCGGAGCGACGCCTCGTCCCCCACGAGCGCGGCGTCGCCCGGCCCCTCGGCGCCCGACTTGTCGAGCATCGCGCGGTACGAGGGCAGGCGACCGTAGTTCTCGAACTGCTCGTTCGCCTTCTGGCGCGCGCCCTGCGGGTCAGAGGTCAGCGCCATGGGCAGCATCGTCACGATCTGCGGCGCGGCCCGCAAGGCGCCCTCGGCGGCGCGGTTGATGCGAGGTGCGACGTGCTCGCGGATCCCCTGCGCACCGGTCATCCAGAGGATCGTGCCGTCCGTGCGCTCGCCCGCCAGCCGCAGCATCACGGGCGCCATCGCCGCGATGACCACGGGTACCTGGACCGCGTCGCGCATCCGGAGCGCCCCGCGGTACGAGTATTGCTCGCCGCGGTGCTCGACGGCCTCACCCCCCAGCAGCGGCAGCACGATGTCGAGGTACTCACGCATGTGCGCCGCTGGCCGGTCGTAGGACATGCCGTAGACGCCCTCGACGACGACCTTGTGCGACAGCCCGATGCCCAGCGTGAAGCGGCCGCCCGAGGCTGAGCCAGCGCTCATCGCGGCGGACGCCATCGCGGAGGGGTGCCGCGGATACGTGGGGGCGACGCCGGTCATCAGCCGGATCCTCGAGGTCTGCGTCCCGGCGATCGCCATCACGCTGAGCGGATCGTGGCCGTAGATGCTGGGCACGACAAAGAGATCGAAGCCGGCGTCCTCGGCATCCTTCGCCTCCTGGGCCATCCCCAGGATCCCGCCCGACCCAAACGTGACGACGCCAATCTTCACCCGGCACCTCCCTCTGCTAGTGACACGAGAGTAGTGACTCGGCGCCCGAATGACCCAGCGAGTCCCAGCGCCACCCCTGTAGACTCGGGGTACGCCCTCGTAGCTCAGGGGATAGAGCAGCGGCCTTCTAATCCGGATCGGGTAGATTCCGCACCTCCCCTATCGAATCTGCGACCACCCTGAAACGCCCTCGAACACCCCGCCCGACTAGGTGGCCGTGGGCCCATTGCTGGGCCCACTGAGAGATTCCATCTATGACTCGCTTCGACCCACTGTTCGTCAACCCCGAGTTGGAGGAGTTGCTCGCTAGGTACTTCGACGCGGCCAGGCTCGATGATCCGCAAGAACGCGATCGGGTCGTTGCCGAGCTGACGGAGGAGTACGGCTCCGAGATCGCCGAGAGCCTGCTGGTGACTGGGCCCTATGTGCTCCACGGCGTGCGTCGCATCCGGGCCGGGTTCAGGAGCCGGATACAGGATGTCTGGGGAGAGGCAATCGACCTCTTCGAGTTCGCCTGGCTCGCCACCGTCGAGACAGGACAGATCTTCAACCAAGAGATGCAAGAGGCAGGGCACCTGACGTACGCGCCGTTTGAAGCGCTACGCCGTACACATGCGCGGGCCTGTCTTGTCGCCTCCGAAGTCCGAGCGTTGATTGAGGACGGGTATCCCGAGGGAGCATGGGCACGATGGAGGACGCTACACGAGCTATCCGTAGTCGCGTGGACTATCGGAGACGCTGGCGAGGAGATCGCCGAGCGCTACCTCGATCATGCAGTCTGTGAAGCACTCCGGGATCTCACCACCGCCCCGCATGACCCGGCCGTGGGGGGTGCCGAGGAGGCACGCCTACGCATGGAGACGCAGGAGCTCCTGGCGCGTCACGGTGAGGGCTTCAACGAGGACTGGGGTTGGGCGAGGCCACTTTTTGGACATCGCGTGACGTTTCGGATGCTGGAAGAGCGAATTGAGCGCCTCGCCCTCTCACGCCCCCACTATCGAGAGTCATCCCATTACGTCCATGGTGGTGCCGGTGGTGCCGCTCGTTCCATGATCGAGTCCGTGGCCGCTTGGAGTTCCGCGTGGGGCAGACGAACGGCTTCTTAGGAGAGCCGGCGATGAGTGCCCTGTGGAGCCTGGAGGATGTGACACGCGCCTTTCTCTTGCACGGTGCACCGGAAGGCTCGCCAAGCCCGAACCTCACCTCTATGGCCTCCCTTCATGCTGTCCGTCTGCTGCTCGACCGGACGGAATCCGCGTTTGCTCGAGCGGAGGAACAGCTCGCTCAACGAGAAACCCAGTTCCTCCGCTCTGTCGATCGTGGGGGGCTCGCACCGTGGAGGCATCAACTCCGGCTTCGAGTGGCCGGCCTGCGGCGTCGCTGGCGTCGTGGGAAGGGGATCCTCCGAGGTTGGCTCGCCTATTCGTTCGGATCCCGGCCGTCTGCCCTCCCTGAGTTGATCAACAAGTGGCGGGAGCGGGCAAGGGGACGCTCGGACCGGCGGAGGAGTTTTCCCTAGTGGAGCTGAGGCTACCCATCCGCCGGCGCTCCCCCGACCGCCCGGTGTCACCGTGGCCACGGTGGGTCTTCACGATCGCTGTGATGGTGGCCACGTTCGCCGCCGTCATCCTCTGGCTCCCGGCCGACGTACCCGACCGCCTCGTCGAGGCCGTCCGCGCCTCGGCCACCGTCGCCCGCAACTGACACCCACCCCTCGGCGATCGAGACCGGCCCCGGCACGCTGCGGCGCATGACGTGGACACCAGAGCCGTTCGTCCCCGAAGAGCACCAGCGTGAGCAGGCCGAACGGCAGCGGCGTGACCGCGACCTCGAGGCGCTCCGCATCCTCGCCTGGTGCGTGCAGCGCGGGCGCTACTCCGCCGAGCCGATGCGCATGGAAGGTGGCCGGCGGGGGAAGGCGCGGATCGGGACGTTCACGTTCTACCTCGAGGCCGCTGACCTCGCGGCGGCGCGGGAGGCGGTGAAGGCCATCATGGATCGCCGGCAGGCGTAGAGCTCGTCGCGAGGCGGCAGCCTCTACGGAGCGAAGAGCGCTGCCGTGCCACGGATGAGGAAGGACACCCCCACGACGACGCCGATAGCGAGGGCGTAGCGCCACCATGGGTATGAAGGGGCGTCCTCGACGGGCCCGTCCTTCCGCCAGAGATGCACTACGAGCCACACCAGTCCGACCACCGCAGCCAGCATCACTCCGAGGACAACGAACGCCTGAATCTCCACGCACGACCGCCTTACTCCGCGTGCATGGTGACACTGGGCGCCCAGGGAGTCTCCGGCGCCGCCACCAGGGGCCGCTGCTGTTCCGACTACTTCTCGCAGGCGATCCCGTCGCCGTCCCCGTCGCGAGCGCTGTTGGCCTCATAGAGCGCGTCGTCGAACACCGGCTGTCTGCCGAATGGCCGAAGCTCACCGGAGACCATGTTGCCCTGCACGCCGACGCGAGCCACCCCTCCGGGGTACACCGCGTTCAGATCGCTGCACCTCGCGAAGACCTCGACGGAACCGGCCGGCGCCTCGGGCGTTGGTGCCGGTGGTGGTGTCGCTCCGGGTGTGGGCTGGGTAGCCGCTGGGGAGGCGGCTGGTGCCGGCGCGGCCCCAGCGCAGATGTGGATTGCCTGAGCGTCAGCGCCGACGTAGGTATCCTCGCGCAAGTGTCGACCGTACCCGTCGCGGCTGTCGTATCGAGCGATCGCGAACCCCCCGCGGATGAGCTCAAGGCCCGCATCCACGCCCTGCACATCGAGGTAGCGGAGGATGCGCCCGTACCGGTCGCGGTTGTCTTGAGCGCCGGGGACCAGATCCACCGGCTGATCGAGCACCATCCGCCCCAGCGCTTCACCGGCCTCGGAGAACCCACACTCACCGCGCTCCGGGGTGTCGATGCCGACCACGCGGACGGTCTCCATGGTGCCGTCCGAGCGGACCTCCACGGTGTCGCCGTCGATGATGCGGCTGACCGTCCACGTATCCGCGGATGCGGTGGCGAGGGTCGCCTGAGTGGGCGCCGTTGCCGTTGCCGTCGCCGTGCTCGCCGTCACGGTGGGTGAGGACGTCGGAGAGCCATCCGGCGTCGCGGCGGGCGTCTCCGTGCCCTCCTGGTCGGCATTCGTCGCCGCGACCTGCTGCTCCATGGGCGTGTCGGTCGGTGCAGCCGCTTCCACCTGACTCTCCGGGCTGTCGCCGGCCGAATCGCCCGTCACGACGCCCGCGCACATCGCGCTCCAGAAGAATCCGAGGACGACGAACGACCCAACCGCACTGACCTGACGCCAGCGGGCCTGGGGCCCCGAGAGAAGCCAGAGGGGAACGAGCAGCGGCCAGGCGAACAGCCAGCCGGCGACGCGCGCCCAGAGGGGCAGGCGCTGGAAGCGCGGCCAGAGGGAAGACAGGGTGTCCGACACGAGGGCTCCTTATGCGAGGACTGGGATACTAGTCCGTCGGGCGAGGCGCCGTCCGAACAGCGGGCCATCCGATACCGGGGCGCTCGGTGCGTTACGCGGTGGATGACTAGTCTGTGGCAGCACCACGGCTCGGTGCAGAGGTGGAGGCGGGGATGTTTCGACGACTAGCTCTAGCGGGCCTTGTTCTCTCGTTGATCGCGCTCACGAGTGGGTGCGGGGAGGGTTCGGATCACGACGCGCGTATCGCGGCCCTTGAGGCGGAGATCCAGAGCCTGCGTGAAGGCGCTCCCGAAAGCTTGACCGTCCGTGAACTGACAGTGGTCGACGAAGACGGCCGACGTCGAGCAATACTCGGCGCGCCCGGCGCGTCCGCGCGCCTCGTGCTTCTCGACACGGAAGGGCGCGAGCAGGCTGTCCTCACCGCGGATCTCGACTCGTCATCCCTGCGCTTGACGTCAGGCACTGACGAATCCGGGGTTGTCCTCAATAGCGTCGGAAGCGACTTCGCCTCCGCGAGTGTCTTCGGCGAAGCCTCGTCCGTCCGAATGAGCACTCTGGGCGGCCGGCCCGAACTCCGCTTGGACACGCCTGAAGCCTGCGCACTCCTGTCCGGCCATCCTCGCCCCCACCTCAGCCTAGGTGAGGATGGTGGCAGCCTCCTCGTGCTGATCAGCTTGCTCGGGGAGCACGTCTCGCTCACCCCCCGCGAGGATTGCTGATACGCAGCGTCCAGCAAAAAATGCCGCGGATCCCAAGCCCGACACATTCCCCTCTGTCGCGACTTCGTCGGCTTCCAACGGGCTCTCCGTGACTCCTCTCCGGGTCGTTCCCTACAAGGAACAGGGGGTACGGGTGCCGCTCGAGCGAGGTTGAAGGCACCCCACCCCCAGGGGCCCCCACGCCTCCTGTTTTCGAGAGCAGCGGCGTTGGACGGGGGTAGACGAGGCGTTCTGGTTGCGGATCGCAAGTAACCCGAACTTGCACCGAGCGAATGGGGAGCGCGGATAGCCAGTGGAACGTCTGGTTATGTCGCCATTGGCCCTGCCTACAGGTTCAGAGAGCGCCGACGGGGCTGGGCTGCGCACCGTAGGCACTTTCCTCCCTCGCGGCCCTTGGTCAAGGTTTCGCAGATAGCTCAGAATTCCACGGAGCCTCCAGGCCCACACACGTAGTAACCGGCGTGGGTTTGGGCGCTTCCGGAGGGCCGAACTCGCGCCGGTTTACGGAGTGTGGAGCGTGCACGGCGGGGGACGAGGCGATCTGGGCTTCTTCCGAGCCTCTGCCGCCAGCCCCCTGCGTCCCTTTTAGAGGTCGGCAAGAGGCAGCAAGGCTGAGGCGCATCCTGGGCGGTCCTCAGCCTGCTCCGGCAACCGCTGGCTTGCGCACCGCAGCCCTTCCTTGCTCCCTGCTCGGGTACCGACTTGTCCTCATCGCTCTCTATTCCCTCAGATCGTCAGATTTATCCCCTTGTATCCATTTTGGGTACAGTGATAGTGTTCCCGAAACGGGTACATAGTGGAGGTCAGGGAGATGCCGTGAACGGTACGGAGTTGAGGGAGTGGATGGAGCAGCAGGGGTGGTCAGTGCGAGAGCTGGCCGCGGAGTTCGAGGTGAGCGCGAGCACGATCCAGCGTTGGAGGGACGACGAGGCGCGCATCCCGCGCACCGCCGAACTCGCACTCAAGGTGCTCCCCCGAAAGCAGTAAGGAAACAGGAGGGGCCGCTCAGGGGTTCACGTGGAACTGCACCCCCGAGCGGCCCATGCAATGACCGGGACGGATCCCGGAGACAGGGACATCCTACGTGACCACTCAGAACCTTGGACAGCAGGCCGTCGAGGAAGCCATGTGCATCCTGGATGCCGCAGCCTCAACCAGCACCGCCCGGCGCATCGTGAGAGCGGTAGAGCCGGCCTTCGGACAGGATGGGCTCACGCTCGACGAGCGGGCCGGACTGGAGTGGGAGATCGCTCAGGAAGCGGGCCGGCGAGGCATCCGTCTGGACTCCAATCCCGGCGCCTATGACTACGATGCGGCTGAGGACTTCAGCCGGAGCGTCTTCGCGTTCGTGCAGCGCATCCAACGGACGGCATGGGGACACGATCGACCCGATGTCTCTCGCGTCATGGCGCTGGGCATCGTTCCCGCCTACCTCGCGGATCCAGGCCAGCGCGACACCCTGACACTGGACGAGGACGAGGTGTAGGTGGGGCTATCGTGAGCGAAGCCGCGAGGGCGGCGTAGAGACCAGCAGGGCCGGTGTGGAGGTGTCGCCTCCCATCGGCCCTCATCCACTCACCGAGGAACGGACATGACAGCGCCTGACCGGCCCACTCAACGGATCCCCGTCACCATTGTGAATCCTGAGCGCCTCATCGAGGCCGAGCGCACCCGCCATCGTCGGTGCGGAGCCTGCCACGGCGACCTGTCCGTGTGCCCGCACTACCAGCAGTTCATCAACGGCCAGAAGGCCGACGAGGAGCCCATGAAGGGAGACGCCTGAAATGGCCTGGGCATCCCCCGCCGTCGAGCGAGCAGCCGCCATCCGCGTCCACACCGCCGAGTGCGAGTGCGAGGGCCGGGTGAAGGAGTGCCCGGCCTATGCCGAGGCGTACGGCACGCAAGTGAGCGAGACGAAGGCAGGAGACAGGCAGGCAGGAGACGAAGCGTGACCAACCGCTACTTCGACGTAGAGGAGGCGCGGGCCGTCATCCGCGAGCAACTGCGCGAGCAGGGTCTCCCCGAGAAGGTCGAAGACCCCGACGCCCTCCGCGCCATCGCCCGGCTGCTGACGTCGGGGCCGCCAGTGCAGGGAGCCACGAGAAGCATTGGCGAGAGCGGGCAGAGCTCCAAGTCGGGATCAGCGCGGCCTAGTTAGGTCCTGGCGTCCGGCTTCCTCAGAACCGTCACCCCGGCTTCCTCGAGTACGCGACGGAGGGCGACGAGGATGGCGTCGAGGTCGCGTTTGTCGGCGTCGGCCGGGGGCGAGATTAGACCTACCCTCACAGCGAGGGGCGCCGTCGTCCTGCTGGCCTCCACGAGGGCGGCCGCAGACTGCCGACTGATGCCCATCGCCTGACCCGCTGCCGTTAGCGAGCCTTCGCGGAGCAGGAGGCGTCGAGCCTCGGCGTGTCGTTCCGGTGCGGTCATGTCGACTCCTTCGTCTGGTGTGCCACTGCGGGCCGCGGCTCCTCTGGTGGCTCTCTCAGTGCTCTACGGGTGACGACCGGCCCGTCTACGTGGGCTGGGTTCGAGCGGTCTACGTCGAAGTGACTGAACCGACGCTGGCGCAGGGCCCAACTCGACTGCCGCGGGCGCTTCTGGCTCTGAGCGAGCTTTGGATCACGCATGAGCGGGCTCCTCGCGCCGGGAACGCCTCGTCTGGACACGAGAAGCCGCGCAGGGGCTGCACCGTTCGGCAGATCCGCACGGCTCCCCGCACTCAGCGCACGTCCGCGGCCTCAGAAAGGTCTCCAGCTCGTCGCGGCGCTCGCGGACTTGGGCCACCAGTGCGGGCGTGAGACGCGCCTCGGCTCCTTCCACGAACAGCCGGCCGTCTTGGAACCTCAGATCGACACCCTGGAGACGAAGCGCCCCGACGAACTGGCTCACGGAGGGCATCACGCGACCTCCAACGAGATACGGGGCCCGAGGTCCTCTGAGGGGCCGCTGTGGGCTGCACAGAGGGGTTCGCCAGCGGGTGAATAGGCATCGACGCCGGCACCACATCGAATGCAACGGAAGTCATCGAACTCGGGAGGCACAGGGGCATCCGTGCCGAAGTTGCTCAACTCGGGCCGAACTTGCTCATGCTCAGAGGTGAGCAACTTCGGGGTTTCTTGAGCAACTTCGGGGGCTCGCGTAGTTGGCGCGGGGCTCGCACCCGCCAGCGACCAGTACCACGGCCCGTTGGGTACGCGCGGACGAGTCTCGACACCGAGCTTCTTCTGGGCTCGGCGGATCGTCGCCCAGGACAGCCCGGCATCGTCGCCCTGCCGCCTGACGTCCTTCGCAGGAAGCGGGCCAGCGGCGAGCGTCTCTCTGAGGAACGCCTCCGCCTCCTCCATCGCTGAGCGGTCGGCGGGTGCCCCCATCGATTCGCGGAGGATGTCTCGGACGGTGCGGGGCGTCTCGCCACCGAAGACGAAGCGGGACACCCACGCTTCCCCGTCGGGCGTAGGGACAGCCGCGGGCTCGAGCGTGTACGAGAGAGACGGGAGGTCTTCGCGCCCGAGGTTGTTCTTGATGGTGCTCAGGACATACCCGTCGGACTCCTCGTCCTTCGCAAAGCCCACGCCAGCGCGGATGAGTTGCCCGAAGGCTCCCGATCCTGAGATGAGCATCAGCGGATCTGATCCGGACGCCTTGGTGAAGTGCGCGAGGCCGAGCATGGTGACGCGCGCCTCGTCAGCGATCGCGATGAGTGGTTCCAGGGCGGCGCGGACCTCCTTCGCCCGGTAGTCGTCGACGCGGCTGTCGAGGATCGAGAGCAGTGGGTCGAGGACGACGAGCGCCACGTCACCCTCTAGGAGCACTTCGCGGAGTGCCGCGGTGTCGTCGGGGAGTGAGAGCTGTGCGGCGCCCCCATCGCTCGCCGTCACGTCGATGCGGAAGACGCGATCGAGGTCGGCGCCTGAGGCCATGAGGCGCGGAATGATCGTCATCGCCCACGAGTCTTCGGAGGCGGCGTAGATCACCGAGCGCGGGGTGCCGTAGCAGGTACCTGGCAGCGTGCCGCGCGTGATATGAGCCGACATCCAGCAGGCGAACTGCGACTTGCCGAGGCCGGCGCGACCGACAGCGATGGCGAGCGAGCCCTCGGGGAACCTGCCTTCGGCGTCCGAGGAATGGATAGCAGTCAGCGCCGTATCCCAGAGCCAGCGGACGGGACGCGGAGGAATCGAGGACGCGGGAGTGAGTGACAAGCGCCTCTTCGCGGGTGCGGCTGCCGGTGCCGGCACCATCGCAGCGACCTCGGCCACATCGGAATAAGCCTGCGCCTCAGCCAAGAGCTCGGACAGATCTGCGTCGGAGCCGCGGAAGTCAGCGGCGTCGCCCTTGGCCGGAGCCTCGGGCCACTCGACCACCCGGACGTCCGCGTGCCCGAGCTGAACGAGGGCGTTACCGATGGCGCGCATATGCGCTCGGCCGATCTCGTCGTTGTCGGGCCAGAGCACGACCGTCGCGCAGGACAGGAGAGGACGGAGGACATCGTCGTCAGGGCACTTGACCGAGGCGACTGTCCCGTCGGGCTTCGTCGAGCCCGCCCCGCAGGCCGTACCCACGCTCACGATTCCGCGCGCCTTGAGGGCGTCCCGTGCCTTCTCGCCCTCGCCCACGACGACCAGGGACGGGCACTCCGGTAACTCTTGGACGCCGTAGAGAGGCAGAGCGAGCTGTGAGAGCCCGCCGAGGCTCCGGTCGCCGTTCGGGAGCGTGTAGAACAGATCCTTCCCGCCATGCTCGTAGTCGAGTCGCACGTGGTTTGCGATGTGCGTGCCTTGCTGATCGAGGAGCTTGTAGACGGTGCGCGTTCGCTGACCCCGCCCTCCGACCGGCCTCGGCCCGCCATGGTTCACGGCCGGAGGAGGTGACGCGTACCCGTGCCGGGAACCGCAGGGACAGTCGCCGTCCACGAGGTGCGACCACCCGCCGCTGTCGCCGGCGGAGTGGGGCGAAGGCTTTCGCGTGCAGACAGACCATTCCGTGTCGTCGGCGGCGAACCCCCAGCAGCGGACACCCTTGCCGCTCGCATCCGAACTGGAACCACTGCACACGGGGCAGCGCCGGTCGCCGACGAAGCGCTGTTCTGCTGCGACCATCAGACGGCCCTCACCATCACGTCAGCCCCATCGACTTCGCAGATCACGGCGCGGCCCTCGAGGACGAGGTCTAGGAGCGCCGCACTGACCTTGATCCGCTCCGCCCACCTCACCACCGTCACGAGTTCTGCTTCCGTGATTCCTCGCGCCTCGTGACCGTTCACGGCGCACTGGATCAGGCGCTCGACTTCGTGCTCGTTCAGCAGTGAGCAACTGGTAGACTCGGCCTGTTCGTTTGTCGGCCTGTCGGCCACGGTTGCGCCCCCCTGGCAGGGGGCGCTTCTCATTGCAGACATTTCATGTCTCCTCTCTGTCCCGGCTAGGACAGCCATCGCTTGAGCTGGGTGATGCGTTGGTCGACGGCCGCGGCAGCACGCGCGTCCGGGGAGTCGAGGAGCGCCCGCTGGGTCGTGAGCCGCTCGAGCCGGGAGAGCAGCCGTTCGTAACCGACGCGCTCCGCAATCTCCTCGACGCTCGGGGAGGGCACCGACTCCGCGTCGTCGTACTCGTCCGTCACCGTGACCCACTCGCCGTCGATGTCTTCCGCGCCGAAGTAGCGCGTGACGACTCGCTCGTCGGTCTCGCGGAGGTAGCGTCCAACCTTCTCGTCAAAGATGAGCCGGTTGGTCTTGGCATGCCGGATGGTGTGTGCGCGGACTTCCACGATGGGCCTCCTACGGAACCGTGATCAGGTACGCGACACCGGCGGCACCCTCGCCGCCTGAGCCATTCCCATTCGCCCCGGTGCCGGTGCCCCCGTTGGCTTCGAGCGTCGGGGTCGCCGTTAGCGTCCTGACCCAAGCGCACACCGACCCGCCGCCGCCTCCACCAGCGCAGTTCGACGCGCCACCCGCGCCAGAGTCCCCTGTGTCGCTCGTCCCGGCCCCACCTCCACCACCACCCAGACAACCGAGTTCGGCGAGGGCGAGAAGATGCGCCGGTCCCGGCGTGACGTACGGAAGCAATCCGTCCCCGGACGATCCGCTGTTGACCTCGGCACCGCCACCGCCACCGATGCCCGACCCGCCACCGCCGCCGGGAGATGAGGTGGTGAGCGCCGACCCCGTGCCGCCGCCCGCGCCACCGACGCCGCTGCGCCCGCCATCACCCATGAACAGATGCAGGGGGTGTAGGTAGTGAGGGTTGGTTCCGGTGCCCTGATTTCCTGTCCAGTTCGCCTCGGTACTGCCGACATTCCCCCAGATAGCCAGCGCACCCTGTCCGGCGCTGCTGTTCCCGGCTGCCGCATTGGACGTGTTCCGGGTCGCGTCCCCGCCGTTTGCGCTGATAACCCCTGCGGCACCGCTGATCTCTCGTGCGCAGATGAACACCATCACGCCGCCCGAGCCGCCCGCCGAGATCGCGGTGGACGAGTGCCACCCTCCGCGCGCGTACGGCCCTGCCTCAGCCGCGTCGAGACTCCCATTCGGGCCATCGCCACTGATGTGGGAGTCCGTGTCGCCGAAGACGATCTCGTCGATGAACAGGAACCACGGCCCGCCCTCAAGCGTGAGGGTGATGCCAGCGTTCACGGTCAGCGTGTCGAGTTGGACCAACCGTCCGGGGTAGTCGGTCTCATCCCACGTCGTGTCGGAGGAGATCGTGACATCGGCCTCGGAGCGCCCGTTGTGCGGGAAGCGGCCATCGCCGGTCATTTCCGCTGCCCAGGGGAGGCCGGTCGAAGCCGGGAAGAACGTGACGGTCATGGGGCTATACCTCGCTCGCGATGTTCAGGACAGGATTGGCGGGGTCGCTGATGTCGACCCAGAGGTGACCGACTGAGACGCCGCTGGGTTCAGTGGCAGAGACGGTGAGCGGGGAAGAGTTCTGCGAGACGTCTAGGGCGCGGGGAGAGAAGTCGCTCGCGCGGATTACCGTCGTCCCCGGCTCACGTCGGAGCTTTCCAAGGAGGATCTCGTCGGAGGCCAGCGTGACCATCGGGGCGTCCTCGACGTCGCCGGTTTCGGCCGTGGCGGGGCCGTCGCGGAAGGTGATGTTCCCGTCTGCGTCTCCGACGAGGGCGTCGTTCTGCGGATTCGAGTTGGCCGAGACATCCGAGGCTGTGACGGTTCCGCCCGCGTAGGAGACGTCCGCGTGTCCGCCCGAGCCGTCCGGGGCCACGTAGTCGAACGCCGGGAGGGTGAGCACTCGATCGACGCCGGTGATCGAGGCGGAGATGGAGTGCCCGACCACGCCGCAGCCGTTCGTAGCGCGAACGAGGTTCTGCAACTCGCAGGCATGGAAGAAGTCGCCATCAGCCTGCGAACCCACAATGTTCTTCGTCGCCATCAGCAACTCCTCAGACGTGCGTTGGTATGGCTCATGAGGCCCTCAGGGGCCAAGGCATGCTTCGCTCGGAGAGCTCCTGCGAGTTCTGCTGACAGCGGCGCTCGACGTACTCATGGAGAGAGGCCGTGCTGACGCGCCAGTGGCCGCCGCCAGTGCGGAACCCCGCGACCTCCCCTGCATGGAGGAGGTGGCGCATTTCGTCCTGGCCGATGGCAAGGAGCGACGCAGCTTCCGGGACGCGGAGGACGAGCGGTTCCATGAGAGGAATGCTGACGCCTATAGGTGGCCTCAGGGTCTCTAAGAAACCCCGGTAGTGGCCTGAGGGTCTCTAATTAATGCCAACTGACCCTCGGAGAGTGGGTTCGGAGGGCTAATATCGGACGCATGGTCAGCCCCCTCATCGAACACCTGCGCACCGATGAAGTTGAGCGGTTTCGCGCTCGAATCACTGAGCACGACGGACACTGGGTCTGGCGAGGCGGCCAATACTTCTACAGCGATGGGGCGCAGTTCAACGCCACGCGTCTTGCATGGGCTCTCACCCACGGAACTGCGCTTCGCGGCGATCAATCCCGCCTGATGCGCACATGTGCAGAGCCGAGATGCATAGCGCCCGCACACCGTCGCGAGAGAGATTGCCGCATCCGGTTCCAGGATTTCTTGGAGGCAGTTCAGGCTGCTGCCGCAGACCGAGATTTGGCTATCGGGGAGGTACTCCGACTCGCGGACATCAGCGCCGCAACGTTCGATGACTGGTTCACGGTGACTGGCCGCAGACCATGGCGCGAGACCGTCGAACGACTCACCGCGGTCCTCGGCCGCCCGGATCTCGTCAATCTGATCGATGTCCGCGCGCGCCGTGTGGTGATGCGCTGTCGGCGGTGCCGCGGGGAGAAGCAGTACCTTCCCAGCACACTTCGCAAACTGGCCAAGCGAGGCATGCCGGGCGCCAAAGTGGACTGGGAGCAAGGAACGGGCCAGTACCTCTGTGGTTCGTGCGCCCACCGTCGTCGTGGGGCCGCGTTAGCTAGCTTGACCATCACCAGGGCCCGAAATCAGAGGCGCTTCCGAGGGATGAGTCGGGGCGAGATCTTCCGCCAACTTGGAAGCGAACTCGCGGCCGGGCACACCCTCGAGGACCGCGAGGCTCGGCTCGCCGATATGGTGAAAGAGAACAGAGGTAGCTCGCGGACTGAGAGGCAGCGGCGCCGAATGTCGCGCGCTCAGCTCGTGGCCAAGGCGACGTCTATCACCGGATCTTTCGGAACCTGCGACAGTTGCACGAGACTCACCTACCGGACGAGGACTCAAGCTCCAACTCGATGGCATTCGCGTTGCCCTCGCCGGCCCGCGAATTCGGCACGCTCGGCCGGCCGCCCCAAGTTGTCGTCCGATGAGTTGATGGTTTCGTTCATCCTCTCCGTCCGCCACTTGCTTGGGGGAGAGGACATCGGCCGACACACGCCGAAGGGCTTCCATCAAGGGAACCTGGCATCGGAATTCCACCTCGCGCCTCAGACCATCCGGGTGCGAATCAGCAACTTCATCGAGTTGCTGCCGGAGGATGCGGTCGCGTCAAAGCGGCTGAAAGTGTGGTCGAACGCCCTCCGAGAGGCATGGGCGGAGCTTCACCCTGAGGACTGAGCAAGGCGGCAGCGATGGCTAGGAGAAGCGGCGGCGAGGGCACGATCGCGTTCGACCGGGAGCGGAAGCTCTGGGTCGCTCGTCTCTCGATGGGCTATGACGCGAAGGGCAAACGGATCCGCCGGCGGGTGTACGGAAAGACCCAGCGCGAGGCACGCGAAAAGCTCGAACAGCTCCGACGGTCAGCCGAGCAGGGTGTCAGCGTGACATCCGGGCGAGCACCCACCCTCGCGGAACTGCTCCAGGTCTGGCTCGCGGAAGTCCACAAGCCCCGCGTCCGCCCGACCACCTATCGCCGGGATGAGTGGGTCGCGCTGAAACGACTCACTCCCGCGCTCGGCCGGCACCGAGTCTCAGCGCTGACACCGCTGCATGTCGAGAAGCTCCTCCGCGAGATGGTCGCGGACGGGCTCACGCCCCGCACCGCGCAGCACACGCGCTCGGTCCTCCGCGCCGCGCTGAACCAGGCGATGCGCTGGGGGCTGGTCTCGCGGAACGTCGCGGCCCTCGCGGAGCCTCCCGCGATGAGACGCAAGGAAGTCGCCCACCTCGACAAGGCGCAGTCCCTGCGGCTCCTGCAGGCCGTGGAGGGCGATAGGCTCGAGGCGCTCGTCACCGTGGCGCTGGGCGTCGGCCTCCGGCAGGGCGAGGCCCTCGGGCTCACGTGGGATGCCGTCGACCTCGAGGGGGGAACGCTGACCATCCGCCAGACGCTCCAGCGCGTCGATGGGGAGTATGTCTACCTCCCGCCGAAGACCAGCAAGAGCCGGCGCACGATCCCCCTGCCGGGCATCGCCGTGCAGGCCCTGCGGCGCCATCGGACGCGCCAACTCGAGGATCGCCTCCGCCGCGGCGAGAAGTGGGACGACCACGGACTCGTCTTCACCGGCGCGAACGGCCAGCCGCTCTACGGGCCTTTCGTGACGCGACGGTTCCAACGGATACTCGCGAGCACCTGTCAGGACTGCTCCGGTGGGGCAGATGGGCACGCTGCTGCGCATGAGTTCCGCTCGCTACCCCGACTGCGCTTCCACGACCTCCGACACTCGTGCGCCTCGCTGCTGCTCGCGCAGGGCGTCCCACTGAGTACGATTCAAGAGGTGCTTGGGCACACGTCCTACGCCTTCACTCGGGACGTGTACGCGCACCTCAGCGAGGAGCTGAAACGGGACGCAGCGACAGCGATGGACAGCGCCCTCGGGGGCTAATTGGAGGCTCGTGGGCCCATTCGGGGGCCCAAACCGCCCCTGCCCGCGTCAGCAGGCACCCGGAAACCCCAGTAAACTCAAGCCCACGCCCTCGTAGCTCAGGGGATAGAGCAGCGGCCTTCTAATCCGCCGGTCGGAAGTTCGAATCTTCCCGAGGGCACCATCCCGCCCATACGAACACTGGCGATCGCCCTGACGCGCTGACCTAAGCAGTCCACGGAGCGGGCCAGCACGGGGCATCTCCGGACGAACGCCACGCCCCTATTTCTACGAGACGCGCGAACCCCAACAGTCCCTCTTAACGAGACGCCGATCACCCGACCGGCACCGAAGAGGAGACGACCATGACCAACCGCAAGCCCGCCACCCGGAAGCCCCGCACCGCCAAGGCCGAGACGCCCGAGCAGCCGGTCGCCGAGCTGAAGCCTGGCCGCGTGACGGCCAGCCGCGACGAGCTAATCGCTAGGAAGCGGCTCGCTGGCGCGGGTCGCCGTGAGGACCCAGGCACGGCGTTCGGTAGCCGGTGGACACAGGGCGAGCGCGACGAGCTCCAGGCACTACTCGACGAGCATGGCCGCGAGAAGGCGATCGCCGACTTCGTCGCCGCGCACCCGCACCGGACCACCAACGGCGCTGCCTACCAGGTCGACAAGAACTTGACGAAGCGCAGCTAGCGCGAAGCGTCACCGACGAGAACCCCGGCTAGTTAGCCGGGGTTCTTTCGTTCACGACGAGCCTTTGGCGGAGGCTCGTCCGGTGGGCGGGCGATCCAGATCTTGTCCCCTTGAACCGTCGTCTCAATCTTTACGCCCTCTTGCACGGCAGCCCACCAAAACGTCGACCGCACGCTCTCAGCCGACCGACCCTCCTCAATCGTCCATTCACCGACCTCACCTGGCTTCAGATCACGGATGAAAGTCCGGTACTTGCTGCTGCCAGCCGGGCGACCACGCCGACGTTGTTGAAACTGCTCCCAAGTAGGCATTCGCACCCTCGGCTCACTGCTAGTAGATGCCCTGGGAGTGAACCACGGGGCCATTCGCTTGCGCGACACCTTGCGCCACTGGGTTCAACTGGGATATCCTCCGGCTCTTCCGGCGAATTGCCGGACGCGGGAGAAGGAGATCGAAATGTTGGAGACAGCCGAGCGGGGGCAGCCCTTGCTCCTCATAGAGCCAATTGAGCTGTTGACCGGTTTGGTCGCTGCTGCGCGATATCAAGCACGGGCGGTCAAGATCGACGAGGGCGGTCGAATCGAGATCTTCGGGGGTGACGGCCACGAGCCGGAGCGCCTCCTCGCGACGCTGCGGAACACAGACGTGTTCCCTGCGCAGGCGTGGGAGGTCGGCGGTGTGCTCAACGGGACCGACGAGCAGAACCTCCAGGCGCTGGCCAACCTGCTCGACCGGCACGCAGAGTCGCCGGACGCCTGCCTGCGTCAGGCGAGCTCTGAACAACTCCTGCGTGCTGCATTGGGTGCGCTCGTTGTTGTGCAATACGCAGTGATGCGGTGAGTGGCGATATGGAACGCAACTATCGGCCACTGCAAGCAGGTGAACGACCGCTCCGGCGCAAGTGCCCGTACTGCGACGAGGCGCACCTGGCGATCTTCAATATCTCGTCTGGGGCGACGCAGTGTCGGCACTGCGGGAGCTGCTTCTTCATCAATGCGCGGTCAAGGTCCGTGCGGCGATAGATCGGATCCGATCCACTTCCCAGCGGTTTCGTGGGCTGCGGGCCCCGGTCAACTCTGGCTCTAGACCACGTGAGGCGTGGGATGACCTCGACGGGGATGCCGTGCATCAGACTCCGCACGGCGTCCCCCTCGACGAAGGAGGACCAGAGATGACCAACCCCGAACGCTCATACCGAGCACAGCAGGCCGAGCGGAAAGCCGAGGCCGAGGCCAAGCGGCTGATGGAGGCGGACCCGTCTCTCACCATGAGTGAGGCGATCGAGCGCGTGCTTCAGAAGAGCCCGGAGCTCTACACGGAGTCGGTGCGATGACGGGCACCGAACGAGGCGAGCCGCCACCCCAACGGCTGCCGCCCATTCCAGCGATGCAACGAGTCCCGGCTTGGGAGGCCCAGCCCGCCTCGAAGGTGACGCTCTGGCATGAGGGCAAGACAGAGCAATGGCTCATTCCCCCGTTGCTCCAGCACTTCGCGGCCGACCCGCACTCGCTGCCGCGCGACCCAACCGAGAGCCCGACCCGTTGCCTGATGGACTTCATCGCCTCGATGGATCGCGTCTTCCGACGACCGCGTCCTCCGCACGAGGTGGCGCAGAACCAGGAGCTCGAGCGCCAGAGGATTCAGGCAGGCGGACCGCAGTACCGGCACCCACCGGACAGTGAGCGCTCCTGCGATTGGGACACCTGGGAATACCTCCAGCGGAGTGCCTACCGAATCGTCCGGCGTGAGAACCGTCCATGGTGACCCGGTTGCAGGCCGACACCAGCGCAACCCTCGCCTTGTTGCGACGGCTGATCGATGACCCCGACGCGACCGACTACTGGCGACGTGAGGTCGAGGAGATGGCACGACGACTTACCGAGGGCGCCTTCATGGAAGAACGAATCCGGGCAGCGCTTCCGCCTGCCCTGAATGGAGCAATCACATGACGACCGAAATCGACGAGGCGTCGGTCAGCCTCCTGAGCGCCTGCACCCATGCAGCGCGACTGAACTTCACAGAGTTGGCGAGGCAGTCCGGCGTGCCGCTGTCACTCATCACCCGCTATCGGACGGCGGAGGTTGTCCCGTCCCGTCAGCACGCCGATGCACTCGCGGCCGTCCTGGGTGAGCTGACCGGGACAGAGATCGTGCTCGACGTGATCGAGGCCCGCCTGGAGCGAATGAGCGGCATGGCTCCGGCCGCGCTCATCCCCGACGCCGGACGGTCGATTGCGGCCGACGTCATCGACGACCTGTGGCGTCTCCAGATGTGCCTCGGTGTGTCCGACGAGTTCGCCGGAGAGATCGAGGTCCTCGCCGAACGGGTCATGGAAGCCATCAAGGCGGAGGCCATGCGGCAAGAAGACGAGCGCAGCGCATAGCTGCAAAGCGATCGGCCCCCCGAGGGAAGGGAGGCCGATCAGGAAGGGGTAAGCCCCATGACTCTAGAAACGGCCACCGGCCGAAGACACCCGGTTGAAGACCCTGCGCCCTGGGGGTGGGGTTGGCTTCTCGATGCGCGTGCCTGGCTCGCCGAGGAGATTCACGACCTGTCCGCTGGGAGTGATGACCCTCGCGAACTGACCGAC
>Ga0209024_1001307_pt1 | contig 22684 bp, 15 predicted proteins | sample AutmiccommunBRH5_FD_187380 | JGI IMG/M metagenome (GOLD analysis project Ga0209024, IMG submission 187380) | Deep subsurface microbial communities from Mt. Terri, Switzerland - Autotrophic microbial communities BRH/5 (SPAdes) (version 2) | ecosystem: Environmental > Aquatic > Deep subsurface >...
TTCCGGGCTGAGCGCGCCGAGGCTCATGCCCGGCGTGTTGAACCGCTTGCGGACCTCGGTAATCGCCTCGACCTCGTCGATCGGCACCGGCACCGGCGCGTAGTTGAATTCCATCAGGTCGCGCAGATAGATCGGCTCCATCTCGCGCACCGCCTGCGAGAATTGCAGATAGGAGGAGTAGCTGTCATGCGCGACCGCCGATTGCAGCAGGTGCATCATATGGGCGCCATAGGCATGGGCTTCGCCGCCATCGCGCTGCTTGTAGAAGCCGCCGACCGGGAGGCGCACCACCGCTGGCTCAAAGGCAGCGGCATGTTTTTCCTGGGCGTTGATGAACAAAGAGGCATAGCCTTCGCCGGAAATCTTGGTCGGCATGCCGGGGAACAGGTCGTTGCATAGCGCGCGGGAGAGGCCGACGGCCTCGAAATTATAGCCGCCGCGATAGCTGGAAATCACCGCAATGCCCATTTTCGACATGATCTTGAGCAGGCCGTCATCGACCGCCTTCTTGTGCCGTTCGAGACAGGCGTCGAGCGAGAGGTCGCCGAACAGGCCGCGTGCGTGGCGATCGACGATCGCGGCTTCCGTCATATAGGCGTTGACCGTGGTCGCGCCGACCCCGATCAGCACCGCATAGCAATGGGTGTCGAGACATTCTGCCGCCCGGACGTTGACCGAGGCGTAGGAGCGCAGGCCCTTGCGGACCAGATGCGTGTGCACCGCCGCGGTCGCGATCACCATCGAAATGGCCATGCGGTCCTCGTCAATATCCACGTCGGTGAGAAAAATTTCGGTCTTGCCGGCGCGCACCGCCTGCTCCGCCTCGCCCCTGATCCGGGCCAGTGCATCGCGCAATTCGATGGCGCCGCCGCTGGTGCTCATGGTGCAGTCAATCTCGGCGACGGCATCGCCAAAGCCCAGCTTCAGCCGCTCCCAAAGGGCGCAGCTCAGCACCGGGCTTTCCAGCACCATCACGTCCTCATTCTGGCTGTCCTGTTCGAGGATATTGGCGAGGTTGGAGAAACGCGTGCGCAGGCTCATCACATGGCGTTCGCGCAGGCTGTCGATCGGCGGGTTGGTAACCTGGGAAAAATTCTGCCGGAAGAAATGGCTGACCTGGCGGGGCTTGGTGCTGATCACCGCCAGCGGGGTATCGTCACCCATCGAACCGACCGCTTCCTTGGCATCCTCGACCATCGGCGCGAGGATCATTTCCATATCCTCCAGCGTATGGCCGGCAGCGGTCTGCCGCCGGATCAGCTGCTCCTTTGAAAAGCCCATGCCCGACACTTCCGGCGCGGGCGGCAGGTCATCGACGGTCAGGAATCCCTTGACCAGATCGGCATAGGGTTCCTCGGCGGCGATCCGGTCCTTGAGCTCGCGGTCCTTGAACAGGGTCCCGGCATCGAGATCAACGGCGATCATTTGGCCGGGGCCGAGACGGCCTTTCTCGATAATCTGGCTCTCGGGAACGACCACCATGCCGGATTCGGAACCGATGATCAGCAGATTGTCGGCGGTGACGGAATAGCGCAGCGGCCGCAGCGCGTTGCGGTCGACCCCCGCGACGGCCCAGTGGCCGTCGGTCATCGCCAGCGCCGCCGGCCCGTCCCACGGTTCCATGACGCTGGCCATATATTCGTACATCGCCTGGTGGGCGGGATCGATGTCCGGATCATTCTGCCAGGCCTGCGGCACCAGCATGATCTTGGCGGTCGGCGCGTCGCGGCCGGACCGGCAGATCGTCTCGAACACCGCGTCGAGCGCGGCCGTGTCCGACGAGCCCGCCGGGATCACCGGCTTGATATCCTCGCTATGGTCGCCGAAGGCGAGGCTGGCCATCTTGATCTCGTGGCTCTTCATCCAGTTCTTGTTGCCGCGGATCGTGTTGATTTCGCCATTATGGGCAAGACAGCGGAACGGCTGTGCCAGCCACCATTGCGGAAAGGTGTTGGTCGAATAGCGCTGGTGGAAGATCGCCACCCGGCTCTCGAACCGGCCGTCCAGCAGGTCGGGATAGAAGACCGACAGCGATTCGGCGAGGAACAGGCCCTTGTAGATGATCGAGCGGCAGGACAGGCTGCAGATGTAGAAATCCTGGATCTGCGCCGCGATCACCTTTTTCTCGATCCGGCGGCGGATCAGGTAGAGATTCTTCTCGAACTCGCGCGCGTCCTGCCTGTCCGGCATCGGCCCGGCGATCATGATCTGCTCGATCTCGGGGCGGGTATTCTGTGCCTTCTGGCCGATCACCGACACATCGACCGGCACCTGCCGCCAGCCATAGATGGTATAGCCGGATTCGATGATTTCCGCCTCGACAATGGTGCGGCAGGATTCCTGGGCACCCAAATCGGTGCGCGGCAGGAAGATCATGCCGACGGCCAGTCGGTTCGGACGGACCTTGTGGCCGCTGTCGGCGATCGCGTCGTCAAAGAAACGCTCGGGCAGATCGACATGGATGCCGGCGCCATCGCCGGTCATGCCATCGGCATCCACTGCGCCCCGGTGCCAGACCGCTTTCAGTGCGTCGATGGCGGAGGCTACGACGCGGCGCGACGCCTTGCCGTCGGTGGCCGCGACCAGGCCGACACCGCAAGCGTCGGTTTCGAACTCGGGGCGGTACATGCCTTCGCGAGCGAGGCGTTCATGTTCGGGTGTGGGATAATGATAGGTCATGTTACGAAGTTTCCTCGGCCAGAATATCGGACAGATATTCATCGATAACCTGCTTCATGCGCTGTTCCATTCCGGGCTGGTGCTTTCGCATATTCTGCATGCCCACAGTCATCAGATCGATTTGCAGCTTTGGTCCCACATCTAACGATTTCTGCATGACCGGGTCCCGGTATATTTCGGCCAGCCGGTTCAGTTCGCTGGCCGTATAATATTGCGCATAAAGCAGGCCTGCTTCGATCTTGCTGTCCCGGGTAAATTCTTCCACCACCAGATCCAGTTGTTCGACAAAAGCGCGGCGCAGCTTCTGTTTCAGGTCATCAGCCAGCGTGATGCCATCGTTTTGCGCCCTCAGGTCGAGGAACTCGTCGAATACGGCAAGGCCCATTGGATGAACGGATGCCTTGACCTGATCTTCATAATGCGTGCTGTCTAACAGTCGGTAGCTGGCTTCCAGAGCCTCCTGTGCTTCCGCGACAGCCGCTTCGGATGCAGTCAGACCATGAACGGGCGCAGACAATATCATCATGGATACACCCAGTATCAGCGTCATTTTTTTCACGCCGCCACCCTTTCCGCCAGTTTCTTCTCCTTCAGAAACCGGTGCATATGCTCGGTCACATCGCGGCCGTCCCTGATCCCCCAGACGACCAGACTGGCCCCGCGGACAATATCGCCGGCGGCAAACACGCCTTCCAGATTGGTCATCATCGACTTGTGATCGACGCGCAATGTCCCCCAGCGGGTGACAGAGAGATCGGGGCAGCCAAACAGGCCGGGCAGGTCTTCGGCATCAAAGCCCAGCGCCTTGATCACCAGATCGGCGTCGACGGTAAAATCACTGTCCGGCTCCACTTCCGGCGACCGGCGGCCGCTGGCATCGGGCGCGCCGAGCCGCATCCTTGTTGCCCTGACCGCCGTCACATGATCGGTGCCCTCGATCGCTTTCGGGGCTGACAACCAGACAAATTCGACGCCTTCTTCCTCGGCATTGCGCACTTCATTCTGCGATCCGGGCATATTGGCGCGATCACGGCGATAGAGGCATTTGACCGATTTCGCGCCCTGTCGCACCGATGTGCGGACGCAATCCATTGCCGTGTCGCCGCCGCCGATGACGACGACATTCTTGCCCTTGGCGTTGAATCGGCCATTGTCGAAATCGGGGACATCGTCACCAAAGCTCTTGCGGTTGGAGGCGATCAGGAAATCGAGCGCTTCCTCGACACCCGGTGCGCCGACGCCCGGCATCTGGATGGCGCGCGCCTGGTAGACGCCGGTTGCGATCAGGATCGCGTCATGCCTACCGCGCAGTTGGTCGAGCGTCGCTTCCCTGCCAACCTCGAAATTTTCGTGGAAGTTGATTCCGCCATCCTTCAGCCGCTGCACCCGGCGCATGATCACATGCTTTTCCAGCTTGAAACCGGGTATGCCATAGGTCAGCAGCCCGCCGGCGCGGTCGTGCCGGTCATAGACATGCACGTCGTAACCGGCGACGCGCAGATATTCGGCGGCGGTCAGGCCGGCGGGTCCGGCACCGATGATGCCGACCGACTGGCCTTTGGGACGGCCTGGCTCGAGCGGTTCGACCCAGCCTTCTTCCCATGCGGTGTCGGTGATATATTTTTCGACCGCGCCGATGGTGACCGCGCCATGGCCGGAAAATTCGATCACGCAATTGCCTTCGCACAACCGGTCCTGCGGGCAGATACGGCCACAGATTTCCGGCATGGTCGATGTCAGGTTGGACATTTCATAGGCTTCGCGCAGCCGTCCTTCGGCGGTCAGCCGCAGCCAGTCGGGAATATGATTGTGCAGCGGGCAGTGGACCGAACAGTAGGGCACGCCGCATTGCGAGCAGCGCGCCGATTGCTCGGCGGCCTGGTCCGGCGCATATTTGTCGGCGATTTCCTGAAAATCCACTGCGCGCAGCGCGGGATCACGCTTTTCGGGATAGGCCTGGCCTTCCTCGACAAATGTCAGCATTTCCAGTTTCTGCGGGCTTTTTGCCATGCCAGACGCTCGTTTCCATTGTTTTTGATAGCCACGAGCCCGGGTCGTGCCGGGCACTGGAGGAGAAATAACCAGAAACAGGCCGGGAGTCACGCATAAATTCCGATAAAGGACAGCTATTCTGCCATTATATAGCGATGCTTGCTCGATAAAATGGCGGAGTCAAGTGTCTTCCGAAAAATATAGGCCGTATCGGACCCATATTTTCCGCAGGACAACCGCTATCCGAAACGCTATTGCGCGGCAAACCAACAGACGGACAGTCCATGACCTTCATCCAAATGCTGCTCCTGGCGATCGTGCAGGGCGTTACCGAATTTCTGCCAATATCCTCTTCCGGCCATCTGATCCTGCTGCCCGTCTTCACCGGCTATGCCGATCAGGGGCCGATGATCGACATTGCCGTGCATGTCGGTTCCCTGCTCGCGATCATGACCTATTTCTTCAAGGATGTCTGGTCGCTCGGCCGCGGCGGTCTCGCGTCGATCGGGGTCGGCCAGGCCGCCGCCGAGCGGCGGCTGTTCTGGTGGATCATCATCGGCACAATTCCTGCCGTTGTCTTTGGCCTGTTCCTGAAGACCGGCGGCTATCTCGAAGGTTTTCGCAGCACTACCCTGGTGGCGGTCAATCTCATCATTTACGGCATCCTGCTGGGCATAGCCGACCGGTTCGGGAGGCAGGTCAAGTCCTTCGAGGATCTGACGCTGAGTGATGGCCTCATCGTCGGGCTCGCCCAGGCACTGGCGCTGATTCCCGGCACCAGCCGATCCGGCGTGACGATGACCGCCGCCCGCTTCCTCGGCTATACCAGAGTGGAAGCTGCGCGATTCTCGTTCCTGCTGTCGATCCCCGCGGTGGCCGGTGCCGGCGTGCTGATCATTCCCGATCTGATGGGGGCGAGCAGCGAAATGCTGACGGAGGCGCTGATCACCGGTGCGATGACCTTCCTCGCGGCGCTGGCGACGATGGCATTCCTGATGCAATTCTTGCGCAAGGCGTCCATGATGGTCTTTGTCGTTTACCGCATCGCGATGGGCGTGGCCCTGCTGGCCTTTTTCTAGCCCTGCTTTTTACCTCCGGATATTATCCCGCCTTGGCACCAGCTCCGAACCGTCCGTGCGGCGTGTATTTTTCCATCCAGCCAGGCGCCACCGCAGCGAGCGGCGTCGGGGCAACGCCAAAGCTCTCGAGTCCCTTGGTATCTGCCGCCACTACATTGTCTTTCTGCAGCATTCGGTACTGGTCGGCGGTGATCGGCGCCCCGGGAAACGGCCCGAGCAGGCGTGCCATCAGGCTGGCGGCAAAATCGGGGACCTCGATAAAAGTCCGTTTGCGTCCGGTCAGCTTCGCAATCCGCTGGTTGAGATCGCCCATGCTGATTATTTCCGGGCCGCCCAGTTCGAACGTCTGTCCGGCGTAAAGCTCGGGATGGCTCAGGGCCTGGGCAGCGACATCGGCGACATCACCGACAAATATCGGCTGGAACCGGGTGGCGCTGCCGATGACCGGCACTACCGGCAGCATCGAGATCATCGCGGCGAAACGGTTGACGAACTGGTCTTCCCGGCCAAAGATGATCGACGGCCTCAGAATGATCGCAGCCGGAAAGGCCTGCAGCACCGCCTGTTCCCCGTCCGCCTTGCTGCGGCCATAGGCCGATGGCGATTCGCTGTCGGCACCGATTGCAGATAGGTGCAGCAACGAGTGGCAACCCGCCGCGGCGGCCGCTTCGGCCACATGGCGCGCTCCGTCGACATGCACCCGGGCAAAATCGCCTTTCAGCACGCCGACCAGATTGATCACCGCATCGCAGCCGTGAACCGCGCGGACGACGCTGTCCTGCCTGGTAACGTCGGCGCTCACAAACTGCGTCTGGCCGAGATTGCCAAGCGGCTTGATATGCATGGCATTGCTGATGTTGCGCTCGGCGATGCGCAGGCGCGCGCCGCGCTCGAGCAAGGCCTGCGCCATATAGCGACCGACAAAGCCACCGCCGCCAAATATGCAAATCAGTCGTCCGTCGAGATCCATTTTCCTGTTCCACCCGTGCCTTGGTTTCCGCTTAGCCTCTGCCCCAGCGCGGCGGGCGACGCAACAGCGGATTCCACCGTCAGCAATGCATTTTTGCGTTCCCGGCGCAACGCCCGTGCCTTGCACTGCCACAAGCCACCGTCGATGCGGTCGCTTTGTCGATATGAATCATTGACAGCCAAGCCACCAACCGGCTAATCGCGCGCCTCTGGCAGGTGGTATCAACGCAAATACCGCATGCACGGGCCCAGATGGCGGAATTGGTAGACGCGCTAGCTTCAGGTGCTAGTATTCGCAAGGATGTGGAGGTTCGAGTCCTCTTCTGGGCACCAGCAGACTATTCGCATGAGTGTGTGTGTCAGGGCCATAACTCATTGAAAATATTAAAAAATATTAGCTCTTGTGTTCGTAGACAGCTGCGGCTGATTGTCAAAATTCGCTGCCGTTGGGGGCCTTTTTGGGGGCCACCAAATACAAGGTGAAGTCGCTTATTGGACCCTGCCTAGTGTCTCACCTTTGGAATATACCCACCAGCTTATAGACCTTGCCCTGATTTGGTGTTCCACTTCAGGACAAGGGTGCGATCGCAATCGGCCGAACAGGTTTTCATGTCCCTGCCGGTATGCGCAGGACGTGAGATGGGCAATCGATAACTTTTGCCTTGGAATTTGACCCAAAGGTCCCGTCGGCAGGCTTGAGGTTAGGCAACTGCGCTAGCAGATCAGCGCGCCGGCAGCGTTTTTTCCGCCACAGCGTTTGCCGCCTTGCCCGCTAGTCCATTTTCGCCACGAGGTCGCGTTGCAGCGTCTTGCAGATGGCGAACATTGCAAGGGAGGAGGGGATGCACAGAAAGCTGAGATAGGTCAGCGCATTCTGCAAACCAACCCGCGTTGCTTCTGCGCAAGCCTTCGCCTGTGCAACACCCAAGGACTGCGAAAGCACCTCGATGGTGTTCTTGCATTCGCTCAGTGTCAGCTGCGCCGAAAATGGCGATATTTCGATTTGACTGGTAGCAACCATATCGCTGACCAATCCCGTGGCAACCGGTCCGATCGAACTGACCAGCGTTGTTATCAACAGAAAGATAGCAATCGCGGTCGCGCGGCTGCGCGCATCGGCCAGTCCCTGCGCAATGGTATATTGTGCCCCGAGATAGGAATAATGGAGGAGCCCAGCCCCGACCAAAGCTGCTCGGGCGACCTCGACATCTGCGGTGTTGAAGGCGATGAGATACAGGGGGAGCGGCAGCAATATGCCGGTTGCAGGTATCCAGGCCACGGCATTTGGATATCGAGGGCTGAAACGCTCGGTCAGATAGCCAGCGATAATTGCGCTCAGCATTGCGGCAATGGAATAGGGAACGATAAACTGAACTGCTACTTCCGAAAGCGACACACCATGGGTCCGCTGATAGAAAGGGGCCTGAAAACTTGCCAGTGAGCTGGTGTAGCTGTTTGACAGAATGACCGCTGCCAAGAGCAACCAGTAAGATTTCTTTGGGGCAAGCGCCGCTAATGTTTTGCCAAAGGAACGGTAGACCGGTTTCGCGGCGCTGACTGGGTCCGAATATCCTCGCGGTGGCTCCCTGACGGTGAACCAGATCACCATTCCCACCAATATTCCCGGTGCTCCCAGTATGAAAAAGGCGTAGCGCCATCCCATTTCCTGGGCAATCGGGCCACCAGCCAGATTGGCAACCAATCCGCCGAACGCCAGGCCAACACCATATATCGCCAACGCACGGGCACGGGCGCGGGGGATAAAATAGTCTCCGAGCAGGCTCGTTGCAGGAGGCGTGCAGCCTGCCTCGCCGATCCCGACGCCGATGCGAAAAATCAGGAGAGAAACAAAACCAGTAGCAAAACCGCAAGCCACGGTCATGACCGACCATATGATCGTGCAGGCAGCGATGATCCTCACCCGGTTCATCCGTTCGGCCAATCGCGCAATCGGAATGCCTGCCAACGTGTACATCAATGCAAAACCGATCCCGCTGAGGAGACCGAACTCCCAGTCAGACATCTGGAACTCTTCAATGAGCGGCTGTGCAATGACACCAAGCAGCAACCGGTCCATTGAGTTTAGCGCGAAAACGAGCGTCAAACTCCCGAGTACGTAGTTGCGATAGCCCCTGCTTCCAAAGCCGCCATTCCTTGGCGGGTCGATCGAAGCGGCAATGCTCGGCGCTATACTCATGTCTGTCTCGCTTGCCATGCATCCACGCCATCCGGCATTCTGCCGTCGGAGGGATGCCAATGTTCAGCCACAGGTATGTCCTCGAGCAACCGCTCCGCGACGCCCTACGCAGCTGATCTGTCTGTTGAATATTGAACGCGAAAGACCAGATATCGGGTGGGGCAGAAATCCGCCCCACCCTTCATTCCTAAAATTTTACCCGGGCCTGGATCGTGATTTCGCGGGGGCGGGAAACTGAACCGTATTGCTGGCCCGTACTGCCACCCGGTTTGTCACTTGAAGCGATGACATAGCGTTTGTCACTGATGTTTCTGCCGATCAGCGCCAACTCCCATCGATCTTCCGGGCTTCGCAAACGCAAGCTCGCGTCAAATCGTCCAAAACTGCCTTGCTTCGCGCCAGGAGACAATGTTTCACCCGTGAAGTAGGAACTGCTGTAGAAAGCGTCGCCCGTTGCGCCAACCGTCCAGTCTCCCACTGGTATTTCATAGGTAAATCCTGCGGTACCTGTCCATTCAGGGGAGCGGGCCGAGGGCCTGCCATCGAGATCCTGCCCAAGCGCCGTGCAGCCTTGCGCAGCCGTCTGGCCGGCGTAGCATTGCGCGAAATAGTCCTGGAAGCGGTTGCGATTGTACACAACCGAGCCACGCAGCGAGAATGCATTGCTGAAGTCATAATTGAACTGCATTTCCGCACCGAACTGTTTGAGACCTCCGGCATTCTGGATTGTGAAGGCGTTCACCGACGGATCGTAACTGTTGACCTGCAGATCGGTATATTTGTAGCGATATATGCCCAGTTCGGCCCGCAGCCCCCCAAATTTCCCCTTTGCCCCAAATTCGAAGCCCTTTACCTTCTCGGATTCAAAATTGATCTGGTCGAGCGTGGTTGTACGGACCAACACGGCGCTGAGACCAAGGCCGCCCGATTTGAAACCGGTCTTGTAGGCGGCATATAGGGTTGTGTTCGGCATAGGATGGTAGGTCAGGGAGACTTCCGGCGAAAAATTATTGTCTCGGAAGTTGTTGACGAAGATATCGGCGTTGAACACTGCTGCCAGGAACGGATGAATATAGCTATTCTGGAGCACAGAATCCTTTTTTTCATGCGTGTAGCGACCACCTGCAGACAACTCGAGATTAGACAGTATATCCAGCGTGACTTGGCCGAATGCGCTGATGGTTTCGCCATCGGTCGTACCTGGCTTCTCCCATGACTGGAACTTGCCTGTCAGTGGATCAGCCGGCACCGATGCGATGCGAGAGGAGTTGAAAAAGCTCTGGTGGGTATCTTCATAAAAAGCGCCCGCCATGAAGTTGAGCGCGCCATCGAAGTTGGTTTGAAAACGAAGTTGCTGACTGATCGTGCGATATACTTCGCGTTCTGCGGCAGCCAGCAACGCGAACGTCGTTCCATCGAAATTATCGAATGTCTCTGCACGGCTGGCAAGAATGCCTGTTACCGAGGTGAACAAAATCTTGTCGTAATCAAGGTTCATCGTCAGCGAGCCGATCGCTGATTCATACTTGCTGAACGCTTGCCCGCCTAGCTGCTTTGCGATTGGCCAATTCGCTGCCACTTGCGGTGCCACTCCGCCATTGGACATGTTGGAATCCCGCTTGCAGTCGCCCGTCGGATCGAAATATACCACGCCTCCCACCGTCGTTTCCGGCGCCGGCGAAGTACCACAGTTGACGACCTGGAGAGTCATGTTCGAAGCCCCGTCATCCCGGTAGGTGTTGCCGAGGAATTTCAATGTCATGTCGAACGGTGATGCCGGAGTGTAGGCGAGGGTTATGCGGCTTGCGAATTCGCTCTCTCCAGGGCGTCTTATCACCGAACCGGGAGTATTGAACGGTACGGGTTCGGCGACAGAGTTGTTCGTCATCCACCCGTCCAGATTTCGCGCACGCACGGCTACGCGCACGCCCAGATCCTGTGCCAGGGGGATGGAGACAGCCCCTTCTCCCGTCAGTTCGCCAGCGTGGAATCCATATCCTATCTGCCCATAGCCCTCGAACTCGTCCGACGGCCCGCGGCTGACCAGCGAGATGACACCCGCAGGACTGTTCTTACCGAAGAACAGAGCCTGCGGCCCTTTGAGAACTTCGACCTGCTGAAGGTCAAAGAAGCTATTGGTCGCCGCTCGTCCACGGCTCGACTGAACGCCGTCTATATTCACGGAAACGGCTTGCTCAAAGCCAGCCTGGCTGGAGGAAGTGCTGATACCACGGAGCGTTAGCTGCCCGGCGCCACCGCTGGACGCCTTGCTGATGATGAGCCCCGGTGTCTGGCTACCGATCGCCGCGAGGTCGGCCGTGCCATAGCGGGCCAAATCCTCGCTGGTCAGAGCAGTGACGGCCACGGGGACGTCAAGCAGGGATTCGGACCGGAGTCGTGCAGTTACGATAATAACATCATCATCGGATTCGTTGGCGTTCTGGGCGGCGGTATTTCCGGTTTCCCCCACCTCCTGCGCATGCGCGGGTGCAACGGCCAGCATACCCACAGCCAAGCATCCCAGCGATACGTGAATCGACAGCCTCTTATAAGCGCGCATTATTTTTCCTCCCAAAAACTATTTTTTCAACAGCCATATTTTTCTGATTCATCGTTGACGCCGTTGGAATAAGCGTCAATTCTGCAATATGATCTAATTTTTAGATAACCTGCGGAATTGGAGACACCCACTAACATAATTGCTAATTTTGTAATTCGATCTAATTTTAAACAACCGGACCGGTTTAGAGTTAGAGGACGATGTTCTGGTCCATCGCCCGATTCGCGATTCCGCTAATCCGGCAAGCAAATCCCTGTCGGATGGGCCGTTCCCTTTTTGTGAGGAGCAAGGCAGTCGCATATGATCCAAAGCCGAAAATCATTCTGCCGGATGTGTCAGGCGTTTTGCGGCTACGAAATCACCATCGACGACGGAGTCATCACTCGCTTGAAAGGTGATCGCAGTGATCCGCAGAGCGAAGGCTATGCATGCTTCAAGGGACTGAAACATCTTGAACTCTATTCGAGCGAGCGCCGATTGCTCAAGCCGCTACGGCAACGTAATGGAGCCTTTACATCAGATAGTTCGGAATCCCTTTTGAACGAAGCCGGGACACGACTGGCAGCGATTATCGAGAAATATGGCCCCGAATCCGTCGGCTTTTTTATCGGCACGCAGGCTCTTTTCAACACGCCGGTGCCTCCAATGATTGGAGGATTTGCGACGGCGCTGCGAACGCCTCGCGTATTCACCACGATGACGATCGACCAGTCGGCCAAATGGATTGGTGAGTTTCGCCTCGGGCGGTGGAGCGCTGGTCCCCAGCCGTTCGAAACGTCTGATGTATGGATGTTCGTCGGATCCAATCCGGTAAACTCCATGGTCGCTGGCGGCGGTTCCAACCAATTTGCTTTCACCCAGGGCATCCTTCGTTTGAAGCGTGCGAAGGCGCGCGGCATGAAGATCCTGGTCATCGATCCCCGAAAGAGCGAAACGGCCTGTTTGGCCGACGTCCATCTCCAGTTGCAGCCGGGAACCGATCTGTTCCTCGCCGCCGCATTGTTGCATACCATCATTTCAGAGGGCTGGCATGATGCCTCTTTTTGCGCTGATTATGTCAACGGGCTGGGGGCATTGCAGAAGGCTGTCTCCCTATTTTCAGCCGAAGCAGTTGAGTCTGTCGTCGGTATTCCCGCCGCGCTAATTCGCACCGCCGCAAAGACCTTCGCCAAGGAATCACGATCTGGCATGGCAGGGACCGGCACTGGACCCAACATGGCCCGGCATTCGAACCTTGCAGAGCATCTGTATCAGGCCATCAACGTGATCTGCGGACGTTTCCCTCGCGCGGGAGAAAAGGCCTGCAGCAATACGTCATTGCGCGGGTACGCAGAAGTGTCGGCTGATGTCATAAGGGATGAGCGCGAGTGGGAAACTGGTCCAACTACCCTTCGCAAGGGGCTCGGCCGGATCAAGGGCACCATGATGTCGGCAGAATTGACGCACGAAATCCTTCACCCGGACCGCCGCCGAATGAGAGCATTGATATGCGTTGGTGGCAACCCGGCGGTAGCGCTCCCCAATCAGGCCGTGGCGGAAGAGGCGCTGAGCGCCCTTGACCTGCTCGTTGTGATAGATCCGGTCATGAGTGCAACCGCAAGACTGGCAGACTATGTCTTCGCACCGCGTCTTCATTTCGAACGCGCGGACTCGACACAATATCTTGAGGGGATGTTCCAGCGTCCCTTCGCTCATGCAACCATGCCAATGGTCGAACCCCCAGCAGGCAGTGATGTGGTGGATGACTGGTACGTTCTTTTGCGCCTGGCAGAGAAGGTCGGCGTCAAGATATCTTTTGGCAGCCAGTCCCTCGGCAGCGCTGCGGGATTGACTACTCCAGATCTGCTACGGCTGCTGGCCGAAGACGCGGCAATCTCCTTTGACGAGCTACTCGTCCATGAAGGAGCCCTGCAACCGGATTTAGCACCAACTTATATTGGAGACCGGCAGAGTGACACACGCTTTGAACTGTTGCCACCAGACGTGGGCGACGAGCTTGACCATCTGGGCAAGCAGTTTCCGCCGCCGCGGCGCGATAAAGATTTTTTGCTTATCGTGCGTCGGAACAAGGATTTGATGAATTCCAGCGGCGCTCAGCTTTCCGCCACGATCCGGAAACATGGATCCAGCAAGGCATTTTTGCATCCCGAAGACATGGAGCAATTGGGAATAATGCCGGGGACCGAAATCGAACTCAGAAGCTCTGTGGGGTGCCTCCGCTGTCCTGCCGCATTTGACTCAACCCTTCAACGTGGCATCGTTTCCGTCAGCCATGGCTGGTCGGGCAATCCTCTGGCGCCATTTGAAGCGACAAATGCGCTCGTCGATGATGAGCGCGACATCGAGACCATAAACGGCATGCCAGTCATGACCGGCATAGAGATTTCGATTCACAAGGTCGCGCCATCATAATCTGGGCAGAGACCCGGCAAGCGCAATTTTTCTCCAGTCACGTCCGTGGCTAGGCCCAGGCTTATTCCGCGACAGCATTGAATGACCGTTAATCGATCACAGGCATTGGAGTTGGCGGCGAATCGACGTCGATTAGTGTGCTGGGGTCCGCGTCGGCATGGACGGGATAGTCCGTATATCCTTTGGCACCCTGTGTGTAATAGGTGTCCTGGTCGATATGGTTAAGTCCCAAGCCCCGTTGGTAGCGTTCAGCAAGATCAGGGTTCGATATGTAATTCTGGCCGTAGCAGATGAAGTCCGCACCACCCTGCGCAATCGCCTTTGCGCCGGTAGTGCGGGTGAAGCCTGCAGTAAATCCCACCGGTCCGTCGAACAGCGGTCGCAGCGTGCCGTAGACATCCCATCCCATACCATAATTGCCAAGTTGCAAGTAAGCGAGACCGCGCTTGGACAATTCCCTGGTCGCGTGGCTGTAGGTAGCGATCGGATCATCGTCGAAGACGTTGTGGAATTGCCAGCCAGGCGAGAATTTAACCGCGACGAAACCAGGCGAAGTGGCGGCGATCATGGCATCGACGCATGCGAGAAGAAAATTGGCCCGCTTTTCAACGCTGCCGCCCCACTCGTCTGTACGCCGATTGGTATTGGTCGAAAGGAATTGCATCGGCAAATAGCCGGAAGCCGCATGAATCTCGACCCCGTCGAGCCCGGCCCGCTGTGCGCGGACGGCACAATCACGAAAGTCATCGATCACACCCAGCACTTCCTTATGAGTCAAGGCGCGTGGCGGCAGATAGGGACGTTTCGGCCGTGGGCAATTCACTGTATAGTGACGAGCTGTGGGGTCGGGTTGTACCATCGATGGGGCAATCGGCTGCTTCCCGTTGAGCAACAGCTCGTCGCTGAGCCGTCCCACGTGCATGATCTGACCGAACAGATGCCCGCCTTCGGCATGAACCGCGTCGGAGACCTTGCGCCAGCCTTCCTCGTGGGAGTCGGTATAGAGTCCTGGGCTGAACAGATAGCCCCAGCCCATTTCTGACGGAGCAATACCTTCGGTGATGATCAGGCCCGCCGATGCCCGCTGCCGGTAATGCTCGACATTGAGATCGGTTGGTGTGCCGTCGAGATAGGAGCGCTGCCGCGTCATCGGCGCCATCGCCAAGCGGTTCTTGATCGTGATGTTGCCGACCCGCAGCGGTTCGAACAATTTGGCAGTATCGGTCATGGAGAATCTTTCTGGTTATGATGCGATGAAGGGGCTGGAGGACGAGCTAGGTGAGAATATCTGCGAAATGCCGGTAGGAATGATCCTCGGCATCGCGGCTCCAGTGAGCAGCCGAGCCTTCGGGATTATTCGGGGAGATAAGAGGCGGATCCATCGCGGCGAGAGCGGCATCCTGTCTCGTCGTGCGAATCATGCTGCCAATCGATGTGCGGTGGGTGATCGCCCAGACACCGTCGATCCTCTCGAAATTGTCGAGATACCGGCCCTCACCGATTACGTCATAAATATCATTGCCACGCGGGATTCGCAGGTGAACGAGCCAGTAGCTTTCGGTCGCGGCCCGATCGGCGTTGAGTTCGATCGTTATATTGCTGACAAGATGGGACGTCGCATTCATCGCGGCATGGATCGGCCACAGCCATTCTACAAAACCTTCAGCGGACCCTTGGAAAAGAGGAGCATGATCATCGGTGCCCCCAGGGTGCCAGCAGGACAGGGTTAGCTCCTTGTCCATCCGGTCCATCCCGCGGCAATAGCGCCAGATCACTTCGGTAATTGCCTGCTTGTCCAGAAGCTTTAGAATTTCCTCTTCCATCGTTGTCCCTCCCCCTGCTCGTTTCGAGAAAGTGAAATGAGCGCAAACACCCTCTCCACATTGTTTCTCTCGGCGATGAACTGGCTTTTTGTAATGCCGCACTCGTCGGCCGACATTCGTGACTTTCTACGTCTCGATAAACGGCTCCATTATCCTGGGCACGCCAAGACCCTGCGGTATCAGCTTTTCCCCGATCATCTGATCGACGGCTTCGTGAAAATTATAGATGCGGCGCTCTTGGTAGCTCAGCGGGATACCGGTGAAGCCGGGGGTTTCCATGGACTGCTGCACCCAGCCCAGATTCTCCATGTCCTCGCTAAGGATCGCATCAAAATTGGCCAGGCGTGTCTTCCACAGTTCGGTAGCGGGATCGCAATCGTCGCTCTGGCCCCACCACCAGACATCCATCCGGCATGTGCGGATACTCGTCGGCCAGAAGACGAGGCTCGGCCACTCGAACTCCGCAGTCGGGGTGATACCATTGGGAAAGAAATTATAGGCCCGGCTGGTGGTGCTGGTGATGTGATGTTCCGGCGCGCTGTTCCGTATTGTCCCGTCCGATTTCTCCGCTGGCCGCGCCGTGCCGCCATCCCGGTGCGGTACAATCATCCGTGAATGACCACCCGGATAGAGTGTCATGGAGGCACCGCGGTGATCGAGCAATTGATGTACGGTCTGGGGGTGAATATGCTTGAGGTGGTAAACTTCTTGGAAAGCGTCCACCGCGACCTTCCAATTGCAGGCAATGTCAAAGCTATGCTTCGTGACCAGCTTCAATCGTTCGGGACCCAGGTCGGCCATCTCCTCCCTGAGCGGTCCGAGAAACTGGTCAAGCGGAGCTGCTGCCGGATCGAGATTGGCAAAAATCCAGTTGCCCCAAAGTTCAATCTTGATCGGGATTAGTCCATGCGTGGCCTTGTCGAGACCGGGAAATTCATGTTCATCGGGAACATAGAGAAGTCGGCCGTCGAGATCGAAATTCCAGCAATGATATTTGCACAGCAGGCTCTTAGTAGTGCCGTGATCTTCGCGCACCAGCGGACCTCCGCGGTGGCGGCAGGTATTGAAGAATCCATTGATCTCGCCGTTTTGTGCCCGGATGATGACGATCGGCAAGCCTGCGTCCCGCCAGAGCTTGAAATCGCCTTTGCCGGGCAGTTCATCGACATGACCGGCGAATAGCCAGCTTTTCGGCCAGAGATTTTTCTGCTCCAGCTCGAAAAATTCGGGATCGACATAACGGCCGGCCGGTATTTCGGGCAAAGGGGGGAAATCGGCCGGATGCTCCGCCCGTTCGGATCGCCCAATCTCGGCCGCTACGCTTTTTTCGATCTGATCGATCATTTCTTGCTGCAAGATTCCTTCTCCTTCGGGCCATTTTTTTATCGGACACCTATGAACAGCGATATCATCGCACATCAACCAATTCTGTAACCTGTTATATTTAAGTATACCGGTTATCGCTTCGCTGTGTCATTGAATGCCCAAAGACCCCATTAACCGAGGAGACGAAAATGGCTCGAAACAGGCTAACACAGGATGATCTCATCGATCGTGCGGAGATCCACGATGTATTGATGGACTATGCGATCGGAATCGATAGCCGGGATTGGCAGCGCTATCGTGCGATCTTCACCGACGAAGTCGAGCTCGACTTTTCTTCCTGGTCGGGCAATCCTGCCTCACCGATGGCAGCCGATGACTGGGTAGCCGGCGTGCGTGACACGCTGTCCGGTTTCGATGGCACGCAGCACATGCTGATGAACTCCAGCGTGGACCTTGACGGGGATCGGGCCACGGTGACGCTCTACATGAATGCCCATCATTATCTGAACATCGATGGCGCGCACAATATGCACTCGATCGGTGGCTATTATACCCATCGCATGGTCCGCACCGACAGCGGCTGGCTGAGTGAAGCCTGCAAGCTGACGGTCACATGGGAAAGCGGCGACCGTGCGCTGTTCGGCATTGCCACCGATCGCTGGGCGGCTCAATCCGAAGCTGCGGGGAACTGATCTTATGACGGGCAATAGCGTTTTTGTTATCGGTGCCGGCGGCTATGTCGGCACCTCTGTCTGCGAGAGTCTGATGGCCGCCGGCATGTCCGTGACGGGGCTGGCCCGTTCCCCGGAATCGGCCGCAAAGCTGAACGCGAGCGGCTATGGTGCGGCACAAGGCGATGCCGGAGATTCCCGTTCCATTGCCGAGCTTGCTGATGATCATGATGCGACCATCATATGCGCCACCCTGCCGTTCGAGGAGGAGGCTGAATTCCTGCAAGCGCTGCTGGATCGCTATGCGGGAAGCGGGCGAGCGATAATCTTTACATCGGGTACGGCCGTACTCTCGATTGAGACACCGAATGGCGAATGGCGCGAGGAAAATTTCGGTGAAGATGATCTATTTGTCGCTCCTGCCTGGATGCAGGTTCGGGTCGACACGGAGAATATGTTTCGCAGCTATGCCGACCGTGATGTCCGTGCCATGGTCATTCGCCCACCGCTGATCTGGGGCCGGGGCGGGAGCTATCAGATCCCGGCGATTTTCGATTCCATCGAGACGACCGGGGCGGCCTGCTACCGCGGCCTCGGCCTCAACCTCTATTCGAACGTCCATGTAGACGATCTTGCCGATATCTACCGGCTCGCTCTCGAAAAGGGGCAGGCAGAAGCGCTCTATCATGCGGTGGCAGGTGAGGCTAATTTCCGCGCGCTCGCCGAGGCTGCTGCACAAACGATGGGTTGCGAGGCGCGCAGCGTTGACACTGTTGAAGCAACCGAGATTTGGGGCGAGCGCTTCGCTCCGCTTTTCTTTGGCGTGAGCAGCCGGTCCCGTGCCCCGAGGACGCGCGCGGAACTGGGCTGGGAACCGCGTCACCTCGATGTAATAGATGATATTCGGAATGGTTCATATAAAGCCCGCTATGCGGGCAAGGGAGAATGAGATTGGGCAAGCTTGATGGAAAAACGGCGCTGATAACCGGCGGCAGTGAGGGGATCGGTCTTGGCATTGCCAAACGCTATGTCGAGGAAGGTGCGAAGGTCGTCATCTTTGCTCGCAATCAAGACAAGATTGACGCCGCCCTTGCCGAACTCGGTAATGCTGCTCTCGGTCTGGCCGGTGATGCGACCAGCCTGAATGATCTCGATCGCCTTTATGCGTTCATCGAGAGACAAATGGGCCAGATCGACATTGTCGTGGCAAACGCCGGCATGGCCAATGGTGCCTCTTTCCTTGAGATGACCGAGGAACGGTTCGACGCACACATGAATCTCAATGTGAAAGGGGTCTATTTCACGCTGCAAAAGTCCGTGCCCCTGCTGCGCCGCCCGGCCTCGATGATCATTGTCGGTTCGACCTCCGGTTCCATGGGCCTTCCCAATACATCGGTTTATGGCGCCACCAAAGCCGCGATGCGGTCCCTTGCACGCAACATCACGGTCGAACTGTCCGGACAGGGCATCCGTTGTAACGTGCTTTCCCCTGGTTTCACACAGACGCCGCTGCTCGAAGAACTGATGTCGACCCCCGAGGGCAAGCAGCGCTTCGACGACTGGATTGAATTCAAGGTACCGATGAATCGCATTGCTGACGTGGAAGAACTCGCGGCCGGTGCTCTCTTCCTGGGTTCCGAAGAATCCTCCTTTGTCACCGGTGTCGAGCTGCATGTTGACGGCGGAATGGCCCAGATCTGAATCTGGAACCCATCCCGCCCTCCTACATCATCGTCTGACGCTGCTTGAAACTGGCAAAAATGACTTCGTCATGTATCGACCCGAAGATCGCCCTCACAATCTCCGTGCGGCCACATGGCCTTCGTATATCGCCTTTTGCAGATCACGCGGTGAGTTGGCATCGCCCACGATGGCAAGTTCTGATATCTGTCCGTCGAGCTGCTCATAGAGATCCCGCAGCGGCGCATTGGGTGTTACCAGAACAACCGTTTCGCTGGGCACGGTGAAGGATGGGCCGTCGAATGTCGGTGCAATCTCGACCTGGTCGTCACCGATCTTCCGGATACGGTGCCGCGTGAGCAGTGTAAAGCTGCCCTCGGCATTGGCCATCCGTTCAAGCACAGGCTCGGTCATGAGCGCGTCCTCAACCTTGGGCGCAAAGCTCTTAAACGGTGTGACGAAAGTGACATGCGCGCCATCCCGGACCAGCAGTTCGGCGACGCCTGCAGCCTCATAATGCCCAAAGTCGTCAAGCACCACAGCACTGCTGCCGCGCCAGTTGCGGCCATCCACCAGCAAATCAGTGCTCGACAGGACATGGGGCGCATCGACGCCTTGGATAGGCTCGCCCGGATTGGAATTCTGGATACCGTCCATGCGCGGCATCGAGCCCGTGGCGACAATGACGGCATCGGGGCTTTCAGCCAGTATATCGTCCTGATCGACATAGCTGCTCAATCGCACATCGACGCCATGGCGATAGATTTCTGCTTCCAACCAGAAAGCAATATCCGCGATACCGTGCCGGGTCGGTAATTTCGCGGCAATATTGATCGTGCCGCCAAGATTGGGCTGTGCTTCAAAAAGGACCACCTTATGGCCGCGCAGCGCCGCGACGCGGGCCGCTTCCATACCGGCGAGGCCACCGCCGACGATGACGACCTTCTTCGGCTTGTCCGCCGTCCCGATTTCTGCCTGATCGAGCCTCAGCTCGTTGCCTGTTTCGGGATTGACTGCACAACCAAGCTTGCCGGCGAACAGGCCGCCGACACATCCCTGGTTGCAGGCTATGCAGGGACGGATCTGCTCGGTTCGACCAGCCTTGGTCTTGCTGACAATGTCGGGGTCGGCGATATGCGCGCGGGTCATGCCGATGAGGTCGGCCTCTCCGTTGCGGATTGCCTGATCGGCCTCTTCGAGCGTCCGGAAACGTCCGGTGATGATCGTCGGCACCTTAACGCGTTCGGTAATCGGAGCGCTCGTGGGCACTTCATAGCCCACGCCTTCGTGCATCCCGCCAATCATCTTGGGAAAGCTGTGATAATTGCCAAGCGATACATCGACAAAATCGACGAGATTTTCCGACTGAAGCATTTCTGCCGCAGCGATGTTCATCTCGGTATCGACGCCACCTTCGGTGAGATCAGGGGCGAGGCGGATGCCAACGGCAAAATCCTTGCTCACGGCAGATTTTACCGCGCGCATCACTTCCATCATGAAGCGGGCGCGATTCTCGAACGGCCCGCCATAGTCATCTTCACGCTTGTTGATATTCGGCGAAAGAAACTGCTGCAGCAAATAGCCATGCGCGCCATGGACTTCGACGCCGTGAAGGCCGGCCTTTTCGCAACGTGCGGCAGCCTTGGCGAAGGCCTCGACAATCTCGTCGATCATGGCCTGGGTCATCGGGATCGGCACATCGGCTCCCAATGGGTTGGCAACGGGCGAAGGCCCCCAGGGCGGCGCTCCGTCCATTGTCACGCCATTATGTCCGGCATGCCAAAGCTGTTGGAAGACGGCCATGCCATAGGGTTTCACGGCCTCCATGAGCTTCCCATAACCGGCGTCCAGGGTGGTATCGAACATGTTGAGCGCCGAGAGGCTGGTCGGATGGACCGAGAGGATTTCGAGAATGCTGAGACCGACGCCGCCCCGCGCGCGCACCGCATGATAGGCGATGAGGTCGTCACTCATCACCCCGCCTCCTATTCTTGTGGCATGCGCCGTGCGGACAACGCGATTGGGCACCGTGCAGCCAGCAATCCGGATCGGTTCCAGCACCTTTTTGAACGTCATGACAGATCTCCGAGTTTGACCAGCATTTTGCCTTTATTGCCCCCGCTGAGCATCGTGGCAAAAGCTGTCGGGGCATTTTCCAGGCCCTCTACTATCGTTTCTTCCCAAATGAGCTTGCCGCTATCGATCAAGTCGGACAGTTCGCCGATTATCGCTGGTGCCCGATCATAATAGAATCCGGCATTGAAACCGGTAATCGTGATATGTTTTTCGATAGCCGCGAAAAGATTGGCCGGGCCCGCGCGGTAATTGTCATCCTCATATTGGGCAATAGCACCGCAGAGGGCGATCCGGCCCTTCGGCTTCATCGCGTCAATGGCGATTTCAAGTTGCATTCCGCCGACATTGTCAAAGACCATATCGAGCCCTTCGGGTGCCAGTTCGGTGAGTCTCGACGCAACATCCTCGTCCCGGTAGTTGACGAAGGCGTCGGCACCGAGGGTTTCCGTCAGCCAGCGTCCCTTGTCGTGGCTGCCGGTCGTGCCGATGACTCGGGCACCAGCGATTTTCGCCAGTTGCACTGCGACGGAGCCAACCGCGCCTGCCGCGCCGGAGACGAACAGGGTTTCCCCCGGCTGCGGTTTCAACACATGCCGGATGCCGGCGAAGGCCGTGATGCCGGTCAGTCCATAGATCCCGAGATAGCGTTGCAGCGTACCGGAATCTGCGGCCAGCGGCGACAGGGTATCCGCCGCGGCGACATAATGTTCGCGCCATCCCATCGTCTGGCTGATGACGAAACTGCCTCGCGGGAGGGTGGCCGACCGACTCTCGATGACCTCGCCAACGGCGGCTCCGGTCAGGGTTTCGCCGATCGGCATCGAGCTGTGAAGACCGTTCTGCTCGCTGAGATAAAGCCTCATATAGGGATCGACCGACATCCAAAGGTTGCGAACGAGCACTTCCCCCTCCCCGGGAGGCACCAGCGTGGCCGCCTCGATCCTGAAATCCTCTGCAGAGACAGTTTTGGCGGGACGCTTCGCCAATATGATATGCCGCGTTTCAGTTGCCATCGTCAGCCCGCAATCAGCTCGTTGTCGACGATGATATTCTGGCCGACTATCGTGTCATCGTTGATGATGCGAACAACGCCTGCAGCGATATCTTCGGGGGAAAGCACCTTGATGCCCTCCAGGATCGGGCCGAGCCAGTCTGGTCGGGTTCCGCCGCCGGTATGTTCCAGGATCGGCGTTTCGGTTACGCCTGGCGATAGGGCAAGA
>Ga0209024_1001313_pt1 | contig 22512 bp, 19 predicted proteins | sample AutmiccommunBRH5_FD_187380 | JGI IMG/M metagenome (GOLD analysis project Ga0209024, IMG submission 187380) | Deep subsurface microbial communities from Mt. Terri, Switzerland - Autotrophic microbial communities BRH/5 (SPAdes) (version 2) | ecosystem: Environmental > Aquatic > Deep subsurface >...
CAGAACGCCCGCACCGCCGGCCATGCGACCTCAGGTGCCACAGAGGCACAGCCACCCTCGGCGAGCGTCATCGTGCCCGCTCCAGAGTCGAGCGTCGGCTACGTCTCCTACCCGGAGCCTCGGGCCGCCGAGGCGGAGCCACTGCCCGCGTGGCAGGCGCCCGAGCCGATCTACGACGAATCCGCCACCGACGTGCCCGAGGCACCGTCCGAGGAACCCCGCTACGGCGACGATGCGGGCTTCGAGGAGTCCGAGGCGTACGCCGAGCCCGACTTCGAGACCTCGGCGCCATCCGCCGAACAAGAGCAAGATGCGCCCGAGCCCTACGACGCACCCGAGGCGCCGCCTGCTCCGGCGGCCCCCCCTCGTAGCCCGTTCAGCGTCGTGCCACCGCAGCGGCGCGAGTGGGGTGCACCCGGGCAGGATGAGTCCCCTCGTGCGCCCGCATGGGAGAGCATGGCCCCCGAGGCTCCTGAGGCTCCCGCTGCGTATGAGCCGCCGCAGGCGCCGCCACGCACGTACGGGAGTGCCGAGGCGGCTGCCGAACTCGCGCCCGATCCGACATCGTGGGACGACGAGGCGTACGACCAGCCCGATGAGACTGGCGCCCCGGACCACTTGTCCTCCGCTCGAAGCAGCTCGCCACTGGTGACGTTCCTGCCCTCGGACGGTGCGATCACACTGCGGGTCGCACCGGTGCCAGGGTTCCAGGGCCTGATGCGCATCCAGGACGCGCTCACACGCCTGCCGGCGGTGCGCCACGCCTCCGTCGAGGCATACAGCCAGGGCGAGGCGCGACTGCGGATCGAGCTATCGGATACCTCGGACTCGGACGAGATCGCGGAGGGCCTCTCGCGCGCGCTACGAGGGCCCGCTCGCGTGGAAGATGCGTCCGAGGTAAACCGGGAACTGCTCATCACACTCCGCTAACATTCAGGAGTCGGAGCACCCGCGGCGGGGGCCAGCGGGAGGCACGGGTGGCCGCACACCCCACGACACCGCCCAGGCCGCGGTCGCATCACCTCCAGGTGGTCGCATGAGCGCGCTCCAGCGCATCGGCGCAGGACAGCGCCGGCTGCTCGCCGCCATCGTCCTCACGGTCGCCCTCGTCACTGCTGCCCACGCGGCCGTGGAGGCAGGACTGACGGGCGAGTGGGACTGGCGCATCTACGCCACCGACGCGGCGACCGGCCTCCTCGTCATCCTCGTCGCGGTCTTCTACCTGCGACGGGTCGCCCGCGAGCGGCGGCGCGAGGTCATCGAGCACATGCTCCTCGATGTCCTCTCGATGCCCCGCAACATCGAGGGCACCGCCATCGCGGCGCTAAAGGAACTGCACAACTACCGGATCGCGGACGCCTCGGTGGTGGCGCTCGACGGGGACGGCGGCGTGCTGCGGCCCCTGGTCGCGCGCGGCTACCCGCGCGGATGGGCGGAGACCGCGACACCCGCGAAGTTCGAGCGGATCCAGGTGGAGCCCACGGTGAACCGTCCGAAGGCGCTGCACCCGTGGCTGGAGGCCGCCTCCGCCTCACTCGGAAAGCGGCCCTGGGTCGCGCTGCTCCCCCTGCGGGCCGGCAGCGACACCATCGGCGTGATCATGCTCGCCTCGAAGTCCCCGGTCGTGCTGCGCGACCCGGTCGTGCTCGACCTCCTCGCCACACGGCTCTCGGCGGCGTTCGACCACGCAGCGCTGTACGAAGCGGCTTACGCCCGCGAGCGTGAGCTTGAGGACCTCGAGGTGCGGCGGCGCGAGTTCATGGCCGGGATCGCCCACGAGATCCGCACGCCACTGACCTCGATCCAGGCGTTCGCCGACCTGCTCCAGATGGGCGAGGCCGACATGGACGACACGGCGCGCAGTCTCGTGTCCTCGCTCGGCCAGGGCGTGCAGCGACTGACCTCGATGGTCACGAACCTGATCGACCTCGGACGCTCCGGGGACGCCGGGTACGCAATCCAGAGCGTCGCCGTCGACCTCGGCGAGGTTGTGCGGAACGCGGAGGCTGCGCTGCGGCCGGCGATCGTCCTTCGCCGCCAGACGGTGACGCTCGAGGTACCCGAGTCGGGGCTGCTGGTGCGGTCGGATCCGCGCATCGTGGAGCAGGTGGTGATGAACCTCCTCGCGAACGCCAACCGCCACTCGCCCGAGGCTGGCCACGTGACCGTGACCGCGACACACCTCGACCACAGCACGGTCCGCCTCGAGGTCTCCGATACTGGCCCCGGCATCCCCGAGGCCGAGCGCGAGAAGATCTTCGAGCCGTACTACCGCACCAAGGGCTCGGCTGGGGTGCCGGGCTCCGGCCTCGGCCTGGCGGTGGCTCGACGGGTGCTGGACGAGACAGGCGGCCGTATCTGGGCCGCCGGCACCGAGGCAGGCGGCGCTCGCCTCTGCGTCGAGTTCCGCGCCTACCACCCCTAGCGCAGCCACCCTCCGAGCGCCCTCGCCTCCCTCGACGGGTACGATCACCACAGATGCACGTCGCCCACCTCAGCCTGTCCAACGTCCGCTCGTTCCGGCGGCTCGAACTCCCGCTCGAGCCCGGACGCCACGTCGTCGCGGGCGAAAACGGCGAGGGCAAGAGCAACCTCCTCGAGGCCGTGCAGATGCTCGCCACCGCCCGCACACTGCGCTCCGGCACCGACCTCGATGTGATCTCGTGGACCTCGATCGAGGAAGACCCGCTTCCCGCGGCACGCCTCGAGGCGGCCGTGAACACGAAGGCGGGCCGCAAGACGCTGGAGATCGCCGTCGTCGCGCAGGAAACCGTCGCGGGCGTGAAGCCGTCGAGGGCGTCACGGCGGTTCCGGGTGAACGGCGTCGCGCGCCGCGCGTCTGACCTCATCGGGCAGTTGCGCGTCGTGATGTTCTCGGCGGACGACCTGGACATCATCGCCGGGGCGCCCGCCCTCCGCCGACGTTACCTGGACATCACGATCTCGCAGTTCGATCCCGCATACCTCCGGGCCCTCCAGCGCTACCAGCGCGTGCTGGAGCAGCGGAACTCCCTGCTCCGCAAACTCCAGGAGCGCCGCGGGCGGGCGGACGAACTCGACTTCTGGGACGAGGAACTCGCCGTCGCCGGTGCCCTCATCGTGAACCGGCGCGCCGAGGCGATCCGCGACCTCGCGCGCGACGCCAGCGCCCGTTACTCCGAGCTCGCACCGACCGAAGGCGAGGACCTCGCGGTCTGCTACGAGCCACGCCTCCCGGGCGCACTCCCTGAGGCGGCGCGCGAGCACGACCTCGCCGAGCGCTTCCAGGCGGCGATCGGCGCGGAGCGTGGTGAGGACGTCCGCCGAGGCGTGACGCGGTGGGGGCCACATCGTGACGACGTGCAGTTCCTAATCGGTGGCCACCACGCCGGCAACAGCGCCTCCCGAGGACAGCAGCGGACGGCAGCCCTCGCCCTGCGACTCGCCGAGGTCGAACTCTCCACGGAGCGCACCGGCGACCCGCCCGTGCTGCTGCTGGACGACATCCTCTCGGAGCTCGACGCGGGCCGCCGCAAGCGCATCCTCGCCGCCGCCTACCACGTGGACCAGGTGCTGATCACGACCCCGGACATCGACCGCCCCACGCCCGAGGAACTCCCCGAGGCGATCCGTTACCGCCTGGCGGGCGGCGAGCTCACGCGCCTCGAGGGGTAGAGCGGCACTAGTCGGCGTAGAGCGGGCTCGACGCCGCGCTCACGAGCATGCGCACGGCCTGTGGGTCGGACGACAGCGAGACGCGACGTCCGGGTTCGGCGCGCACGAGGAACTCGCCGTCCACCTGGATCGAGAGTGGGCCGTAGGTCGTGAACTCGAACGCCTCGGCGCGGCGGTACTCGAACCGTGCTGCGCGCGACAGGTGCCACGGGCGGCGTCCCCGCACGATACCACGCCCGAGGTGGGCCACGGCGTCGAGGAGACCGACCGGCCCCTGTCGCGCCTCGAACAGCGCGAGGTCGAGGAGGCCGTCGTCCATGCGGGCGTCTGAGGTGAGCGTGCTCACGCCGCCGTAGAGCCGGGAGTTGCCGGCGACACCGAGGAACAACGAGCGCTCGGGTCGCTCACCGTCCCAGTCGCCCACGATCGGCACGGGACGCTCGAACGCGACCGCGCCGAGGCCCGCAACGACGAAGGCGCCCTGCGCCAGCCGCCGCTTGAGCCCCGGACGTTCCTCGACGCGTCGCACGACGGCGGCATCGAGGCCAAAGCTACACATCAGCAGGAAGCGCCGCTCCAGCTCGCCCACCCGCACGACGCCGAGGTCGACATCGACGGTGCGACCGTGCTGCGCGAGGAGAACCGCGGCCATCGGGTCCCTCGGGATGCGCGCCTCGCTCGCCCAGACGTTCGCCGTGCCCGCAGGGATCAGGCCGACCGCGACATCGCGACGGCCGGCAGCGCGTACGCCTTCGACGACTCCGTTTAGCGTGCCGTCACCCCCGCAGGCGAAGACCACGGCAGCGCCGGACTCGGCAGCGGCCTTCCCGAGAACGCGCGGGCCGTCCGAGTTCGGCGTCACCTGCACCGTCGTCTCCCACGACGGACCGAGGACGCTCAGCGCGGCCTCCAATGCCTCCGGGGCGAGGGCACGGCGGGCACGCGGATTCTGAATGACGACGGCTCGAGGCATCCGGTCATGCTAGCGGGAGACCTCGGCGAGGGCTCCCGCGCTCGTCGGTGGGCTCAGGATGCCCTTGCGCCGGGTCGCACTATCATCGGCGGAACCCACGAACGGGGTCGGAGGACACATGATCCAGATCAAGCGGTACGACCACATCAGCATGGCTGTACCCGAACTGGACCCTCAGATCGCGATCATGGAACGGCTCTTCGGCTTCCGCTTCGGCGGCAAGTTCGAGAACGACGAGGGCTACTACGGGGTCAATATGGAGATCCCGGGCTCCAGCAACCTCGGCTGGGAGATCCTCTCGCCCCGCGGCGATGACTCTTACCTCCACCGCTTCCTCGCCGGGCCGACCGGCCCTGGCCTGCACCACGTCGCCCTGCAGATCGAGTCGACGAACCAGGCCGCCGAGGTCATCCAGGCGGAGGGCATGGAGGCGTGGGGGCATCGCCCCGAGCAGGCCGAGAGCGGCGACGGGCGGGGCGTGATCTACCTGCACCCTCGCAGCGGCGGGCGTGGCTTCCTCTGGCAGATGTACGCCGGCGAGTCCTGGTACATGGGCGAGCCATTCGAGGATCCGCGCAGCGACACCCTCGGCATCATCGCCGTGAACCACCTGGCCCACGCGACGCGCGACCGCCACGAGCTCGCCGGCTGGTACGAGCGTGTGTTCGGGATGCGCACGGTGTGGGAGTCCCCCGACGACCGGGAAGATCCGGGCTTCCGCACGCGTGTCCTCGAGGCGCAGGGGGGCCAACTCCGCTTCGAGGCGATCGAGCCGTCGCGGGACGATTCGTTCATCGCGAAGTTCATCGAGGCCCGCGGCGAGACGATGCACCACGTGACCTTCGAGGTGCGCGACTTCGAGCAGGCACTCGCGGCTGGCGAAGGCCTCAAGGTCCCCACGTTCGGGTCGCGCTCAGGCGTCCGGGACGGCGCCCGCTGGAGCGAGGCGTTCATCCATCCGAAGTACACCGGCGGCCTCCTCGTGCAGTTCTTCTGGCAGGAGCGCCCTGGAATCTGGATCTAGTCCGGCTTCGCGTCTGACAAGGAAACAGGACTGCCTCGCGGCAGTCCTGTTTCGTGCAGAGGCGAGTCCGGGTCAGTTCCCGGCGATGCGCTTCCGCTTGTGCTCGACGTAGTCGACGAGGAGGTACTCGCCGAGGCGGTCGGGCGTGGTGTAGAAGACGCGGCCGCCGTTGATCTTCGCGAGCTGGTTCACGAACTCCTTGAGGTAGTAGTTCCGGTCCAGCATGAAGGTGTTGATGCGGATGTCCTGCTGGGTCACCCGCTTCACGGCCTTCAGCGTCTCGCGGATCGTGATCGGACTCGGCGGGTAAGCGAACTGCGAGCGGCCCCGCTCGAGGTGCGCCGTAGGCTCGCCGTCCGAGATCATCAGGATCTGCTTCGCCCCACCTCGATGCTTCGCGAGCAGACGCTCGGCCAGCATCAGCGCGTGGTGCATGTTCGTGCCGAGGACTGACTCGTCCCAGCGCACATAGGGCAGCTCCTGCGCCTTCAGCTCCCGCGCGTAGGCGGAGAAGCCGATGACGTAGAGGGAGTCCTTCGGGTACTGCGACTTGATGAGGTTCTGCAGCGCCAGCGCGACCTTCTTCGCCGCCTGGAACGAACCGCGCAGCGCCATCGACCACGAGAGGTCGACCATCAGCACGGTCGCCGTCGTCGTCACCTGCTCGGTGCGGTAGACCTCGAAGTCGTCGGGGTGGAGCTTCACGGGTGAGCCGCGTCCCTCACGCTCGAGGGCGTTCCGGATCGTCCGGCCCATGTCGAGGTAGAACGGGTCGCCGAACTCGTACGGCTTGCTGTCGTCGAGGCGCTCGCCGTGGCGTCCGGCCTCGGGCACCGGGTGGTTGCCGATGTTCTGCTTCTTGAGCTGCCGGTAGATCTCCTGCAGCGCGTTCTGGCCGATCATCCGCGTCCCACGCGGGGTGAGTTGCCATTCGTCCCCATCGCGGCGGACGTAGCCCGCCTCCTCGAGGACCTCGAGCAGCTTCTTGAGCTCCTCGAACTGGTCGACGGCGTCTTCGCCGAGGAGCTCCTTGAGCTGGTCGAGGTCGACGTGGTCGAGCTCGCCCGTGTACTGGGCGCGCTCGAGGTCGCTCTCGAGGCCGTCGATGTTGGACATCTCGTCCATGAGGCGCATGGCCTCCTGGAGTCCGATCTCCTCGTCGCCCCGGAACGGGTAGGAGGACGGGTCCTCGCCGTTGGGGTTCAGGAAGTCGAGGTTCTGCGCGAGCTCGGACAACTCGGACTCGAGCTCGGGGTCTCCGAGGCGGTCCGAGAGGAGGCTCTGGAGCTGCTCGCGCTGGTCGCCGGGCAGTGACTGCATCAGCGACTGCATCGCCTGCATCTGCGCTTGCATCTGGTCGATCAGCTCGTCCAGCGACTGCGGGGGGTTCTCGCCGAACATGTCGCCGTACTGGTCCATGAAGTTCTGGAAGTCCGGCTCTTCGCCGCGCATGCGCTGAGCGAGCATGTCGTTGAGGTCGCGGACCATGTCCTTCATCCGCTGGATGTCGCCCTCGGACATCTCCTGGACCATCTTCTCGACGTCCTTGAAGAACTGGTTGGTCATCGACTGGCGGAGTTGCTCCGTCAACTCCTGGAAGCGCCGCTGCGCCTCGGGGTCGAGGAACTCGTAGTTCTGGAGCTCCTTCATCTGACCGGCCGGGTCGTCCGGTAACTGGTCGAGGAAGTCCTGCTTGCGCTGCGCGATGCGCTCCAGCATCTCGCGGAACTGCTCCTGGTCGTCCTGACCAGACTGACCACCGCCCTGCGGCTGGCCACCCTGCGAGGGGTCGCCACCCTGCTCGCCGGACTGCCCTTGCTGTCCCTGCTGCCCTCGCTGAGGCTGGCCGGACATGCCGGGCTGCTGGCCCATCTCGCCACGCTGCCCGCGTTGGCCTTGCTGGCCCTGCTGACCGTCGGCGCCTTGCTGACCGTCGGCACCCTGCTGGCCCTCTTGCCCGTCGCCCCCCTCGGAGCCATCTCCGGGCTGCTGGCCGGTCTGCTCACCCGAGGGTTGGCCGTCTTGCCCTTGCTCACCCTGCGGCTGGCCGTCCTGCTGCCCTTGCTGTCCCGACTCGCCGAGGCGGTCGCGCAGGGTCTCGCGCTCGAGGTCGAGGAGTTCGTCCAACTGGCGCCGGATGTCCTCCATCACCCCGCCCATATCGTACTGGTCGAGGCGTTGCCGCCGCATCTGGCGCAACTTCTGGAGGAGGTCGCGCAGGCCTTGCTTGCGGTCACCCTGCGGCGACTGCATCCCGCGCTGCATCAGGTTCCGCAGCGCGTGCTGCAGGTCCCCGAAGTTCATGAGGTCGTCCGAGAGCGCGTCGAGGATGTCGTCCGCGTCCAGGGTCGGGAGCGATTGCGTCCCGTCCCACTCGGTGTAGCGGTATCTCATCGCCATGGGGCGGTTCCAGTCCCAGGGCTGGGGCGGAGTTGAGGACAGCCGCGCCTACCGTGGTCCTCCCGTGGAGGACTACCCGCGGTAGAGCGCCTGTCCGCCGACCCGGTCCTTGTTCAGTCGCTTGTTCAGGTGCAGCCCTTCGAGGACAAACTCGACCGCGGAGGCCTGTACCTGTGGGCGCTCGTCGTTGGTGACGCGGCCGACGAGTTCGGCCATGCCGTCCAACGAGCGCAGGAGCGTGACGTACTCACCGGCCGCCATCGCCTCGCCGGTCTCGACGGAGAGGCCGGTCTTGAATGCCTCGACTACTTGCTCCGTGTCGGCGTCCCCGAGGGTGCGGTTGAAGGCGGAGACCACGGCGCCCTGGATCAGGCGGTCGAGGATCTGCTCGTCCTTGCCCTCCTCGACGGTCTCGAACTCCACCTTGCCCTGCAGGCTGGGGATGACGAACGGGAGGTCCGAGACGCGCGGCACGACGACGGTGTCGCCGAGGCGGATGGCGCGCCGGAGCGCGTTCGCCAGCAGCGCCTCGTAGTTCGCCACAGAGGCGCGGACGGAGACACCGGAGCGCTGGCTCACATCGGGCGACCGCCGGGCAAGCCGGCTGATCTCCGCAACGATCTCCTTCATGTAGTCCGGCACCACGACCTCGAAGTCGTCCGAGGTGAACGGCGCCGACTCCGACTCCATGATCGAGATCTCGTGCTCGATCGTGCGCGGGTAGTGCGTCCGGATCTGGGAGCCGTAGCGGTCCTTGAGCGGGGTGATGATGCGACCGCGGTTGGTGTAGTCCTCCGGGTTCGCCGTCGCCACCACGAGGACATCGAGGTCGAGGCGCACCTTGTGGCCGCGGATCTGGACGTCGCGCTCCTCCATGACGTTCAGGAGGCCCACCTGGATGCGCTCCTGCAGGTCGGGGAGCTCGTTCAGGGCGAAGATGCCGCGGTTGGTGCGCGGGATCAGGCCGTAGTGGATGGTCATCTCGTCCGAGAGGTAGCGGCCCTCGGCGACCTTGATCGGGTCAATCTCACCGATGAGGTCGGCGATGGTGATGTCAGGCGTCGCCAGCTTCTCGCCGTAGCGCTCGCTGCGGTGCATCCAGCGCACGGGGGCGTCGTCGCCGCGCTCGGCGACCAGCAGTCGCCCTTCGGCGGACAGCGGCTTGAACGGATTCTCGGGGATCTCGCACCCGTCGAGGGTCGGGGTCCACTCGTCGAGCAGCGAGGTGAGGCTGCGGATGATGCGCGACTTCGCCTGGCCGCGCTCGCCCAGCAGGATGATGTCCTGGCCGGAGAGGATCGCGTTCTCCAACTGGGGGACGACGCTTTCCTCGTACCCCACGATCCCGGGGAAGACTTCGTCGCCGCTACGGATCTTCTCGATGAGGTTGTGTCGCATCTCTTCGCGGACGGGGCGCACCTCGTAGCCGGAAGCCTTCAACTGTCCAAGCGTCGCCGGTCGTTCATTCGCCAAGGTCTACCCCCTCCGCTTCGGGCTCAGTATACGCAGCCGCAAAGGGGGTACGACGAGATCCCTCATTTCGCTCTCATGCCAAGTTGCTACGAGGTGGCGCGACATCGCCTCGAACCTCGCGCGAGCGACCGCGGCGACGAAGGACGCCGAGTACGACGAGCACGAAGAACCCCTCGCGTGGGCGAGGGGTTCGATGCCGACCGCGAGGTCGAGGCGCCCTGGTGGGACGCGCCGCTAGAGCGCAGCTTCCGCCGCGCCGGCCGCCATCGGCACGCGGCTCTGGAGCTGCTCGACCGCGCGGCCGAGGAGGGAGTCGCGGACCACGATGACCTCCGGGAGGTCCAGGAGGTCGCCGAGCGACACGTTTAGCGCCGCAGCCACGCCCAGCAGGGTCGAAAGGGGCATGTCGCGCTTGCCGTTCTCGTAGTTCGAGAGCGAGGCCTGGGTGATGCCGGTCAGTCGCGCCACATCGGCCTGCGACATCTCGCGGCGCAGACGCCACTCACGGACGCGCTGGCCTACCTCGACGCGGGTTCCTGGCTGCTCGGTCTCAACGGTCATCGTGGTCACTGCTGTTGTCCTTCATAGGGGTGAGACGGGGTCAGACCCCACCGCCGCCGCCTGTATCCCAGCGCTGCCCGTACCGTGGCGCACTGTGTGATTGTGCATTCGAACACAATCTATGATGACCGTCATAGGCGGTTTAAGCAAGGAGCCGCTGTATCCGGCCAGTTAAGTTTGAGTCTCAGCCTGACAGTGCCATTCCGGTGCGTCGGGAGGTCCGCGACGCGTGAACGAGCTACGGCAGGATCTCGATCGTCGCGACCTGACCCAGTTCGAGCTGCCACTCCCAGCCGTCGTCACTGGACATGAACCAGATGTCGCGGTGCAGGCCGTGGACCGCGCTTCCCGTGTCCGCGCAGGTGTACACGCGGTCGATGGGGTCGCCGACGATGCGGAAGCGCTGCCCGAGGTACCTGTAGGCGCAAGCGGCCGCACCCGGGTACACGATCGACCCGTCGCGCATCGCGCCACAAAAGTTCCCGCCGTCGCCCTGGTGACGGCCCTTCGGCCCAACCTCGCAGTAGTAGAAGGAGACCGTGGCGGTCACTCGATCGCCGGGGACAAGCGCCGGCTCCGCAGGGGCCACGGGCGCGACTGAGGCCGGAGCAGCCTCGGCGGGCGCGGGGGGCGACTCAATGATCGCCGCCGCCGCCGAATCCGCGTCGGTCACGCTCACCCGCTCGGCCTGGAGCGCGCGGGGCGCTCCCCCGTCGGGCACGAACACGCTCGCGAAGGATGCCTCGATGGGCCGGTCGTTCAGCGGATCGCTCAAGCTGGGGAGCGATTCACCGCCCGGCAGGAGGTCAGCGACGGCCTCGGTCGTCCGTTCGGCTGACGCGGAGCCGAGTTCGACCATGCGGGCTGGCATCGTGAGGTAGCGCGCGACGGACTCTTGCTGCTGGCCTGCGGAGCGCGTGGTGAACGCGAAGGACATCACCCCCACGAGGAGGGCGATTGCCAGGCCACCCAGGCCTGCTGCCGTAGACCGACGAATGATTCGCACGCCGGCGCGCTGAATTGTTCCCGCCACGCGGCGGAGTATGTCAGCGTGAGCGAACCGTCAGGTATCAGGAGTCGTCCGAAGTTATCAACAAACGTGGATGCCAGCGTCCCGTCAGGAACGAATCACAAACGGCCATGTTGAAAGTTCACGACGCTTCGACCTCGGCTTGACCTCGGCAAGGCGTCTCCGGAGTTCGACCTACGCGAGATAGCCCTCGGCGCGGAGGTCGTGGACGGCAGCACGGAAGGCCGCGATGGTGTCGGTCACCTCGCGCTCGCCATGCGCGCTCGAGACCATGCCACCGTTCCCCATGAGGTCGACGCCGTGGTTGTACAGCGCCCACCGGAGCGGCCGCATGAGGTCACTCACGACCCCTCGAGGCTCGTCCATGGCGTCCCATTCGACCTCGACGGGCATCGGGGCCTCGTAGCCCAGGTTCACGTGCCACATGGACGAGACCGTCCACGCGGAGCCGCCGACGGACTCCTCGCGGAACATCTCGTTCAGCCCTCGGACGATCTCGGCGGCGGTCGCGTCGGCACGCTCGCACTCACCGCCCTTATTGATGAGGCGGAGCGCCTCGAGACCAGCCGCGGCGGAGACCGGGTTCGCATTGAACGTGCCCTGATGGGAGATACGGCGGCGGTCGTTCCACTCGACGTCGTTTTCGCGCAGTTCGATGAAGTCCATCACGTCCGCGCGCCCGACGACGCAGCCACCCGGGAAGCCTCCCGCGACGATCTTCGCGTGCGTCGAGAGGTCAGGCGTGACGCCGTACCGCTCCTGCGCGCCGCCCGGGGCCATGCGGAAGCCTGTGATCACTTCGTCCATGATGAACAGCGCGCCAGTCTCCTCGGTGATGCGTCGCGCCTCGTGGAGGTATGACGGGTCGAGGGGATGCGTGCCCCAGTGCGCGCCGGTCGGCTCGAGGATCACCGCAGCGACATCGCGCGGCTCGAGCGCCTCGTGCAGGGCCTTCACATCGCCGGCTGGAAGCACCGTGAGGCTCGAGTAGAACGAGGGCGGCACACCCACCGAGAACGGGAGCGGTTCGTCAGCCCTCGTGCGGCCGACGAGGAGGTCATTCCAGCCGTGGAAGTGTTCGTCGAGCTTGATGACACGGTCGCGGCCGGTGTAGGCACGCGCCAGGCGCAGCGCCATCATCGTCGCCTCCGTGCCCGACGAGGTGAAACGCACGCGCTCGGCGCACGGCACCATGTCGATCACCTGCTGCCCCCACTCGATCTCGAGGTCGTGCGACGAGCCGAAGTGCGTCCCGCGCTCCATCGCTCGGCGGGCCGCGTCCATCACCTCGGGCCGGTTGTGGCCCAAGAGCAGTGCGCCGTGCCCGCCGATGAAATCGACGTACTCGTTGCCGTCGACGTCCCACTTGCGGGGTCCCTCGGCGCGGTCGACGTAGATCGGGAAGGGGAAGAATGCGCGAGCATCGTGCGTGACGCCGGAGGGGAAGACCTTCGCAGCGCGATCCGCGTAGGCCTTCGACTTCGCGTGCATCGCCCGATAGGTCTCCAGGATGTCAGACATGAGGGCGCCCCTTCGCGGCCAGCGGTTTCCGTCAGCATCAGTGTCGGAGCGAGGTGGCACCGGAGCAACAACGAGGTGACAACGGGGACACCGCGCCGATCCGGCCTAGCCCGACCTCGTACGCTGGAATCGCACGCAGGGAGGCCACATGCCAGCACCCACACAACTCACCGACGACGACATCACCACCGCCCTCTCCACCCTCGACGGGTGGGAACGCGACGGCGACCAGATCGTCCGCTCCTTCGAGTTCAGCGACTTCGTCGAGGCGTTCGGATTCCTCGCACGCGTCGCGATGCTGCAGGAGAAGGCGAACCACCACGCCGAGACGTGGGGTGTCTACAACAAGGTCCGCCTGAGCCTCAGCACCCACGATGCGGGCGGCATCACGCAGAAGGACGTTGACCTCGCAACGGAGATCAACGCCCTCCTGGGATAGGACTCCCTACCTCGGGCGGTTATAGGCGCGGACACCGAGGGGGATCGCGATCGCCAGCAGCACCGCGCTCCAGATCAGCGCAGCGGTGACGTCGGCGCCCGCGTCCTGCCCGAGGGCGAGCGCACGGGAGGCGTCGACGGCGCGCGTGAACGGGTTGGCGTCCGCGACTGGCCCGAGCCAGGACGGCATCGACTCCACCGGCACGAACGCCGAGGAGATGAACGTCACGGGGAAGATCGCCACGAAGCCGATCACGTTCACCGCCTCGACGCTGCGAGCGGAGAGGCCGATGGCGGCGAAGAGCCCGGCCACCGGTAGCGCGAAGATGATCGCGATCCCCGGCGAGGCAATCGACTCGAGGATCGACCCGCCGAAGCGGAAGCCGATCAGGTAGCCCACGCCGATCATCAGCACCGCGACGAAGATGTTCGCCATCACGTCCGAGGCCAAGCGCCCCGTGATCACCGCGGACCGCGCGATCGGCAGCGACCGGAAGCGCTCGAACAGTCCGGACTGCGCGTCCTGTGCGAGGCCAAGCGCCGTCGCGAACGCCCCGAACACCACCGTCTGCACGAGGATGCCCGGCAGCAGGTAGGTGATGTAGTCCGGCGTGGTCACGCGGATCGCACCGCCCAGCACGTAGGTGAAGAGCAGCAGGAACATGATCGGCTGGACGGTGATCGAGACGAGGTTCTCGGGCAGGCGGATGTAGCGGAGCAGGTTGCGCCGCGTCATCACGAACGAGTCGTGCAGGGTCCAGCGGAGGCCGACGGCCCCGGTGTTCGAGTCGCTCACGCGAGCGCTCCTTCCAACTCGGCGTCGACTTCCTCGGCGGCGCGGCCCGTGAGGGCCAGGAACACGTCGTCGAGGCTGGGCTGCCGGAACGCGAGGTCTTCGACGGCGATGCTGCCGGCGTCCAGCGCGCGGATGATCTCCGCGACGACGCCTGCCTCGGAACCGACCGCGACGGTCACCTCGCGGGCTGCGGCGTCGACGTGTGGGGTCGCGCCGTACTCGTCGAGGATGGCGCGGGCCGCCTCGATCTGCGCGACGTCCGCGAGGCGGATCGCCAGCACGCGCCCGCCGACACGCTCCTTGAGCTCGTTGGCCGTGCCCTCCGCGATCACGCGGCCGTGGTCCACGACCGCAATCTTCGAGGCGAGGCGGTCCGCCTCCTCGAGGTACTGCGTGGTGAGCAGCACGGTGGTGCCGCTCTTCGCGAGGTCCTCGATCACGGCCCAGAGGTCGATCCGGCTGCGCGGATCGAGGCCCGTCGTCGGCTCGTCGAGGAACAGCACTTCCGGTTCGTTCACGATTGCCGCAGCGAGGTCCAGGCGGCGGCGCATGCCGCCCGAGTAGGTCTTCGCTCGGCGGTCCGCGGCATCCTCGAGCCCGAACTGCTCAATGAGCGTCCGCGCCCGCTGCTTCGCGACGCGACCCGGCAGGTGGTACAGCCGCCCAACCATCTCGATGTTCTCGAGGCCGGTGAGTTGGTCATCGACGGCGGCGAACTGGCCGGCGACACCGATCGCGCTGCGCACATCGTGCGCCTCGCGGACGACATCACGCCCAGCCACGGAGGCACGGCCCCCTGTGGGCCGCTGGAGGGTGGAGAGGATCTTCACGAGGGTGGTCTTCCCGGCGCCGTTCGGCCCGAGGAGGCCGAAGACAATGCCGGGTTCGACGGTCAGGTCGATGCCGCGGAGGGCCTCGACCTTTCCGAACGACTTCGTCAGGCCATCGACAACGATGGCCGCCTGGGTGGACGACAAGGACATGGGCGTTCTCAATCTGCCGGAATGGCGCGTCGTCTGCCGCTCACACGGGTGAGTCTGGGCAGACCAAATCAAACCTCAAGAAAACTGGCGTGCCGCAAGCGCCAGATCGAGGAAAACGCGAAGTCTGGACTAGGTCAATCGCCCGGTGTCACCGCCGCGGGAACTCCGGCCTCGACCTCATCGAGAAAGCCTCGGACGGTTCGGTTCCAGTCGTCGGGACGCTCGAAGTACGCGGAGTGGCCCGCGCCCTCGACGAGGTGGAAGCGCGAGCCCGGCGTGAGCTCGTGCGAGATGCGGATGAGGTCGGGGTGAATCACTCGGTCCTGCGCGCCCACGATCCAAAGGATGGGCAGGCCGGAGTCCACGAGCCGCTGCGCCGTCGAGCCTCGGTAGTTCACGAGGCGGCCCGTCGGCTTCAGGAAGTCGCGCGGCCTCGTCGGGTTGATCGAGCGGATGCGCATGTACAAGTGACGCATCTCCGGGTTCGCATCCCCGAAGCCCTCGGCGAGGGCGCGCTGCAGGAGCGACCCCGCCAGCGTCCCGTCCTCCTCGAGGGCGGTCTTCAGCGCGCGATAGCGGTCGTCGACGCAGCCACCATTCGTGCCGGAGTAGGTGAGCGAGACGATGCGCCCCGGATCGCGCGAGAGCAGGCCGAACGCGGTACGCCCACCCATCGAGTGCCCCACGAAGTGGACGCGCTCGATCCCGAGGTGGTCCAGGAGCTGGCGCACGTCCGTGCCGAACGCGATCCGGCCGGGGCCATCCTCGATGTCCGGAGAGCGACCGAAGGCGCGGTGGTCGAAGGTGATGACGGGGTACCGGTCGGCGAGGGCCGGCACCTGCTGCCACCAGGACATCGCGTTCCCGCCCGCGCCGTGCGCGAGGAATACCGGCGTCGGGACGCCCTTGCCGGGCGTTGGGCCGTGGGCCTCGTAGTAGAGGCGGAAGCCCTGGGCACCGTCTTCGGGACTATCGAGGTCGAGGTGGGGCATGTTCGATCTCCTCGCCGCCGTCCCACGGGACACCGGTCACCTTCGATATCACGGTCAGCATGTCCTGGATGTCGCCCAGCAACTGGTCGTCCGGGTCGGCCTCCAGCGCTTTGAGGAAGAGTGCATTCGCCGAGGCGTACATCTCCTCGGGCGTCCCCTCGACGGCCTGATGCCCTTTGCCCTTGCCGGTCGCCATCGCGTTCGCGACGAACTCCCGGCACCACCCAGCGGTGTAGAGGATGTACGCGTCATCGCTGCCGAGGGCGACCGCACGGTCGAGTTCCTCGAGGCCGTCGGCGAACTTCCGTTTCCGCGTCACCAACGTCTGCCCGAGGTAGGAGCGCGCCTGGGCATACTCCGGCCACTGCTCCACCACGCGCCGCGCGGCATCGAGGTCCACATCGCCGCCGGCGTGCGACTGCATCACCTTCCGCAGCGCCTGTCGTGCCTCGTCCGGTACCGATTCAGTCATGCCTCGATGATACGCGGCGAGCCTCGGCCTCCCTCGAAGGGAGCCCGCACTCCTCGGCGCGAGGCCGGGATCGTGTCGAGGAGCGCGGGTACACTGGAACTTGCATGCGCCGGTAGCTCAGCGGATAGAGCACTAGTCTTCGGAACTAGGTGTCGGGGGTTCGATTCCCTCCCGGCGCGCCACCTCCCTCGCCCCTCGTGACTCTGCATGCGGAAGACTTACCGCACGCGAGTCCGCCGCCTACGTCTGCCGATCTCCAGTCGTCGCCACCTCCGCTACCGGGTGCGCTCGGTACCAGTCCACAGTCCGCGCGAGGCCCTCCTCCAGTGACGTGGTCGGACGCCACCCGATGAGGTCATCCGAAGCATGGACATCGGCCACGCGGCTGTGCTCCATCGGGCGTGCCGGGATCGCTCCGAACTGCGGCGTCACCTCCGGGTTCGCGACTCGGACGAGGTGTTCGACGACTCCGCGGATCGACGTGAGTTGCCCGGATCCGAGATCGATCGTCTCGCCGGCAGCCTCCGGATGCAGCCCGATAGACAGCACGCCCTCGGCGACGTCGTCGACGTAGATCCAATCCACGAGGCGGTCGCCTGAAGTCAGTCGTGGCTCCTCGCCCCGCAGCAACTGTTCGGTGACATACGGGATCAGCTTCGTGCGATCGGACTGACCCGGACCGTACGTCATGAAGATTCGGGCTGTAGCGACCGGCAGGGCGTACAGCGCGTGGAACATGCGGGCGTAGCCGCTGCTCGCCCATTTCGCCGCGGCGTAGGGGGAACCCGGCGTGTCGGCGCCCTCGAGGGGCTCTTCCATGGATCCGGCGAGGACGACACTGCTGCAGCCGTGCTCGACCAGACTGGTGAGGAGGTTGACCGTGCTCAGGAGGTTGCTATGCAGGGTGGTCGACACGAGCGCGAGGTCGCGCCCCCCGGCGACGTAGCTCGCGAGGTGGAACACGACATCCGGGTTCATCGATGCGACCAGTCGCCTCGTTGCTTCGGCGTCTGCGAGGTCGGCCTGCCACCAACGGAGATCGGCTGATGCGGGCTGCGCATGACGGGAGACCGCGTGGACTTCCGCCCCATCCGAGATGAGTCGAGTGACGAGCGCGGTGCCGATGAAGCCGCTCGCTCCCGTCACCAGCACGCGCTGCCCTGCATACGAGATCGTCAACAGCGCACCTCCCTCACGCTGGGTCGCATGACTCGATCAGATCGCGCTTGAGGAGGAGATCTGCTGCCACGCGCACTGTGGAGAATGGCATAGCGCTCCGCTCCGCCGCAGCCAGGAGGTCGTGCTGCCCGTCCGCGGTGCTGAGCACCCAGAGCATCGCCATCTGCAGGGCGCCGGGATCGCCTGCCGCGCCGATCGCGGAGTACAGCCCCCGACGACCCAACTGCGGCTCGCCGAACGGGCTGAGACTTTGGTAGCGAGCATTGGCCTCAAGCACGTCGAGGATCTCCAGAAGAACGCTGAGCGACTCGGCGAGGTGTTCGGGCGCGACGAAGTCCAGGTTGTCGGCAGAGGTGTGGTACTCCTCGAAGCTGCCGTGGCGCGCGCGCATCAGTGAACCGACCGGCAGCCGGAAGCCCGGGGAGTTGTACTGGCGTTCGTCGTAGCCAAAGGGGAAGAAGTCGATCAGTTCGCTCGTATCCGCCCGTTGCCGGAGGACGGAAGCCGCAGCACGGTCGATCACGGCGTCGCCGCCAAACGTCCGCTTGTACGTGAACGGGCCGCCGTCACCAAGGCACGTCAGCGTCATGCCGTGCCGAATCGCCGGGACGTACTCGCGATTCAGCTCGAGCCACGTCAGCGCACCAATCGTCCCGGGAGCGAAAACGAAGCGGTAGGTGTACCGCCTCGGGGCGCGCTCCGAGAGGATCCGCGCGGCGTAAGTCGCCACGGCGATGCCGGCAAGGTTGTCGTTCGCCAGGGACGGATGGCAGACGTGCGCGGAGATCAGGACTTCCTCGTCGGTGGCGCCGGGCACGACGCACTCTGCGAACGACAGGTGCCCCGGCGCGAGGGTGGCGTCGATGTAGACCTCGTACTCCCCGTCAGGGAGCGCCTGCCGCACTCGATCCGTGAGGCAGAATCCCCACGCCTCTGAGTACAGTGATGTGCGGAACGGCACGAGTTCGGGCTGCTCCGGGATCGAGTGCAGATGTGCCTGCAGTTCAGCAAGCGGCATGCGCTGGTGTACGGGGACGCTGTAGCCGACAACATGCAGATTGAGGTCGTCGTAGTCGACGACGACCCGCCCGGATGGATCCTTGATCCACGCCTCCCGGATGTTCCACTCCGCTGGAACGGTCCAGTCCAAGACCGGTGTTCCCGTGGGCACCTCGTGGCGGTGGAGCTGGATCAGCTCACCGATCGCGTCGAGCGTCGCCCGGACGCCATCCCCAGTGATGCTCCGCGGGAACGGGTACAGCCGCTCGACGAGTTGGTACATCTCCTCGCCGTGTCCGGACACCTCGGTCACCGGGCCGCGCCCAACGGGGCGAGGGTGAAGTCGGGATGCGTGCGGTCTCGCTCCGTCATCACCGTCGGCTCGAGGGGCCACTCGATGGCGAACGCCGGGTCATCCCAACGAATGCCGTAGTCGAACTCCGGCGCGTAGGGGTCGCCCATCTGGTACAGCGACTCGGCGTCATCGACCAGTGTCTGGACACCATGGCCACAGCCGGCGGGAATGAACAGCGCATCCCGATTCGCGCGGGAGAGCTCGACCGCAGTCCACTGCCCGAAGGTGGGCGATCCCGCCCGCAGGTCCACGATGACGTGATACGAGGCACCGGCAACGCAGCGGATCAGCTTTGCTTCTCGTCCGTCCGCTCGGTAGTGAATCCCTCGCAGGGTGCCTCGTTGATGGCTGAGGCTGAGGTTCGACTGTGGGAACTGCGTCGGCAACCCGCGGTCGCCAAACTCAAGTTCACAGAAGGCCCGCGCGAAGAACCCCCGCTCATCGGTCCGCGGTTCGAGCGCGATCCGATACGCCCCAGCGATCAGTAGTTCGTGAAATAACAAGACACCCTCCGCCCACGCAGGACTCACCCGAGCATGCAGGACGGAGGGACGGTTCTATCGTGAGGAAATCTTGAGATGCTGTGGAAACAGGGGCGCACGCTACCGCAGGGCCAGACCGACCCCTCGGATCGTGTGTACCAACCGGCGACCACCGTCCGCCTCGAGCTTGTGGCGGAGGTGTGTGACGTGCGAGTCCAGGAGACGGTCATCCAGGTATTCGCTCTCCGGCCATACAACAGCGGCGAGCGTGTGGCGGCTGACCACGCGCTCCGGCAAGCGAGCCAGCGTCTCGAGGATCGAGAACTCCGTGGGCGTCAGTGCGAGCTCAGTCCCGCCGCGGAAGCAGCGGTAGCGCTCAACATCGAGCACGAGATCCTCGAACCGTAGTTGGCGCGCCTGGCGAGCCGTGCGACGCAGGATAGCCGCAACGCGCTCGACCAACTCGTCGGGATGGACCGGCTTACGCATGTAGTCATCCGCGCCACTGCGGAGACCATCAGCCCGTTCTGCGGGGTCGTCGCGGACACTCACGAGGAGGACCGGCACGGAACTCCATGCCCGAACCCGACGGCACAACTCGTGACCGTGAAGATCCGGCAGATCCACGTCGATGACCAGTAGATCCGGGTTCCCGAACCTCGCCTCGTGGAGGGCGGCAAAGGCCTCCGAGTAGCCGGAGACCTCGTAGCCGCGTTCCCGGAGGTCGCGCTCCAGTCGCGACCGCGCCTCCGAGGAGCCGTCGACGACCATGAGGGACGAAGGCCGAGGTTCATACGCAATCGCAGCCGAAACCGGCTCTTCCATCTCCGCTGCCGAGGGTGCACGGAGGCCTGCACCGAGCAGGATCTCGCGAGAACTGGGCGAACTGAGCGTCTGCCGCGACAAGAGGAACCTCCAAGGAGCGTGCTCGGACGAACGCGGACGGCCACGACACGCTCACGGAACCTTCTTCCGTGACCCTTGACGACAGGTGAACAACACGTTCGAAGGCAGTTGGCTACCTCGCGAATCGCCAAACGGCGGCCAGTCGCAGCCTCAGAAAAGCCTGCGTGACATCACATCTGTTATTGACACTGGTGCTTTGATCTCCGTGCGGGGTTCGCGCAACCAACGGCGACGCGGCAGCGCCGATGGGCGAAGGTCGCTGTCATGCTTCAGGGAGAGAGTTACTGGAATCGGCAACGGATCAGCAGGCGAGGAGCGCTTCGGGCTGCGGGCGCCGTGGGCCTCGGACTGACGGGCGTAGCCCTGATGGGCTGCGGCGAGGAGGACGATCCCGCCCTCGCGGAGTCGACCGGAGGACAGTCGGGTAGCACGCCCACGACGGGTGAAAGCGGCGCCCAGGAATCGCCCGGGCAGGTGCGCGTCGCGCCCGGTATGTACGAGGGGCACATCGCACCGACCCAAGCAGAGGAGAACTACCTCCAGCAGGGGCGGCGTGGCGGCACTCTACGGGTGCGGTACCTCGACCCGCCGCACATGGACTTCAACCGCACGCTGTCCTGCACAGTCAACACGACCATGGACTACACGAAGAACAAGCTCGTGAGGGCGGTCTTCGGGCCTCGCGCGAACCCGGCACTCATCGACATCGAGCCCGACCTCGCCGAGTCGTGGGAGGTCAACGAGGACGCCACGAAGTACACGTTCAACCTCCACCGCGGCGCGAAGTTCCAGAACGTCGCCCCGGTGGACGGCCGCGAGTTCACCGCCGAGGACGTGCGCGCCTCGGTCGAGCGCTACCAGGGCGGCGGCTCGCAGTCCGATGTCTGGTCGCCGGTGGAGTCGATCGAGATGCCGGACGACTACACCGTCGTGTTCAACCTCGACCAGCCGTTCGTCGACTTCCCGCGCAACATCGCGGCGTGGTCACACATGGACGCTCGCGAGGTGGTCGACGACGACGAGTTCATGCGTTCAAAGGCGGTCGGAACGGGGCCGTTCATCCAGGAGGAGTGGACCAACAAGGAGCGGTCCGTCTTCTCGAGGAACCCCGACTACTTCGAGGAGGGACTGCCGTTCCTCGACGGCGTCCTGGCCTCGGTCATTGAGGACCTCGCCGTCCAGCGGACGGGCTTCGAGACCAACAATCTCGTGGACTGGTCGACGTCACAGGAGACCGAGGCACACGACGTCCTCGCTGCCGTGGACGACGCCGTCTACGCCAAGGTGCCGCGCGCGCAGGGCGCGAACACGGGCGGCTACCACTTCCAGATGCAGAACCCGACGTTCCAGGACGAGCGCGTCCGGCGGGCGTTCTCGCTCGCGATCGACCGTGTCGAGTACGACCTCGCCCAGTTCCAGGGGGACGGCGGCGGGTTCTCCCTTGGCCCGATCGCGTGGCCGGTGCTGTACGACACCATGCCGACGCAGGCGTCCCAGGGCGAGTGGTACCAGTACGACCCGGAGAAGGCGAGCCAGTTGCTGCAGGCCGCCGGCTACAGCAGTGACAGCAAAGTCCGGGTGGACGCACCGGCCTGGTACAAGCGTCGTGACTACGCGAACTTCCTCGTCCCGATGTACGGGATGGTCCCCGAGATGGACTTCCAGTTCCGCGAGGTCGACAACCCAACCGCCGTGTCGATGCTGAACGACCGGAACTTCGACGACACGATGAACATCACGTGGGGCCCGCCCGCGTACTCGGTCGACCAGGCCGTGTACCCCTGGTACCTCTCCGATGGTGGCCTGAACTTCAACAATGTTGACGATGCCGAGATGGACAGACTGCTGAAGGCTCAACGTGGCGAGATCGACCCTGACGCTCAGAAGGAACTCTGGCACCAGATCGAGGATCGCGTCTTCGATCAGGTGTGGGATGTGTTTTTCCCGGAAACGGTCTTCCGGCGGGAGTTGTTCCACAACTACATGGTGAACTACCGCGTCCACGGGATCGGGAACTACACCTGCTACGCGAACGGGCAGATACGCAGCGTCTGGCTGGACGAAGGCGCTCCCGCCTGAGTAGTTCCTACGCGGCGCCTGAATAGCGTGTCCCGAAGGCGGGAGGACGATGCCCTCCCGCCTTCTCGTTGTCGTGCACCTCAGCGTGATCCCTATCTCCCGCACGGGTGGGATGTGATACGAAGCAACGGCATCCGGCTCGTAGCGGGGATCGGACACGTTGGGTATTACGGCACGTCTCACCCGCCGGTCGGC
>Ga0209024_1001314_pt1 | contig 22504 bp, 20 predicted proteins | sample AutmiccommunBRH5_FD_187380 | JGI IMG/M metagenome (GOLD analysis project Ga0209024, IMG submission 187380) | Deep subsurface microbial communities from Mt. Terri, Switzerland - Autotrophic microbial communities BRH/5 (SPAdes) (version 2) | ecosystem: Environmental > Aquatic > Deep subsurface >...
CTTTGATGAACTCCCATTCCAGATCGCTCATATCTGATCGCGCCATTTGCATTCTCCCGCCCAGTTTTGTGCGAGAGTGAATCACAAACTTATGCTTCTAAACAAGAATTAATGAGTGTGCTGCCTAGTACTACAGTTGCGCTTGTTGTAGATTTCTGATTCATCTTTCCCAAAGATGGGAGGATGTGTCATGACTGTTTCGGATTGGGCGGGCTGCGTTTCGGATTGGTCGCATGCGCTTGCTGGCTTGAAAGAATTCATCGCCCCTGCGTTCAAACGTTCCGAGCAAATCGGCTCCGCTGGGGTGTTCATTGACGGCCTTTTGTCCGGTGCGGAGCGCAAGACGGGCTGGATGCTTGCGGAAGAGGCTGGGTTGGCGCGACCCTATCGGATCCAATCTTTGCTGGGCAGGTCATCCTGGTCGGCAGATACGCTCTGCGAGCGGGTTCGGAGCTATACGATTGAGGCGCTTGGCGACCCGGACGGCGTGCTGGTCGTGGATGAGACCGGGTTTCAGAAGAAGGGCTCTCACTCCGTCGGTGTCGCACGCCAGTATTCAGGCACGGCGGGTCGGATCGAGAACTGCCAGATCGGTGTGTTCGCGAGCTATGCCAGCCGCTGGGGTCATACGCTGATCGATCGGCGGCTTTATCTTCCCAAGTCCTGGGCACATGACCCCGACCGCCGTGCCAAGGCGCATGTGCCGGAAGACGTGGCCTTCGCCACCAAACCCGCCATGGCAAGCGAGATGATAGCAAACCTGCTGGACGAGGGCACGCCCTGTGCCTTCGTGCTGGCCGATGCGGTCTACGGGTCCGATTCCCGGTTTCGCCGGATGCTGGAGACACGTGAGCAGCCTTATGTTCTGGCCGTGCGTTCGACCCACAGCTTGCGGTTTCTCGAGGAGTGGCACCTCGTTCAGACCGACCCCGCCACAATGATCGCAGAGCTGCCACCCGAGGATTGGCAGGCGCTCAGCGCGGGCGAAGGTGCCAAGGGACACAGGCTCTATGACTGGGTTCGGGTGCCAATCAACCATACGGCCGGGACAGGGTTTTCCCGTTGGCTGCTTGCCCGTCGCAGCCTGCGTGACCCGCAGGCCATCGCGTATTACTTCGCTTATGCCCGCTCGGATGCGACGCTACCGGAACTGGCCGCTGCCGCCGGATTGCGCTGGACCATCGAGGAATGCTTCCTGCGCGCCAAGGATGATCTCGGTCTTGATCATTGCGAGGCCCGCTCCTGGCACGGATGGCATCGACACATGAGTCTGGTGATGGCCGCTGCCGCGTTTCTCTCACACCTCAGCGCTGATCAGCGTCGCACGGCATTCAGCAAACCGAACAAAACGAGTCCGCGGGGTCAGCCGGAAGCAGCGTGATCTTCAGGCTTCGAAATACCCTGACCACAGCGGAAATCCGTCACCTGATCGCTCGCCTCTTGCTGCGGCCAATACTGACCGTCGCCTTCATCTGGGATTGGTCGCGATGGCGCCGCGAACACCAAACCGCCGCCGCCATCGCTCATCGGAAACGTCGCCTCCATGCGCAACTGTAGTACTAAAATAAAGACCGTCGCGACGACGCAGACCCGTGATTCGGCGTTGCAGCCGAAACTGACTAACCGTGCCGTTTGAGGCGCCTGTTTTTCCGTGCACAGTTGCGGTTGTCGTCTTGCTACAGTTGCCTCAATCTCGAATTTGAAGTAGAATGTGGCTTCAATGGATGAAGGGCTTCTCATTGCCATGATAGAAAACAAGAGCTGGTTCGAGTCGATTGTAGATCGCAAGGGGCCTAGATATGTGGCGATCGTTGACGCAATATTCGAAGCCATTCATCGGGGCGATCTTGCGGCGGGTGACCGTCTGCCTCCGCAACGCGATTTGGCGAAACTGATCGGTGTTACACCCGGCACGACGGCGCGCGCCTATGCCATCGCTTCAAAGCGCGGACTGATTGCCGGTGAAACAGGGCGGGGAACGCATGTAAGGAAGGAAGCAACGTTTCCCCAGCTTTTTCAGGCGCCGAAACCGTCGTTGAATACCTCCCCGTTTGGTGTTCCGTCGGTTTACACCACAAGCCAAGAGCCAACCCCGCTATTACGGAACCTCGCCCTGCCCCGCGCCCCGTCGCCTCGTATTTTGCAGATAATGAGCACCGGAATGTCCGAGATTGCTCCGGATGCGCTGAAATCAGGATCGGATTATCAAAAGTATCTGACCGATTTCTCGCCGCGCCATTTCGATCTAGGGGCCGAATGGATGAGGCGAATGGGGTTCAAAGCGACGGCTGAGAGCATCATGCTGACGGCTGGGGCGCATGTTGGAGTCTCTTTGATACTGGCGTTTCAAAACCTGCAGACCATGCCGCTCCTGACGTCGTCCGTCACCTACGGCGGAATGCGTAACCTCAAGTCGATCAATAACAGGCCGATGATCGAGGTCGAACATGACATTGAAGGAATAGTGCCAGCCTCGTTGGAATCGGCCTGTCGGCGCGGCATGGGAAAACTGCTCTTTGTCCAAACCGCTGTACATAACCCTCTTAGCGTCGTGACGTCCGTCTATCGCCGCGAAGAAATCGCCGCAATTGCGAAGCGTTACGATCTTATTGTCATCGAAGACAACGCCGCCCTTGTCGCCCCTATGAACGATGCCCCCTCCATCGCCGAACTGGCGCCCGAACGAACATTTCTAATTTCAAGCACATCCAAAAGCATAACGCCCTCCGCTCCTGTAGGAATCGTTCTTGGTCCACCCGGTTGGGTGAGTCAGCTTCTGACCTCGGTACGCATGCACCACCTTTACCCCTCCGTGCTGAACTATGCCCTTCTGGAGTGGATGTTGAAGGAAGGTGTGGTCGAAGGCATATGGGAAGATAATGTTGACGTCGTGAACCGCCGAGGAAAGATTGCCAGAGACATTATCGGTCGTGAATATTTCCGCCCGGGACCGCTGTCGCATTATGGCTGGCTTAGCTTGCCCAACGAATGGCATCCTGATGCCTTTAGCCTAGCAATGCGCAAGGCAGGAATCCAGGTTGGGTCATCACGAGAGTTTACGCTTCAAGGCGCGACCAGCGCCCAGGAAGGCATAAGAATTTCGCTCACCGGACCCGAAACCGATGAAGATCTGATGGAAAACCTTAAGGTCGTCAAGGGGTTGCTGGCCTGATTCTGACCCAAACATCCCAGAGATTGATGCAATGAAATCATTTTCGCCCAAGAACCGTTGCAATTGCCTCAATACGTCGGTAGCCTTTGTCTGACTAAATAGACTCGGTAACGCGGATCGACAGATCTAACCCGGGAGAAGTTGGGGGTGTATAGGATACTCGCTCATGACCACCTTACACCGGCAAGGCCACTCGGGCGCCTTCCTCCCTGACGTAGCAGACCAGCGTGGGCATACATCATTGATAACTCAGGTTGCCACATTAGCCGGGCATTTCGCCCCGGTGCCACCGATCACTGATGCGCGGTCTCAGAATGACGTGCAGGCCTGATGTCAAGAGCGTTGGAGCCCCTGTCAGAGACACTCCGATGACCGGAGCCTCACTCAACCAACAAGCAACATATCAAATGAACATGTCATGAGGAAAAAACTGTGAACCAAGCTTACATCGTAGATCACTGCCGCACACCGCGCGGAGTTGGTAAAGTCGGCAAAGGGGCGATGGCGCACCTTCACCCTCAAAACCTCGGCGCGGCTGTCCTGTCTGCCCTCCGCGAGCGCAACAATATAGATACCGCCAACGTAGATGACATTATCTGGGGTTGCTCCAATCAACAGGGGAAACAGGGTGTGGATCTGGGCCGGATGACCGCCCTGTCCGCAGGCTATGACGTGCGCGCCTCCGGTGTGACACTGGATCGTTTCTGTGGTTCCGGCATTACTGCGGTCAATTTCGGTGCTGCCACCATCATCGCAGGGATGGAGGACGTCGTAATATCCGGGGGATGTGAGATGATGTCCCACAACAACAGTGATCCAAGGGCAAAACGCACACAATTTCTCGATGGGGACAACCCTGCGCTGCGCAAGCTTCACCCGCAGATCGCCCAAGGAATTTGCGCCGATGCCATCGCAACCCTAGAAGGTATTTCGCGCAAAGCGACCGAAGAACTTGCTGTCGAAAGCCAGCGCCGCGCCGACATCGCAATTCGCGAGGGACGGTTCAAGAGGGCCCTCGTGCCGGTACTGAACGAAGACGGTTCCCTTGTGCTCGACTACGATGAGTATCCCAGACCATCAACCACCTTGGAGGGGTTGGCCAACCTTAAACCGGCTTTCGAAGCCATGGCCGGTATGCCGATCGACGAATCTGGGACAACCCAGCTCGATATGATCCGCTCGGCCTTTCCCGACCTTGATATCAACTTTATACATCACGCGGGCACGTCTTCCGGCGTTGTTGATGGATCTGGCGCCATTTTGCTGGCGTCTCAACAGGCCCTCAATACCTATGGATGGAAACCGCGCGCGCGGATCGTTGCCATGGCAAATATCGGAGACAGCCCCGAGCTTATGCTGAATGCGCCTGTTCCAGCGGCGAAGAAAGTTCTGGAAAAAGCCGGACTGACCGTGGACGATATCGATCTGTTTGAAGTGAACGAAGCCTTTGCTGCAATTGCCGAGAAGTTCATTCGTGATCTCAATCTCGATCGCGACAAAGTCAATGTAAACGGTGGCGGAATCGCGTTGGGCCACCCGATCGGGGCAACCGGTGCGATCCTCATCGGGACGGTGCTGGATGAGCTGGAGCGGCGCGGGCTCCAGCGCGGTCTGGTGACCATGTGCGCCGCCGGCGGGATGGCACCGGCGATCATCATTGAACGTGTTTAGATAGCGACAGGCCCGGGATTGCACCGGGCCTAAGCATGTCGGCGAAGCGATCAAAAAACCGCGCCACCTTGACTTTGATCCCTAAAGCATCCCGCCTTTAACTTGAGACATATCCGGCAGCCGTGAAATAATTCCAGCATTCGTCTGGTGAGTATAGGTCGCAGATTTCAGCGATGGCATTGAACATGTCGGTGAAGGTGCGCGCTCCGATCCGGCGCAGGTGTGCTTTGAGCTTGGAGAACGCCATTTCAATAGGGTTGAGATCGGGACTGTAGGGCGGCAAGAACAAGAACCAGCATCCGGCCCTGCGCAGCGCCTTTGCTGCTTCGGCGTTTTTGTGGGTGGCGAGATTGTCCGGGATGACCACGGTTCCGGGCGAGAGTTCTGGCACCAGCACCTTTTCTATGTAAGCAGCGAAGGCCACGCCATCTGTCACTGTACCCTAATAAATCAGAATCTGCGGATTCAGGGCATTTTGGAGCACTTTTGTACCCTTAATTTCAATATATCCACAGGCTGTACCTCAGGCTGGCACTCAACATTCTGTACTTCGTTGAAAGGCCATACCCGTCGGCGTGCTACAATATGGGGTAGATTTTTCCACAGGTTCAACCGTCTGGCAATTAAGGGTGCAATATTGCAATTAACGGTACAGTACGGAAATTAAGGGTACAGAGCGACATTGATTTTGCTAGATAATTTCGGACCTTATTCTGATAAATTTGGGTACAGTGACAAAGGCGGTCGAAGGCGCGGGTCATGTGCTTTGCAGCGGGGACCACTTCGTCGGCTCTTCGAGGACGTCCGAGTTGGAGGCGCGCCGGGAAGGGAGCAGGAGGATCGGCGACGTGGTCGTCGTTGAGCGTCTCGAGAACGTTGGGGGTGGGCTGATCGCCAGCGAAGAACTCGCACCACACTGGCACCAGGTCCTCCCGCCAGTCCCGCGCGAGGTGGGCTCTCAACTGCCGTCTAAGTCCCATATTGCCGTCTCCCTGCCTCTGCTTTTCATATCCGATAACCAGTCTTATCGGATACGAAAAAGGGCCCGGGGTATCGCCCCGGGCCCCTGCCCGCCTCAGGCCACCAGCGCTCGGTCGAGCGTCGCGAGGATGTCCTCCAGCCGCGCGCCCGACCGGTGCACCCACGCGTCGACCGTCGAGGGAGTCGGACCGGCAAGCCTGCCCTCGAAGGCAATCGCCCGGACGCGCTTCAGCAAGCGCTCGACGGACACCTGCGCACCCTCGAGCAACCGCCGGATATCTTCCGGGGTGGCGGCAGCGTCGAGATGCAGTGCGTGAAGTGCCTCAATGTCGTCGATTGCATCCTCATGATCCATGATGTCGAGCAAGTCCTCGAGACTGCCGATTTCGGCGTCAAACCAGGTGCCCAGGAGACCCAAGGCAGTGTCGAGATGGGATGCACCCGAAGCGGGCGTGACGAAATGGCTGAAAACAATCAAGTTCATGGCGAACCTCCTGTCACTGTACCCTAATTATGTTGATTTTCACTTAGAACTGAGCCGGGTTTTTCACCGAGAAGTGAGCCACCTCTGATTATGGATTTTGGTTCATGCTGGGGTCAAGCTGTGTGTTGTTTCCTTCTTCTTTGCAGCAGATGCCGCAGCTGAGCTTGCTTTGAACCGGAAGCTGTCGTTTCCGGTTTCAAGGATGTGACAGCGGTGGGTGAGGCGATCGAGCAAGGCGGTTGTCATCTTGGCGTCGCCAAAGACCGTGGCCCATTCGCTGAAGCTGAGGTTGGTGGTGATCACGACGCTGGTGCGCTCGTAAAGCTTGCTGAGCAGGTGGAAGAGCAATGCCCCACCTGACGCACTGAACGGCAGATATCCCAACTCGTCGAGGATAACGAGGTCGAGCTTGGTCATGGCTTCCGCGATCTGCCCGGCCTTGCCCTTGATCTTTTCCTGTTCGAGGGCGTTGACCAGTTCGATAGTCGAGAAGAAGCGGACCTTGCGGCGGTGATGCTCGATAGCCTGGATGCCGAGTGCCGTTGCGACGTGGGTCTTTCCTGTGCCTGGGCCCCCGATCAGGACCACGTTCTGGGCGCCGTCCATAAACTCGCAGCGGTGCAGGGCCCTGACAGTGGCTTCGTTGATCTCGCTGGCGGCGAAGTCGAAGCCAGAGATGTCCTTGTAGGCCGGGAAGCGGGCCGACTTCATGTGATAGGCGATTGACCGGACCTCGCGTTCGGCCAATTCAGCCTTGAGAAGTTGCGACAGGATCGGGATGGCGGCTTCAAAGGCCGGCGCGCCTTGCTCGATCAGATCGGTGACAGCCTGTGCCATGCCATACATTTTGAGGCTGCGAAGCATAATGACGATGGCGCCAGCGGCGGGGTCATGTCGCATGACGGCCTCCAGCGATCTGGGAGCGCAGACCGTCATAGCGTTCGACATTGGCCTTGGGTTCATGGCGCAAGGCCAATGCTTGCGGGGTATCCAAGGGGGGGCCGCCGATCACCTTGCCATCGACCAGCCGGTGCAAGAGGTTCAGCACGTGGGTCTTGGTCGGCACGCCCTCGGAGAGCGACAATTCCACCGCGGTGAGAACTGCCTGTTCATCGTGGTGCAAGACGAGGGCGAGAATATCCACCATCTCGCGATCACCGCCGGGCTTGCGCAGCATGTGATCCTGCAATTGCCGGAAGGCAGGTGGCAATTCCAGGAACGGGGCGCCGTTCCGAAGAGCCCCAGGCTTGCGTTGGACGACCGCCAGATAGTGCCGCCAGTCGTAAATCGTCTTTGGTGGCAACTTGTGACTGCGCTCGATCACGCGGGCATGTTCGCATAGGATGTTGCCCTCAGCCGCCACCACCAGCCTGTCCGGATAGATCCGAAGGCTGACGGGGCGGTTCGCAAATGACGCCGGAACGCTATAGCGATTGCGCTCGAAGCTGATCAGACAGGTGGGCGACACGCGCTTGCTCAGTTCGACGAAGCCGTCAAACGCGACCGGCAGCGGCATCAGCGCTGCCTGCTCTTCGGCCCAGACATCAGCAATCGTTCCAGGCAGTCTGCCGTGCGGGGTCTGCCGCCACAACTCGAGGCAACGGTGCTCCAACCAAGCATTCAGCGCAGCGAGGTCTGGAAAGTCCGGCATACCTTGCAGCATCTGATGGCGGGCGTCGCGAACGTTCTTCTCGACTTGGCCCTTCTCCCAACCCGCCGCAGGATTGCAGAACTCCGGCTCATAGACATAGTGGTTCGTCATCGCGAGGAAGCGCATGTTGATCTGCCGCTCCTTGCCGCGGCCGACGCGATCAACTGCCGTCCTCATGTTGTCGTAGATACCGCGTTCGGGGACGCCGCCAAAGACCCGGAACGCGTGCCAGTGGGCATCGAACAACATCTCATGGGTTTGCAACGGATAGGCACGCAACAGAAAGGCCCGGCTATGTGACAGCTTGATATGGGCCATCTGCAACTTCGTACGCTCGCCGCCCAGAACCGCAAAGTCTTCGCTCCAGTCAAACTGGAAGGCTTCGCCAGGATTAAAATGCAGCGGCACGAAAGTCCCGCGCCCCGTCGTCTGCTGTTCACGCTGCCGATCGGCCCGCCACCGTCGTGCAAACGCGGCCACCCGGGCATAGGAGCCGGTAAAGCCAAGCGCCACGAGATCGGCGTGCAACTGCTTCACTGTGCGCCTCTGTTTACGCGACTTTCCGGCTTCGGTCTTCAGCCAACCCCCCAGCTTCTCGGCAAAGGGATCAAGCTTGCTCGCCCGTTCCGGCGTCGCGAATTTTGGCTCGATGGTGTTCGCCGCCAGATGTTTGGTCACTGTATTCCGCGACACGCCTGTCAGCCGCGCGATCTCGCGGATCGATAGCTTCTGCCGCTTATGCATCCGATGGATGATGTTCAAAAGTCCCATGTGGATCACTCCGTTGCCCCCGCTGCTTTCTGCTTTGGGGGTAGGTTCACATGGCTCAGTTCTCAGTGAAAATTATCCGCCTTACCGGCTCAGTTCTGGGTGCAAATCAACAGGTTCGCCCAGAAGAAACAGCACAACAGGCTCCTCCGCCTTGGGCGACCGGAGCGCAAACCGAGGGTCGGGTGCCAGACCGAAACCGAGGCGCGCGAGCGCGTCGGCCGCTCCTGTCATTTGCCGTTTCCCGATCTTCTCGTTCGTTTCTCCCTCCAGACGTCCGATCACCTCTTCAAGCGGCACCAATCCCCCCCGATCGACGATATCTCTTGCCCAAGATTTCAAGCGGTCCATTTCCTCCGATGGGAAGGCATCCCACAGTTCAGAGGGCAATAAGGCATGCGCTTCCACGCTTCCGCGGCCATCAGGATTCCGGCCCAAGAAGCGACTGAGCTTGTCGAGATCATTCATCACCTCGTCAGCCAACTCCTGGGCAATCTCGACCGGTTTGCGCAACCCGGAGATATCCGGGACAGGCTTGCCACCCACGGTTGGGTTGGCAGACCCCTGAAACTCGCTGGAAGCGGCCCGATAACATGCCGTGAGTGATTTCCGGGGTTTGGTCACTTTGAGCCCATCAGGAAAACGTCGATCAAACCGCATACGGAAAAGAGCGACGAACTCGTCACGGCACCGCGTCGCGGGAGTTCTCAGATTTGTTTCCGGATGGCAGATGAACCAACTCAGCAACCAGTCAGCTGTAAGGTTCTCGCCTTTGTCGATCCGAGCTCCGATTGCGTATTTGAGTGAGAACGGAAGTTCCCAGCCCTGCTTCTCGAAAATCGGCTCGATAGCGTCGAGGTCGGTTTCGGCAAGCATCGTTATGTCGAGGAACTCACCCAAATAGCGCCTGACGGAGTGGTTGTCAGGGTAAAGTGACTGCAGCCGCCGAACTTCCTGGACGATATCCTTTGCGTCTTCGTTGGACTGTTCGACGAAGAAGCGACGCTCCAGCCCGTAGAAGTACAGGAACATGTAGCCAGGGTTGTAGGAGGCATCGTTTCGCCCGCTGGCCAACCAGTCGAGGTAGGTCGCCCGGCACTGAGGTGAGATATCCGAGTACCCCGGCCAGTAGGGCATACCTTCTCCGGCTTTGTCGGCTCCAGAGCGCGCGACCGACAGGGACGAATCGATATAGGCCCGACACTCGTCACGATACCGGTAGGTGTTCAACAAGGGGGGCGTGCCGACATAGACCATCCCGCCGATGTTGCGGCCGGCCACGCTAGCTGTTTCGCTAGACGGGACCCACCCGCTTTTCGTTGGTCGGGACGATACGCTCGATGCCATTCGCGAGGGCTGGTTTCGTTCGGCGGCCGCAGGAAGAGCTGGCGCCAAAGACTTTCCAGCACGAACGATCTCGGCGTAGTCCTGCTTTGGTGGGGAATAGGCCTGAACGGCAACCGGTGCTTGAGACGCATTGGCTTGGCGAGTTCGTTCGCGCTCACGCTCGACACGCTTGTCGTAGGCACTTGGGCGCAGCACCGGTTCAGGTCGGGCGGGTAGGTTTTGGGAACTTTCCTCGGCTTGCGCCTTTGCAGCGACTTTCCGCGATCTCCGTTTTTCTTGCCACCAGACCAGAATGACGGGAACACCGAATGCAAACAGCATCTGGCCGCCAACCTGCCAACCCTGAAGCATTATGGTCACCACGACCATGCATAGGAAAAAATACAGGACAAGAAAGAATGTAATTCGGAAAAACTTGAGTATTGAAGACATTATCGGAACCCTCTCCAAACCACACTATTTTGCACAGCCATCTTTGCAACGACTAACGTTACGGTTGAAGGTATGAACCGCCCCGGGTTTACCGGAGGGCAAAACTCTCGGAGAATTGTCCGTTATGGAACAGAATCGAAAGAAGACCTCGAAGCCGTATTCACCCGAGTTCCGCGAACGCGCGGTGCGGCTTGTCGCGGAGCATCGTGGTGAATATCGAAGCGATGCAGCGGCGCATGCTGCGATCGCCAGCAAATTGGGCTGTTCGCCGGACAGCCTTCGTCTCTGGGTCCGACAGGCTCAGCGCGATGGCGGCGAACGGCCAGGCCAGACGACGGCTGAGAAGGCGCGGATCAAGGAGTTGGAGCGTGAGAACCGCGAACTCCGTCAGGCCAATGAGATCCTGAAGAAAGCATCAGCGTATTTTGCCCAGGCGGAGCTCGACCGCCCGTTTCGCAAGTGACTGCTTTCATTGAAGAACATAGAGGTGAGTTCGGGGTCGAGCCAATGTGCAGGATGCTGCAAATTGCCCCGTCCACCTATTATGAGCGGCGCGCCATCGCGCGTGATCCTGATCGGGCGTCAGCTCGGGCAAAGTCTGACGCGGATCTCTGCGTCAAGATCGACGCGGCCTGGGAAGCGAACCGCAAACTCTATGGGCCGCGCAAGATCTGGCACGTCTTGCTGAGAGACAATGAGGAGGTTGCACGATGCACGGTGGAACGGTTGATGCGCCGTTTGGGCCTGAAGGGCGTGCTCCGGGGCAAAAAGGTGATCACAACCAATCCAGACAATTCGCAGCTGTGCCCCGATGACAAGGTGAACCGCGTGTTCAAAGCGGATCGGCCCAATCAACTCTGGGTGTCCGACTTCACCTACGTTCCGACGTGGTCGGGAACAGTGTATGTGGCCTTCGTGATTGACGTCTTCGCGCGCCGCATTGTCGGCTGGCGGGTCTCGACATCTATGGCGACCCAGTTCGTTCTCGACGCCTTGGAACAAGCAATCTTGCAAAGAAAAACGCCTGATAACAAGGCGTTGATCCACCACTCGGATCGCGGATCGCAATATCTGTCGATCAAATACACCGAGCGGCTCATCGAAGTCGGCATTGATCCATCTGTTGGAACCGTCGGCGACTCCTATGACAATGCCCTGGCCGAGTGCGTCATCGGCCTCTTCAAGACCGAGGTCATCAACCAGATCGGCCCGTGGAAATCGATGCGTGAAGTCGAATGGGAAACGCTGAAATGGGTCGATTGGTATAACAATCGCCGACTACTCGGCCCCATCGGATACGTCCCGCCAGTAGAAGCAGAGGAGGCGTTCTATGCAAACCTGAACACACTCAATATGGTCGCCTAGTCTTTGAACAAAACACCCTCCGGTAAACCCGGGGCGGTTCAGTATTTCCCAGACTTTATGCCTAGTTGGGGTGATCGCCAAATGCACGTGTTTAAGCCATCGAGAACACACGCCTACCCCAGTGACCACAACCGGAACGGCCGAGATGAAGCGTTGCCACGACCATGCGTCGGCTGGTCGGACTGGCTCTGGAGGAGACTGCGCGGCCCGCGGCCCGCGGCACGTCGCAGGGTGAAGTGGCGTTTCAGCTCAGGGAGGGCGGCTGCGTGCAGCCAACCGACTAGGGCGCGGTCCTGACCAAAGGGCAGGAGGGGCCAAGAACATCAAGCGAGGACGAACGAGGGAGAAATAGCATCCGCAGTCGCTATGACCCACGTGGTGGAAATTGACGGCAACTCTCAACGAGCAAGACGCCAGCCTTTTCGTCTTATCCGGTCACGATAAGTTGGGCCGCTATGGTGACCGGTAGGCGGCGAGCGACGTAATACTCACAACAGGTTCGGAGAGGCCGCACATCTTTTCTAACGCGCACCAACTGCGCGCGATTGAAAACATGATCCACGACGGGTCCCAAGGCAACCGGTATCGGGCAACCTTGCACCACTAGCCACGCAAATTCATGCGAAAGGTTTTCTCGATGCGGCTCATATCAGAATGCTCGACACCCGCCTGCTCAGCGAACTCTTGCCACTTCGCGACCGCGTCCACGATGTCCTCGATTGCCTGGTTCGCCTTGTTGGATTTCAGCCCCACGTTCGAAGCAAATACCATGAGGTCGCCATGGGTAAAATCGTTTCGCTTTCCCGCCAAGCTCATCTGGTGATCGCGGGTCCATGAGCCAGAAGGATTGTAGGAATAGGCCATGTCATAGGCGGGAGACAGTCGCCAGGCACCGGACCGGTCCATGAGGAAGGAGATATTCTTGACGTGGTCATCCTGGTTGCGGGCGACAACGTTGAAGACTGCACGTTTGTACTGCTGTTCTACGACATCCATCCCGAGCCCAAGATCCCTGATTGTCAAGACGGCCTGCTCGTAGGAATAGGATGCCGGGTCGTTGAAATCGAAATGCTGCATCGCGCCTAGCGATTGCATGTGGCGCTTTCGCCCCCGTTCGTCCCGGTCGAACCGACGTGTCATGAAGTGGCTTCGGCCGCCCTCGTGGTGAAGCCTGCATTCCGACATGTCGATGCCCGCTTCGGTCGCCATCAGGTAATATGCGTACTCGATCTTTCCAAAGCCTTGCGGGTCGGCGAGCTCTTTGTCGCGGTTGTTGGACACTCCGTCGAACTTCAAGAGCCAATGCTCGTACCCCTCGTCGACTTTGACTTGCCCTGACCTGAACTCACCGGTGTCTCGGTTCCAGGCGAGTACAGCCTTGGCGCGCGCGCCACCCGCCGAGGTCCCGACGCTCAAGATATCTTCCAGCGCCTCGGCGTCGTCTTCACCCCCCAGCCTACCTGCAAGGTTCTCACGCTCGCTTAGTACCCTGTTTGCCAGATCCACCAACTGGGCCACTTCGAGTTTTTTTGACCGGGTCGCCTTGCGGACCGTCGGCTCGAACTCCAGTGCCCCGATCCCGCGGTTACCGATGTAACAAAGCCGATCCACGGGGCTGAACCGGTCCACGCTTCGCCCCGTTTCCGCAAGCCACGCATCGATCAGCCGGTTGCCGAACTTGTCTGGCAACGCGTCGGCCAACATGCCGGGTAATCCTTTGAATGTTTCCTTCGGAAGGGCGGGAAACTCGTAGGGTGCTTCCCGAACTGGCATCTTCAGGGGCGCGACCTCAATACCCGCGCCCACAAAGGCCGGATCGTATTGAAAGATGCCGAGTGCGCGTGCCTCATCCCAACTCACAGCACCAATGCGCCGACCCCACAATACTATGCTCGCGTCAGTCATCTACGTCATCACCCCAGGTCCATGTTGATTTTCTGGAGCGTTCGGATACAGGACTCGCTCTCCTGCGCTCCTTCCCCTTCTGCGAGACGCGTTCAATTGGCCTGATGTCTCCCTCTGGTAACGCAGAGAGTATTGGCCCTTCCAGATCGAGCGCGGTGGCGACGCGAAGAAAGGTGTCCAGGGTCGAAGGGTCCCCCGCTTCAAGGCGGCGCAGGGTGCGTACTCCGATGCCCGCCTTCTCGGCGAGGTCAGTTTGGGTCACGTTGCGCGCGAGGCGCAAGCGCGCGAGACGTTGCCCGATTTCTTGTTCGATTTGTTGAGATGTCGCCATTTTACTTTAAAGGCCGCAAGATGCCGATTACTCCAGATAATTTGCTAATGTAGGTCGTATATGGCCTTTTATGGTGATTCTTGTCAATAGGCCTCAAGTGGCCTCTTGGAGCGTCCATCACTCATTACGGGGCCACATATGGCCTTTCGATGAAAAGTTGGGATATCACTGCAGCGAGTTATTGGGGAAACGGACCCAAGTGAACTCTAAGATTCTCGTGGACCCGACAGCATAGGCCGCGAGGAGCATGGCATCGTCGGAAGCAACGGCCCGCGTCAAACTTGCGGTCGGGTGCTGCCAGTTCTCTACGGAAAGCGCCATATGCCCATGACAAGTGTGATGGTCGATACTGTAACGCCCAAATCGATCGCACTCAGCGTTTCGCGGCCATCCAGAATCCGATTGCACCCAACTTATCTGTTGGGTACTTGGCCACAACAAATAAGTTGGGTATAATGAGGCATGACCATGAACGGAATCACCCTGAACGAAAAAGAAGCGCGGGAAACGCGTGCCCGGATTTCTCGTCTCTCTGAGGCACTCCACTCGGAGCGCGCGATGGAGCCGGTTGTGGCCGGCCTGCCGCCGGAGGTGGTTTCTCAAGTCTCGCGCATGATGAAGGCCGAGCGCGCGCGCCTGACCCAAGCGGTCGAGGCATACGAAGAGGCCAAGGACACCCAACGACCCACCGCCCTAAAAGAACTGGTTAACCGCGACCTTGGCCTGATGCTCATAGTAGCGCGGATCGCCAACGGCTTCTCTCAGAAGGACCTAGCATGGCGCCTCGGCGTAAAGGAACAACAGGTTCAGCGTTGGGAGGCTGAGCGTTATGCCCCGATCAGCCTCAAGAACTATCATCGCGTGGCGGCGCTGCTAGGAGTGCGGCCTTGGGCTGACATGCCCGACCAACCGGAGCTCCGCGGACTGGACAAGGTCATCGACGGGGTGTCGAAGACCGAGATCAAGAAAATCCTCAAACATGGGCGCGAGAACGGCTGGTTCGCCGAAGACTTCACCGAGGCGGAGCTTCGTCGCTACATCGCCGAGAACCGAATCGACTTCGGAAGCCCTGGGCTTTTAAGAACTGGCCTCAACGTCGTGGATCACAGTGAAGACGTCATGCTTCACGCTTGGCGTGCTAGAGTCACCGCCAGGGCGCGGGAGGCTTTCGCGGGCGTTGAGGAAGTTCACGAGCCGCTTGAACTCAAGTGGATGCCAGAAATGGTCCGTCTGAGCAACGAGCCCAGCGGGCCGCTCCGGGCGGTGGAAATGCTCGCCAGCCGCGGCATTGTCTTGATCGTGGAGCCGCAGGTCCCAGGCCTCAAGATCGACGGCGCAGCGTTCATCGTGGATGGGAGACCGGTCATCGGAATGACCGTCAGGACCGACACGGTGGACAACTTCTGGTTCACGCTGATGCACGAACTTGCCCACGTCACTCTTCACTTCTCCACCGGGCTGGCCGTAGGCTTCTACGATCAGACGGACCAAGAGACATCGGTCGATGAACAGGAGGAGGAAGCCAACCGCTTCGCTTCCAACTTGCTCATTCCGGAAGAACGCTGGCGGCGCTCTACCGCCCGAATTGCGAAGTCGGCTGCGGTCATCGAGCGTTTCGCCAACGAGCTAGGTATCCATCCGGCGATTGTGTTCGGGCGGATACGCAAGGAACGGGGCGAGTGGTCCCTGTTCACAAATAAGATCGGGAGGAACACCGTGAAGAAGCTGTTTGTGGGCGAAGCCCAGAAAGGAAAGAGTGATGCTCCCATACTACCCGGCCCTAAGGGCTAAGCCCGGCGAGTTCGCGGCGTGCGGCAGGCTGGCCCCCCGTTATCAGGGGTATGTCTGCCCGCGCTTCGTGGTGCCGCCTCCCACTGAGTCCGACCCCGAAAAGGGGCGCGTGCCCACGCTGGACGAAATCGCCCACATAATGGGGGAGCGCCTCGGAAAGAGCTGGCCTCACCGGCGTGCGTTCCTCGACCCGCAACTGGCGGCGGCGGCCCTCGGCGACGAAGGAGTGGCTACGCTCTTCCGCATCGCCACGGCGGTAAACTCCCGCCTGCTTCCGGTCCTGACGATCGCCGATCTGACCAACCCGGCCCGCCAGGCGCTCATTCGGGACGGCGACGTCAGGACGGGCATCTACATGGACTTCGAGGAGGTTGATCCGGCTACCCTGGTCGAGGCGGTGAAGAAGGCGGGCCTGCGGCCGGAACACTGCGTCCTCTTCGTGGATTTCACCGGAGCTCCCCTCGGCGCCGACTTCGCACCTGCTATCGGCGAAATCTTCGATCAATTGGACGGCGCGGCGCGGTGGAGCAAGATCGTCTATCAAGCGTCGGCGTACCCGGACAAGCTGCCGGTCGGTGCCAACGAACGCACGTTAATCGCCAGGGCAGAGTGGACCACCTTCCAGGCGGCACTCAAGGAGACAGACGTCCAACCGGACCGACTGGCCTACGGTGACTTCGGCGCGGATTGCGGGCGAATGATGTTTCCGAAGGGGAAGGGCGGCGGAAGGCCGAGGCCGCACCTGCGCTACACCGGCAAGTCCCACACCTTGGTGGTAAGGGGCAGCGACTCGGGAACCTTCACGCCGACGATGCGCGACGTCTGCAAGCAGATCATCGAGAGCAAGGAGTACAGCGGCAGGAGTTTCTCCCCCGCGGACGACCGTATCTGGCGAAACGCGAAGGGACTGACTGATACCTGCGGCGACGCGACTGGCTGGCGGGAGCTGAACACCGCGCACCACCTGGTGAGGATCGTCAGGGACTTGGGTGCCATGTCTGGCATCGAGTTCGAGGAAGATGCTGTCGCCGAGTACTCGGAGCAGGAAAGCATGTTCTAGAGTTTTACCTTGAAATTTACCTAGTCGCGGATCGTCGTCCAAATTTGCAAACCGCTTCCGGCTTTCGCTGCAGGCGTCCCGTCATTTTTTATGTTGAGTGAGGAAAAATGCATCTTTCACGGATATTGATTGAGAATTTCCGGAACTTTTCGAAGCTGGACGTGGCCCTCGATGGGAATGTCGTTGTAGTTGGTGAAAACAAGGTTGGCAAAAGCAACCTGATGCACGCCCTCAGGTTGCTTTTCGATCCCTCTCTACCTGACAACGCGCGGCAACTTGGCCTCGCTGATTTCTGGGACGGCCTTGGTGGCCCTGAAGTGGATGACAAAATAGTCGTTAGTGTCGAAATCGAAGAATTTGACACCGACCTCGATATCTTGGCCCTACTCACGGACTTCCGCCTCGACGATGACCCGGATACGGTCCGCCTGACCTACGAATGTCGTGCCCGACCGGGACTGGACCATGCGCCGGCATCGGACGAGGATTTGGAATTCATCTGCTTCGGCGGTGAGAGCGAGACGAAACGGTTCGGACATGACCTCCGCCGCCGCCTGACAATGGACCTGTTACCAGCTCTTCGTGACGCAGAAGGTGATCTGGCAGCTTGGCGACGGTCGCCGCTGCGCCCGCTCATTGAAGAAGCTTTTGCCGGCATCAACCAGGCAGACCTTGATGAGATCGGCGAAGCTATCGAAGAGGCAACTGAAAAGCTGACGGCGTTCAAGAGCGTCGGTGAGCTTGAGAAAAACCTCGGCCAACTCTTTGCCGCCATGAGTGGCCCAAAGCAGGATGTGAAACCGCGTCTGGGTTTTGGTGCAACCGATGTCACACGCCTGTATCGCAACATAAGACTGTTGATCGATGACGGCCGACGGACAATCAACGACGCAAGCCTTGGCTCGGCCAACATAATGTTCCTGAGCCTCAAAGCGCTGGAACTGAGCAGACTGATTGCCGAGAACCATCGAGATCACACACTATTGGCTATCGAAGAGCCTGAAGCCCACCTTCATCCACATCTGCAGCGATCCGTCTACCGTCACCTTTTCCAGTCGGTCGACAACCCTGACCAGCAAAAACAGATGTCAGTGCTACTGACTTCTCATTCCCCGCATATCGCCAGCGTGGCTCCGCTACGTTCAATTCTTCTGCTCAAAGAGAAAGCTGACGAGGGCACGGTCGGCTGCTCTACTGCATCGATAAAATTGACAGAGGGCGAGGCTGAAGATCTGGCGCGGTATCTGGATGTAACGCGCGCCGAGATGCTTTTCGCGCGCGGCATCATCTTGGTAGAAGGCGATGCCGAAAAGTTTCTTGTGCCACTCTTCGCTGAGGCACTTGGCTGTTCGCTCGATATGCTCGGAATAACCGTTTGCTCGGTCGCGGGGACAAATTTCATGCCATACGCAAAGTTCCTGACCGCGCTGGACATCCCCTTCTCGGTCATCACAGATTGGGACCCGATGCCGAAGAGCAAGCCATTAGCCGTAAATCGGGGCATCAAACTCGCTGTCGCGATCGAGCGCGTGAGAACGAAAAAAATTCCAACAGCGCTCGCCGAAGAACTGAAAGATATTGCCGAAAACAAGAATGAAGACGACCTCGCTGATCGCTTCGAGGACTTTGGCATCTATACCAACATCCGGACCCTTGAAACCGATCTGTACGAAGGAGGGTTCGCTGACGACATTATAGCAACCCTCAATGAAGAAAAATGGAGCAAGGCGCGGCAGGCGCAGATTGATGGATGGATTGCCGATCACGACAGCATCGACCAAGACGAGTTGCTCAATCTGATCGATGGGGTCGGCAAGGGGCGTTTCGCTCAACGTCTTGCCTCGAAGATCGAGGGACGCAAGCCACCGCGCTACCTCGAAGATGCTATTCAGTATGTGGTCAAACGTGTCTGACGCGTCCATCTATCTGAAAGCCGCCGAAGCTCTACGAGCCAATCCTGCACAATGGGCAGCCTACGAATCCAAGGGACACTGTGTTGTCCTTGCAGGGCCAGGTAGCGGGAAGACAAAAACGCTAACCGTCAAGCTGGCACGCCTATTGTCCGAAGACATTCAGGAACCACGAGGCCTCGCGTGCATCACGTACAATAATGAATGCGCACGGGAGCTGGAAACTAGGCTCGCCGCGCTCGGCATAGAGCCCGGACGAAGAGCTTTTGTCGGTACGGTCCATTCCTTCTCCCTGACGCAGATTGTCCTTCCATATGCCAAAGCGGCCGATATGGGCCTTCCCGATGAATTTTGCATAGCAACCCGCGCGGAACGACGTCAGGCATTGGAGACAGCGTACAAGAAGGTGATCGGCGGGCGCGAAAATCCGCAACTGCTTGATTTCACAATGGGAACTTACCGCCGATCCATTCTCAACAGAAACAGCACAGAATGGCGTGAAACCGATCCCTCGATGGCCACATTGGTGGAGGCCTTTGAAGCCGAGCTCAGAGCGATGGGGCGAATTGACTTTGACGATATGCCACTTCTCGCTGTAAGGGCCCTACGCGAGCATGAATGGCTGCAACGTGCGATCCTCGCCAAGTACCCTGTCCTCATCGTCGATGAATACCAAGACCTCGGACGGGCGCTCCATCGTATGGTCATGGGCCTCTGCTTCAGCACCGGCATGCGGCTGTTCGCGGTCGGAGATGCCGACCAGTCGATCTATGAATTCAACGGCGCGAACCCTCAACTTCTCCGCGAGCTGGCGGCTCGAAAAGATGTCGAGTGCGTACGGTTGCGGCTGAACTACCGGTCCGGATCGAAGATTGTCGAGGCATCAAATTTTGCGCTTGGCGAAGCGCGAGACTACGAGGCGGCTGAAGGTGCGGAGGAAGGCACGGTCTACTTTCACCCTCAGCAAGGCAGCTACGAACACCAGGCTGCAGAGGCATTCAGGACAGTCATCGTTGACATCGCGAAACGACATCCGGATTTGGAACCCGGAGACATCGCTTTCCTCTACCCCGCTGCTTGGCTGGGTGACAAGGTTGCTGAAGTAGCCCAGCAAATCGGCTTGTCAGTTATCAGAACTGACACGAACGCAATCTATCCTCGTGCGAGCCGCCTGATGCGCTGGCTGGAAAGCTGCGCGAAATGGTGTTCGGGCGGATGGCAAACAGGAACACCGCGTTTCAACCAGCTGGTCAATGAGGGCGCACGCCTGTTCGCTGAAGAGATCAACACATCAGAGTCGCGCCTAGCCTTCCAGCGAGCGCTAATGGACTGCCTTTGGTCGCGGCGCGATGGCACCTTGGCACTGAGACAATGGTTGTCAGATGTTCGCGCGGTAATCATCACAGCCCTGATGGTCAAGTGCCGCACGATGAAAGACGAGGGAGAAACTCTGGACACGTTCATCGCGCGCACCCAAGCAGGCAAGGATTGTGCAGATATGACTGTCGCCCAGTTCGCCGGCCAAAGCGAGGGGAACGAAAGCCTACATCTTTCGACACTTCACAGTGCCAAAGGTCGAGAGTTTCCGATCGTCATCATGTTTGGCATGGATCAGGGGAGCATTCCGAGAAACAACTCCACTGCCTCACAGAAATTAGAAGCTCGACGCCTCTTTTACGTGGGATTTACGCGGGCAAAATCGGAGGTACATATCATGCATTCTATCTCACGCCCGTCGCCTTTCGTAACAGAACTCGCCGCGCGCCTCGATCACAAGGAGAAACAGCTTAACGGCGACAGCGAATAGATGCTCTTGCTAGATATCCAAGTTCTATGGGCTGTGCAGCGGGTGCACGGTCAATTTACAATGTACTCGGTTCAGGTGAACCAACCACGCCTGCATCCTCCAGCTGCTCCCGATCTGGCAGATCGCGTAGGCTCTCCAGCCCGAAGGCGACGAGGAATTGCTCGGTCGTGACAAAGGTATAGGGCGCCCCGCGCCGGGGCGACCTTGGTCCAGTCCCGATCAGGTCGCGCGCATGCAGCCGACCGATCAGGTCCCGACTGATCTCCTTGCCGAAGATATCCTTGAGCCCGTCGCGGGTGATGGGCTGGTGGTAGGCGATGGCTGCCAAAACGGCGACGTCGAAGTCGTTCAAGCCCAGCAGCTGGTCGCCGACATCCGCCGCAGCGCGGATTGCGGGCGCGTAGGCGGGTCGTGTCCGAAACATCCACCCACCCGCCACTTGGGCAATCTCGAAGGCCCGCCCCTCCAGATCGGCGGCGAGATCCTCGACCAGCAGGTCGACCGACGCCCCCTGCCCCACGACCCGCGCCAGATCTTCGCGCGGCACCGGCGAGCCAGAGGCGAAGAGCACCGCCTCGATCCGGCGCATCCATTCCCGCCAGCGCAGCTCCGGCGGCAAGTCGGACAACTCGCGGTCAAGCTCCGATTCAGAAGGATCCTTCGCCATCTCTACACCCCGTAGAGCCGGGAGGTGTCGCGCCCGGTCAATTCGCGTACCACGCCCAATTTAACCAATCGGTCGCAAAGACGACGTGCGGCGCGATCCGGCAAGGGCAAGGATGAAGGCGCTACGGCATCGCGGGTCAGAAACATCCCGACCGCCTCCGCTGCCCGCTTCGCCCGCAGTTTCGGTGCGACAGCGTTCAACCGTGCAGCCCCCCGCGCGAGGTCTGCGGCGAGGCGCACGGCCTCGACCGCCGATGCGACGAGCGCCCGATGACAGGCGAGACGCAAATCGTCCCCGCGCTTGCGCAGCTCGGTGCGCTTCAGGCCCGCGGCGAGTAGCGGCACAATTTGATCCCACCCAAGCGCCTGTGCCAGGGCCGCATCCGCCAGGATCAGCGTTGCTACGTCACCACGTGGCGCTGCCGTGAGCACCGCCTCCAGCACCATCGCGGCCCTGGTGACGGGCGCCCCCTGCCCCGCATCGAGCCACGCCGCGATCTGGCCCGGCTTGAGGGTCGGCAAGACGCGGCCCAGAGTCTTGATCGACATCGGCCGCTCCACCGCGCGCCGCCAGGCAAGGTAAGTTTCGCCGGCCGGTCCGGGCCGGTCGCCAGGTCGCAACAGATGCACCGCATCGCGCAGGTCCGCTGTTCGCTCCGGTCGACCAGAAAACGCCACACACGCCTCGGCGGCGCGCAGCGCGAGGCGCTCCCGCAACAAAGCTTGGGGGACATGATTGTAGCTGAGCACAACATGCAGGTAGTTCAGGGCTACTCCCGACAAAAACGCCACATCTTCAAGGGTTTCAACACGCGCCGAGGTGACCCAGCCGGGCATCCGGGGTAGCGTGTCCAAGTTGTCGATGTGGGTGTGCCGGGTGAATGTCATGCTTGAAGCCTACATCGTCGCGGCGCTTATATCCAGAAAATAGCACTATAACCGCCCCGCTTTGTCGAGCGCAGCTATGTCCAATAAGTTTGCATTATAGGACATAAAGAGATATGCTCAGCGATATGTCAGAAAACACCGAGAATTCTGTCGGATAGCCGGAATTCATGAGATTCAAGCACTTCCCTGAAAAACGAGTCGGGGTTCATGAGATTCTGTACCGGTATTTATGAGACTGGATGTGTAGGTATTTGTGAGACTGGCGCTGTCTCGCG
>Ga0209024_1001317_pt1 | contig 22456 bp, 20 predicted proteins | sample AutmiccommunBRH5_FD_187380 | JGI IMG/M metagenome (GOLD analysis project Ga0209024, IMG submission 187380) | Deep subsurface microbial communities from Mt. Terri, Switzerland - Autotrophic microbial communities BRH/5 (SPAdes) (version 2) | ecosystem: Environmental > Aquatic > Deep subsurface >...
CATGTCGACAAGGTCATCCCGCTGATGGCCGAGGGCAAGATCACGCCCTATCTCGACATCCCGTTCCAGCATGCCGCGCCCAATGTGCTGAAGCGGATGAAGCGCCCGGCCAACGAGGCCAAGGTGCTGCAGCGGGTCAAGTCGTGGCGCGATATCTGCCCGGACCTGACGATCCGCTCGACTTTTGTCGTCGGCTTTCCCGGCGAGAGCGAGGATGATTTCCAATATCTGCTCGACTGGCTCGAGGAAGCGCAGCTCGACCGGGTCGGGGCGTTCCGCTTCGAACCGGTGGAGGGGGCCGCGGCCAATCTGCTCGACGGCGCCGTGCCGGAAGAGGTCAAGGAAGAGCGCTACCAGCGGATCATGGACGTCACCGCCCGGATCAGCGCCGCCAAGCTGCAGGCCAAGATCGGCCGCACGCTGCCGGTGATCGTCGACGAGATCGGCGAGCCCGACGAGGATGGCGATGTGGGGGCGACTGCGCGTTCGCAGGCCGATGCGCCTGAGATAGACGGCCATGTGTTTTTGCGCAATGTGCGGGCGGATCTGGCCGTGGGCGATATTGTCGACGCGGTGATCGAGGATGCCGACGAGCATGACCTGTTCGGGGTGGCCGCGGGTTAGCATCACCTGAAGCCCCTCCTTTTCAAAGGCGTTATTATACTTGACGTACCCACAGAAAACGGCTAGTTTGTACCAATAAGGAGACAAACGATGGCATCCGGCCTTTCTGCAAAACACTTTCATGACGAAGAAGCGGCATATTCTTATGTTGAAGCGCGCCTTTGGCCTCACGGTCCCGTCTGCCCACGTTGCGGCGGTCTTGACCGCATTGGTAAAATGGGCGGCAAATCGACCCGCATTGGTGCTTACAAGTGCTATGAGTGCCGGAAGCCCTTCACCGTTAAGATCGGAACCATCTTTGAGGCCAGCCACGTTCCTATGAATGTCTGGTTGCAAGCAATGTATTTGATCGCTGGCAGCAAGAAAGGCATTTCCAGCAACCAGCTTCACCGCATCCTTGGCGTTACCCTCAAAACCGCTTGGTTTATGTCTCACCGCATCCGCGAAGCGATGCGCTCCGACGCATTTGAACCGTTTGGCTCAGGTGGCGGCATTGTTGAGGCGGATGAAACTTTCATCGGTCGCGAACCCAACGTCCCTGTCGGTCGGGGTTATAAGCACAAGATGAAAGTGCTTTCACTTCTGGACCGCAATACTGGCCGTAAACGCTCTATGGTCATTGATGGCGTTACTATTGCGGATGTCACCCCGATCTTGCAGGCAAACATTGCCAAGGAAGCAGATTTGATGACCGATGATGCCGGTCAGTATCGCTTCATGTATCGCCACTTCGCTTCGCACAACACCACCCCGCATATGAAGGGTGTTTATGTTGACCCGCGCAATCCCGAAATTCACACGAACACCATTGAAGGCTCTTTCAGCATCTTCAAACGTGGTATGCGCGGTATCTACCAGCATTGCGCAAAAAAGCATCTGCACCGCTATCTGGCTGAATTTGACTTCCGCTATAGCAATCGTGTCGCAAACGGGTTTAATGATACCGAACGAGCCGATGCCATCCTGTCCGGCGTAGTTGGCAAGCGGCTCACCTACGAAAGGGCTGGTGCGAAAATCTGATGCCGAAACAAAAGCAAAAGCTGACGCAAAAGGAGCAATCGGAGCGGTTCAAAAAGGCCGTTCACGATCTCGTAGCCGCTGGCGAACTAAACCCCACCGAGGCGGACGCGGCGTTCGAAAAACTGATGAAAAACTTGAAGACAAACCAGCCGAAAGACAGCTAGTGCAATCGATTTTTGTAAAGATGCTCCAAGGCTGTCGGCTGTATTGCAGAAATCGGAACTAGCTGGGCTACCTGCCGGAGTAAGGCAGCACTGTCCTGCGGCAGGCTCTTTGTAAAAGCCGACATTTTTATGATCGCTGCATTATCTCCAATATCACCAAATGCGGCATAGTTGGAATTGATGGAATTGCCGTTGGCGGTGACACTCTTAATCAGCAGAATTTTCTCTTGGCGCACGGCAAAATCAAGCTTCCATGAATGTCCGCTGCGACCGACATATTCGTAGTCAGTGGAAATGTCCTTCTCTGGAGCAAATTTCTCCAATTCAATTCGAATCAGTGCTTTGATCTTTTTATCCGCTTTGCGAACTTCGTGCTCCAATATCATCCGTGCTGCGCTGGCAGATGCGTTCGCTACGGCTGTGATGGCCGGGTAAAGCCAATCTTCGTGCGAAGGATTCGCAATCAATAGCCCTTTTTGTGTGTGCAAAGAATGCCGCTTGGAAACTTTTTCAAAAATCGCATCTGCTGAACTTGGATCACGCCCGTGCTCCAACGCACTGTGATAAGCGCCGCCACCATCCGTCACGCGGAATCCGTCGCCATGCTTTGAAATATATACAAACACAGGGTCCGACGAAGGATATAAGCAGTCGGTACGATACCGGGTTCCCTGATCGAGTTCCTGGCAAGCGGGAATCCGGTTTATCAGGGCGGTCAGATTACCACACTCCATATTGTTCCCTCTCAAACAAACTTGCCTCTTGCGGTGGCTCACAATCGCTGCGCTGCATTGCAGTCACGTGGATATTCAAATCCATTGCGGCCGTCTCCAAGGCCCGGATAAACAGCGTATCAACTATTTGAACCGGCTTCCGATTTGGAAGCTCTCCAAATCCATTTTCTTTTACATGATCGCGATTCTCAAGCCAAGGATGAATGTGCGGACCGCAAACGGTGTGAGGCAACCCCTTGTCTTTTATGGCGGAATAACTGTTGTATTTGCACTCATCCATTGGCGCTATATCGACCCGATAAATTAATTTTTTCTGATAAAGGCATGATATGGACGGGCGAGTAAGCTTTGGGTTGATTGTAAAGACCAATTCCCCAAGCTGCGCTCCATGAGCATTGATCATCCCCCATCTCGTTGTCCATTCCCACCCGTGTTCTTGGTGCCATGGCGGTAGCTGCCCATCCAACTCTTTATATCCAGCGATAAAGTTATCAATCGCAGCGAGTTCTTCGTCTTCCATTCATTGTGTTTAGTCTCAATGGCATAGGGAGTCGAGATGTTTGGGTACGCGATATATAATAACGCCTTTTCAAAGGAGGGGTTGGGGTGGTTTCTCTCGGCGCAGAGCCGTCCTTTGGTTTCTCGTTCATAACCGTCGGCACCACCTTCATTCGCTGGCGCGAGCGATGCTGGCGCATCGCCACCACCCCAACCCCTCCTCTGAAGAGGAGGGGCTCAGATTGTGCTTTGTCCGAACAAAGCTTTCTCATGTTCGTCCTTCCGGCCATGCTCCGGACCTGATCCGGAACCCTGCGCGTCCATTTGCCATTGTGCTTGCCGTGCAGGGCTCCGCGTCGAGCGCGGAGCACACAGGTCCTTCGACAGGCTCAGGACGAACGGTTTGTTTTTGAAACGCATCATGGTCTGCATCCGGATACATTCGTCATTGCGAGCGCAGCGAAGCAATCCAGGGCATCTTGCCATGAACGATAGTGCTTGCCGCTCTGGATTGCCGCGCTGCGCTCGCAATGACGGGGGTGACCAGCCTTTCCACCGCGCATGAACTTGACAAAGTTTACAGGGTCATGAATTCATTCCCGCTTGCCCCCGGCGCGAGCCGAATTGGCCCGTGGCATATAGCTCCAGTTCGGTCCGGTCGACCAGCGCGGTGATCATCGCGTCGTCGCTGGTGCCGGTGGGGGTGGCGGTGAGGCCGGGGACCTCGCGTTCCATTTCGGCGGCTTCCTCCGCGCTCATCCGGTAATATTCCGGCGGGCTGTCCTCCTCCGGCCAGCGCACCGCGTAGAATTCCGCACCTTCTTCCGCCGGCGCCTGGCAGCCGCGCAGCGCGTCGGCATGGGCGGTCGCGGCGGCCAGCTCTTCCTCGGTCGGGGTGGCGATCAGCGGCGCGGTATCCTCGCCCTTGCCGATCGCCTCGAGCATATCGCCGAAGCGGGCGGCGCCGCGCTGCGCCGGGACCTGCTCGGCGATCTTGTCGAGCCGCGCCAGATGCGCCAGCAGCAGCCGGCTGTCATAGCGGCGGCGCGTCCCCACCACCTCGCCATGATAATAGACCGGTTCCTCGATGCCGTCGATCGCCCGCTCCTGCAGCGCATCCTCCGCGACATCGCGCGCCAGCACCAGCGCCGCCAGCCAGGCCCGGGCAAAATCCGGGTCGCGGCGGCGCAGGTCATAGGCCGACTGGCGCGAGCGCTGCACATAATAAGCGGCGGCGCCGACATTGCCGGTGCGGGCCAGCGCCTCGAGGAACTTCACCCGCAGCTCGGGGTGCCAGCCATCGTGGCGGAGGGCGCGGCTGTGCTCCGCGCTTGACGCGGAGCTTTGCGCGTCTGCCGAATTGTCGGTGCTTTGGCCACAGGGCTCCGCGTCAGGCGCGGAGCACGAGCGTGGTTCGACAGGCTCACCACTGGCGGGATCAAACTGATCGTCATCCTGAACCTGGTTATCTTCGATGGCCTGACGGCTCAGGATCTCGTCCGTCTTGCCACCATCTGCCGGTTCCGAGGCCCGGGGTCCTGAAACAGGTTCAGGATGACGACTCTCCGCCGCATCTTCGCCTGTTGCCCTACCCCGCGCTGTTCCCAGGCGCCGGGCAAATTCATCCTGATAGGTCATATTTTTTCCTCCATTCATGGGGCCATTCCGATCGCGGCACGGGGTGTGGCCGGGTAGGTATGGTTTGTTAAAGGAAGATAATATAACCTATTTGGTGAGGTGTAGGAAAGGGACTAGTGGAGAATTCTGCGCATCAAAAGATGGGGGCAATTTCGAAACAATTATACAACTTGCTTACATTTTGGATATATGTGTAAATAAGGTTGATTTTGTCCGGGGAACAAAATAAGAACAAATGGTGTATCAAGCTCAGCGCATCAGGGACCCGATCCATAACATAATTGGCTTCGAAGCTGAGCAGTTCGACAATGCAATGTGGCAAGTGCTTTGTACCAAACCCTTCCAACGACTAAGACGCATTAAACAATTGGGCTTTTCAGATTTTGTTTATCCTGGTGCTACGCACTCAAGGTTTGCGCATAGTGTTGGTGTGTTTCATACCGCTCGACGGCTAATGGAAATAATCAAGTCGTCCGTGGGTAATCCCGGGTTTCAGCATACCCGAGCTCAAGTTGCTCTTGCTGCCTCGTTAGTTCATGACGTTGGACACGGACCATTCAGTCATGCTTTTGAAGACGTTGGTCGTCGCCTGAAGTTAAAGCTCGCAGATCACGAGTTCGTAAGTGATCAGCTAATTCGTGATAGCGAATTGTCCATAGCTCTTAAAGAGCTTGGAGGAGGTTTTCATGAGGATGTCGCAGATGTGATCGCAAGCGACGGACCAAAGTCAGTTTATGATGCGGTAGTTTCAAGCCAGTTTGATGCAGATCGATTGGATTACATGAGGCGAGACCGAATGATGGCTGGTTCGTCTCACGGAGTAATCGATTACGAATGGCTCGTCGCAAACCTTGAGGTAGGGACGGTACCACTTGTTGTCGATGAAGAAAAAGCAGGCGAGATTGAGACGTTTATCATTGGTCCGAAGGCGGTCCATGCAGCCGAAGCATATGTCTTGGGTCTTTTTCAGCTTTATCCTACAATTTATTTGCACAAAACTACTCGAGGCGTCGTAAAATTATTTACTGAAATGATGGTGAGGGTTTTTCAGCTTATTATTGATGGGAGTGTTTATAAAACTGGACTGACAAAAAATCACCCCATCGCAAAATTTGCTAAAAGCCCCGATAGTTTGGAATTAGCGTTAGCTCTTGATGATACCGTCGTTTGGGGGGCTCTTTCCCAAATAGCTTCTGGATCCGACAAGCTTTGCGCAAATCTGTCTAGTCGTTTAATTGAGAGAAAACTTTTAAAGTGTTTTGATGTGAGAGAAGTTTTCAAAAGCAAGATCAGAACGACAGTTAAGTCAGACGAAATTCGGGATATCACTGACAGATCGGTTGCAAGAATAATTGAAAAATTTGAAATCTATCGCGCTTCTAATTCAGGCAAGCTCATCTTATTTGATCAGGCAAGTCGACCTCCTTATAAAAAATTTCATGAATCTAAAGGTCCTTTGAATCAAATTAGGGTTCGGACTGCGAATGGACAGACCGCTGATCTCGGAGAATTTTCTCCGATTGTGAGAGCAATTAGAACTTTTGAGTCTGCCAGATATTATTTTGATCGAGACGATCACCAAAGCTGTGAAATTTTAGAGAGCATTATAGAGGAGGAAACGCCAAATGGTTGAAACTTTGAAAATTGCAGCCGATGCAGCTTGGCAAATTGTTGTTGATGCTGATGGTGAATTGGTTGGGAGAACCCGAATCCAAAAGATTGCCTATCTTTTGGAAGCCGCTGGCCTTGGCTCTGGTTTCTATTTTGATTATAAACATTATGGACCATTCAGTGATGAACTCGGGTCTGCCTTGAAGTTAGCATCCATGTTTAATTTGATTGAAGAAGAGGAACGCCCGACATCGTGGGGTGGATTTTATTCAATTTTTAGATCTTCAGAAGAAGGCGGAAAATCTGAAAACTTGAACAGGATCAGGCTTATTGAAATGGGTAAGTCTGCAAATGCTGTTGAACTTGAGTTGGCCGCTACAGCCGCTTTCTTAGCTCTTGAAGGTTCGTTGAACCCTTGGGTTGATACTGCGAAGTTAAAATCCGATAAAACCTCTGATGGTAGATTGGATCGTGCGAAAAAATTATATAGACAGTTTTTAAACGTTGACACCCCTCAGCCTTTACCAGCTATCTAAAAATTCAATCCTAGATATGATGCTTATTAGTTTGGTTCTAGAAATGGTAGGCATTTAAGACCTTGTCGGTCAGCTTCGAAGTTAAGCTGTATATCCTTCTCCCGCACGGGGGAACGGGTGTGGGTCACCCCAACCCCGTAACCTCCAAACCGCAAAGCACAAACGCATAGCCGGGCACCGCATATACCCCGCCCCGGAACCACGGATAGGGGATGCGTGTCTTCGACGGATAGCCGATCGGGTGGACGACGGGGAGGCGCTCGCCCATCACCGGGGTCGGGAAGTGTGTGGTCAGGGGGTCGCGGACCTCGATAAAGCCGCCGCGTTCGTCGGGCGCCAGCAGGATCGCGTGATACAGTGTGTTCCGGACGGGAGTGGCACAACAACCCACCATCAGAACACCCTCATCCAACTGCGCCTATCCGCCTGCGCTGACGCTGCGGCACCAAGGCTCCCTATCCTTCTCCCTCACGAGAGAAGGTGTTTGGCCTCCCATTCCTCCCGCCCAATCTCCCACACCAGCGACGGTCGGGTCGTGCCGTCGGCGCGCTGGCTCACTATTTCGCCCATGCGGCGGAAGCCGAGATGGTCGAGCAGCTGGGCGGTGCGGTGATTGTCGGGGGCGGCGGTTTCGCAGATCAGGTCGAGGCCGAGCGTATCGAACATCCAGGCGAAGCTGTGCCGGGCGCCCTCGGTGCCGCGGCGCTGGCCCTGGCGGTCGGGGTGGAGGGCGCCGCCGAGTTCGCCGGCGGCCCACTCGGGCCAGAGGCACAGGTCGCTGTAGCCGCTGATCCGGCCCTGCTCGTCAAAATTGAGGAACAGCAGGCCGGTGCCGCGCTCGCGCTGGGCCTGATGGTCGGCGATGAAGGCGCGGACCGTGGCGATGGTCAGCGGGCGGGGCAGGGTATAGATCGGGGCGTGGATGCGCGGGTCGCTGAGAAATTCGTGGAAGGCGGCGGCATCCTCCGGGGTGGCGAGGCGGGAAGACTCGCCGCTGCTGCCGAGCGTGGTGGCCGCGGCGACGGCGGCGCGGATCGCGGCGGCCTTTTCCGCCGTCGCCGGGGTGCGGGTGATCGGGATGGACTGCTCTGCCGTCATCGCTCCGGACTAGCCGCTTTTCGCAGCGGATGCCAGAGCTTCAGCCGAGGCCGGTCAGCTCCAGGGTGATCGCGACAAAGCCGTAGCCGAGCAGCGCATAGATGCCGGCGCGGAACCAGGGATAGGGGATGCGGGCCAGGCGCGGCAAGCCGGCGGGGTGGACGACGGTCAGCCGCTCGCCGATCACCGGGGTCGGGAAGGGGGTGATCACGGGATCGCGGACCTCGACAAAGCCGCCCTGCTCGTCGGGGACCAGCAGGACCGCGCTGTACAGGGTCGCGCCGCCGCGGCGGATGATCCGGTGGCGGACGATCTGCGCCGGCGCGCGGCGGGTCTCGCCGCGGATGAACGGCAGGTCGCTGCGCAGCATGCGCGCCAGCCCGGCACCCGCCAGCAGCAGGCCGATCAAGAGGAAAACCGTTTCGATGGCGCTCCGCTATCACAGCTTGTGCGGGCTGTTAAGCGCGCTCTGCCAGAAGGATCGCCCCGGATCGGCAGTTCCCTTAACCATTGCGGATTATACCCGGTCCCGGGACCGTCGCATCGCGAGAATTGCGGCCGGTAACCGCGGCAGCTGCGCCGGAATCTGGAGAAAGCGAATTGCATTCAAGGACACAGGGCTGATGTGGCGAAGGGTGTTCTACCTGCACCGGGAGCTCTGGACGGTCAACGCCGACCGCGACCCGAAGATCCGCGAGCTGATCGCCCGGCAGCAGCTGCGGCTGATCAGCGATGTCGCCCGGATCGTGGCGATGATCATGATCCCGGTGGGACTCTACATGATCGTCAACCTCTATATCCATGCCAGCACCCCGTTTTTCGTCGCCGGCCTGACCGGGCTGGCCGCGGTGATCTTCATCTCGCTGCGCAATTTCCACCGGGACCGGCACCGGGTGTTCGATATCCGATATTTCGACGCGGCGCTGCGGCTGCTGTGCGTGGAAAGCGTCATCGTCGGCCTGGGCATCAGTCTGAGCATCGCCTTTCCGCTGGCCTTTGGCCAGATTCCGTTCGACGAGAACAGCGTGATCCTGGCGCTCGGCAGCATCGTCGTCGGCGGCTTCACCTATGGCAGTATCCCGCGCGCCCAGACCAGCGCGATCCTCATTGCGACGGTGTCGGTGGCGCTCGCCTTTCTCGCGGTCAAGGGGGTTTCGGCGATCCAGTCGGTGGCGCTGCTGTTCTTCTTTGCCGCGTCGATCGACTCGATCTACCGGATGTCCTTCTTCAACTTCGCCAAGCGCCATATCTATGCCGCGCGGCAGAAGGAAGCGGCCGAAACGGTCAAGCTGCTGCTCAACGACTATGCCGAGCAGAGCGCCGACTGGCTGTGGGAAACCGACAGCGGCCATCGCATCGTCCGCGCCTCGGAACGCTTTGCCACCGCCGCGGGGCGGAGCATCGACGCGCTCAACGGCACCCCGGTCGCGGATCTGTTTGGCGAGGGCGAGGCGCGCCGGTCGATGCTGCGGCTGATCGGCGCGGGCAAGCCGATCCGCGATCTGGAACTGCCGATAGCGGTGGCCGGCGAGGACCGCTGGTGGCGGATCTCCTGCCGGCCGATGAACGATCCGACCGGGCGGTCGAAAGCGCTGCGCGGCGCGGCGACCGATATCACGATCGAAAAGCAGGCGACCGACGAGATCGACCGGCTGGCCCATTATGACAATCTGACCAACCTGCCCAACCGGGCCACGTTCAACCGGCTGATGGAAGGCGCGCTGCAACGGCTAACCGGCGGCCGCAGCCTGGCGCTGCTCTATGTCGACGTCGACCGGTTCAAGACAATCAACGACACGATGGGGCACAGCGCCGGCGACCGGGTGCTGCAGGCGGTCGGCAGCCGGCTGGCAGAGGCAATCGGCACCGGCGACATCGCGTCGCGGCTGAGCGGCGACGAGTTCGCGGTCTGCCTGACCGCGGTCGACAAGGGCGAGGATGTCGGCGGTCTTGCCGCCGCCATCGCCGCCAAGGTCATGGCTCCGTTCAGTGTCGACGGCCACAATGTCGCGATCGGCATCAGCATCGGCATCGCGCTGTCCGCCGACCCGCTGGATAGCGCCGAGGATCTGCTGCAGCGCGCGGATATCGCCTTGTACCGGTCCAAGGAGAACGGGCGCGGGCGGCTGACGATCTTCGAGCCCGAGATGCTGCAAATCCTGCAGGATCGCCGCGCGATGGAGCTGGACCTGCAACAGGCGCTGCGGCGGGGCGAATTCGAGCTGCTCTACCAGCCGCTGATCGATATCGAGACCGGGCAGCCGATCGGCTATGAAGCGCTGGTCCGCTGGAATCATCCCGTCAAGGGCACGGTCATGCCCAACGAGTTCATCCCGGTCGCCGAGGCCACCGGCGCGATCATTCCGCTGGGCGAATGGGTTATCCGGACAGCGCTGCACGAATTGAGAAACTGGCCGGGCCACCTCAGCGTCGCGGTCAACCTGTCGCCGGCGCAAATGCGCAGCCCCAACCTGTTGCCGACGATCATCCACGGCCTGGCATCGGCGGGCGTGGAATCGCGGCGGCTGGAACTGGAAATCACCGAAACCGTGATCATGAGCCAGGACCAGTCCAATATCGACCTGCTGAACAGGATCCGGTCGCTCGGGGTCCAGTTTGCGCTGGACGATTTCGGCACCGGCTTCAGCTCGCTCAACTATTTGCGCAGCTTCCCGTTCGACAAGATCAAGATCGACCGCTGCTTCGTCGAAGAGGTCGTCAGCCGGAAGGATTGCCAGGCGATCATCCGGGCCGTCGCCGACCTGGCGTCGAGTCTCGGCATGGTGACGACCGCGGAGGGCGTGGAATGCGAGGAACAGCTGGCCCAGGTCAGGCTGGCAGGGTGCAGGCAGGTGCAGGGGCATTTGTTCAGCAAGGCCATTCCGGCCCACGAAATTGCAGGCCGGATGGTCAAACCCCGATCAAAATTTGCGGTTCTCGACCATGTCCTGCCTCCAGAATCCGAAACCAGCCTGCCGAAGCGCAAGACCGGATAGGCAGAATCCTGCCCCTCGCAACGCCTCCTTAATCGGTCGATTAAATTGCCAATTGCAACTGGTCGCCAGCGATGGCATAAGGCGACAAAAGCTGGGAGAGACGGCATGGCGACACAGACTGAGGCGACTCGGATCATGGACAAGAAAAATGCAGCAGGCGAATCGGTCGATATACTGATCGTCGGAGCCGGGATTTCCGGCATCGGCATGGCGGTCCATCTGCGCGACAAATGTCCGGGCAAGAGCTTTGCCATTGTCGAGCGCCGCGACGAGATCGGCGGCACCTGGAACCTGTTTCAATATCCCGGCATCCGCAGCGACAGCGACATGCACACCCTGGGCTTCAAGTTCGAGCCGTGGACCGAGCAGAAGGCGATTGCCGACGGGCCGGCGATCATGGACTATCTGCACCGAATCAAGGCCAAGCATGATCTGGAAAAGCATATCCATTTCGGCCACAAGGTGCTGTCGGCGAGCTGGTCGAGCGAGGAAGCGCGCTGGACGGTGACGGCGGAGAAAGCCGATGGCAGCCAGGTCGTGATGCACGCCAATTTCGTCTATATGGGCGCCGGCTATTATGATTATGACAATCCCTATGACGCGCAGATCGAGGGACTTGCCAATTTCAAGGGCGAGGTTGTCCATCCGCAATTCTGGCCCAGGGACCTGGACTATGCGGGCAAGAAGGTCGTCGTGATCGGCAGCGGCGCGACCGCCGTGACGATCGTGCCGGTACTGGCGGAGAAAGCCGCGCATGTGACGATGCTGCAGCGCACGCCGACCTGGTATTTTGCCCGGCCGGCGAAGGACCGTCTGGCCAATTTCCTGCGCAAGATCCTGCCGGAGAAACTGGTCTACCGGTTCATCCGCTGGAAGAACGTAAAGATGCAGGACCTGACCTTCCGGATGGCGCGCGACAATCCGGAGAAGGTGATCCGCAAGCTGGAAAAGCCGCTCAAGAAGGAACTTGGCGACAAATATGTGAAGGAAGATTACACGCCGCCCTACGGCCCGTGGGAGCAGCGCCTGTGCCTGGTGCCGGATGGCGACATGTTCAAGGCGATCGCGGCGGGTACGGCGGATCTGAAGACCGGCCATATCGACACGGTAACCGAGAGCGGCATCCGGCTGAAATCCGGCGAGACGCTCGAGGCCGACGTGATCGTCACCGCGACGGGGCTGAAGCTGGCGGTGGCCGGCAAGGTCGCCTTTTCGGTCGATGGCAAGCCGGTGCACTGGCCGGATCATTATTATTACAAGGGCTGCATGTTCTCCGACATTCCCAATCTGGCGATCGTGTTCGGCTATCTCAACGCCAGCTGGACGCTGAAGGCGGATATCGTCTCCGAATATGTCTGCCGCGTGATCAACCATATGGACGCGACCTCGACGCGGATCGCCAATCCGGTGCTCGGCAAGGAACTGGAGCAGGAGGAACTGTTCGATTTCTCGTCCGGCTATCTGCGGCGCTCGCTCCACGAATTGCCACGCAACAGCACGGTGATGCCGTGGAAGCTCAACCAGGATTATCTGTTCGACAAGAATGTCCTGCTCAACGAGCCGGTCGACGACGGGGTGATCCAGTTTTACGGGCCCAATTCGAATCAGGCGACCGGCGACAGCGAACCGGCGCTCGAAGCGGCGGAATAGGCTCCTTCGGCAGGCAGCTTCTGCGTTCCGGTGCTTAACGTTTTGTTGAGCAGAATTCGCTAGACCCTGTCCAGCAGGGGGCGAGCAATGGGTTACATGAATTCGCGATATCGGGCGGTGAAGCCGGCGCTGATCGACCAGCGAAAGGTCTATCGCCATCCCGTCCAGATTCAACGGGCGGCGGTTCGGGAGCATGGCAAGCCAGCCAAGAATGGCCAGCTGATCGATGTGTCGATCTACGGATGCCGGGTCCTGATCAACAGCCGCTTTGCCGAGGGCAGCCGTATCTGGCTGCGATTCGAAGGCAGCCCCCCGATCGCGGCCACCGCCATGTGGTGCCGCGATGGCCACGTCGGCTGCCGCTTTGACGACAGGCTGGACCAGGCGCTGTTCAGAGGCCTGACACTGATCAGCGAATAGCGGCTGCGAAACCCGTCTTGCCAACTGACACCAATGTCAATAATAAGGCGGCATGAAAAATGACATTCTCGACATATTGATTGTCGGTGCCGGCCTGTCCGGCATTGGCGCGGCGGTCCACCTGAGCAAGAGATGCCCGGGCAAAAGCTTTGCCATTGTCGAGGCGCGCGAGCGACTCGGCGGGACCTGGGACCTGTTCAAATATCCCGGCATCCGCTCTGACAGCGACATGTATACATTGGGCTATAATTTCAAACCCTGGACCGCGCGCCGGGCAATTGCCGACGCGCCATCGATCCTCAACTATCTGAATGAAACCGTCGACGAATATGGCTTGCACGACAAGATACGGTTCAACCACAAGGTGATCGATGCCGACTGGTCGAGCGAAGAGGCGCTGTGGACGGTGAGCCTGCAGCAGGGCGATGGCTCGCTCAGCACGGTGAAGTGCAATTTCCTCCATATGTGCTCGGGCTATTACAGCTATGACGAAGGCCATGATCCGGACTTCCCCGGCAAGGCGGATTTTGCCGGACCGGTTGTCCATCCGCAATTCTGGCCGGAAGCGCTCGACTATGCCGGCAAGAAGGTCGTGGTGATCGGCAGCGGTGCCACCGCGGTGACCCTGGTGCCGTCGATGGCGGAAACGGCGGCACATGTGACGATGCTGCAGCGTTCGCCGACCTATATCGTATCGCGGCCCGGCGAGGACAAATGGGCCTTGCGGCTGCGCCGTTTCCTGCCGGCAAAGCTCGCCTATCTGCTGACCCGCTGGAAGAATGTGCTGCTCGGCCTGTTCATGTTCAACCTGGCGCGCAAGAAGCCGGCAGAATTCAAGGGCCGGCTGCTCGAGATGGTGCGCGAGGAAATGGGGCCGGATGTCGACATGGCCGACTATACGCCAAGCTACAATCCCTGGGACCAGCGCCTGTGCCTGGTGCCGGACAGCGACCTGTTCGATGCGATCAAGTCGGGCAGGGCGTCGATCGTCACCGATCATGTCGAGCGGTTCACGAAGGACGGTATCCTGCTGAAATCCGGCAGGATCCTGGAGGCGGATATCATCGTCACCGCGACCGGGCTGAAAATGCTGACCGGGGGCAGCGCGGCGATTTCGGTGGACGGCGAGCGGGTCAATTTCGGCGAGAAGATCAACTACAAGGGCGTGATGTTCTCCGGCATTCCCAATTTCGGCATGACGATGGGCTATACCAATGCCAGCTGGACGCTGAAGGCCGATCTGACCAGCGAATATGTCTGCCGCCTCATCAACACCATGGACCGCAAGGGTACGCCGATCGCGACCCCGACCCTGCCGGCGGGCGAAGAGATGGCCACCGAGCCGATGCTCGACTTCAGCTCCGGCTATGTGCAGCGGGCGATCGCACAGCTGCCGAAGCAGGGCGACCGCAAGCCGTGGCGGCTCAACCAGAATTTTCCGAAGGATATCATCAACCTGCGGCACAAGGCAGTCGATGACGGGGTGATCGTCTTTTCCCGGCCCGGTCCGGTCGCAGGTCGGCCGGCGGCGCAGGACAAAGCGGAGGCCGTTGCGGCTGAATAGACACTCGCGCTTGGCATCGTCTGTAGCTATAGCGACCGCATGACTGATTTTAAGGCATTGATCGAGGCCGACAGCGGCCAGACCGCGCGCACCATCCAGATCGTGGATACGGCACATTTCGAGGACTGGCTGAAAGACCAGCCGGAGGCGACCCGGGCGATGGTCAAGGCGGCGCAATTTTCCGGCAATGCCGACAGCTATCTGCTGCTGCCTGCGGCGAGCGGAAAGAGCGATGACAAATCCGTCGCCAACGACTTTTACGTGGTCGGCGGGGTGCAGAACCAGGAAAAGCTCGATCCCTGGTCGCTGGCCAGGCTGGGCAGCGGCCTGCCCGAAGGCAAATATCGCCTGCAGGACAGCAGCGCCAAGGGTGCCTTGTTCGGCTGGCTGATCGCCCAGCATGAATTCGACCGCTACAAGGAGCTGCCCGACCGGCAGGGACCAAGCGTGCTGCTGGTCGGCGATGCCATCGCCCAGAAGGACGAGGCGGTACGCCAGGCGGAAGCGACGGCGATGGTGCGCGACATGGTCAACACGCCCGCCGCCGACATGGGGCCGGACCGGCTGGAGGAGATTGCCGACAAACTGGCCGAAAAGCATGGCGCGGAACTGAAGGTGACGCGCGGCGACACGCTGGAAGAGCATTTCCCGATGATCCACGGCGTCGGCAAGGCGGCGATGCGCGCCCATGCGCCGCGGCTGATCGAGCTGAAATGGGGCAGGGCCGACCATCCGAAAATCGCGATTGTCGGCAAGGGCGTCTGCTTTGACAGCGGCGGGCTGTCGATGAAGACGGCGGCGGGCATGCTGTTGATGAAAAAGGACATGGGCGGCGCCGCTCATGCGATCGCGCTGGCACGGATGGTGATGGACGCCGGGCTGCCGGTGCGGCTGCACCTGCTGGTGCCGGCGGTCGAAAATGCGATCGACGGCAACGCGCTGCGTCCCGGCGACATCTTGAACAGCCGCAAGGGGCTGACCGTCGAGGTGACCAATACCGATGCCGAGGGGCGGCTGGTGCTGGGCGACGCGCTGACCCTGGCCGGCGAGGAGGAACCGGAGCTGATCATCGATTTCGCGACGCTGACCGGCGCGGCGCGGGTGGCGCTGGGTCCCGACCTGCCGGCGATGTTCTGCGACGACCGGGAGATGGCGAGCGGGCTGCTGCGGGCGGGCGAGGCGGAAAGCGATCCGCTGTGGCAGATGCCGCTATGGTCGGGCTATGACTCGATGCTGAGCAGCCCCATCGCCGACTGCGTGAACAGCGCCAGCGGCTCCTTCGCCGGGTCGGTCACCGCGGCGCTGTTTCTAAAAAAATTCACCCCGGAAGCGGTGCCCTGGGCGCATTTCGACACCTTTGCCTGGCGGCCGACGGCGAAGCCGGGACGACCGGTGGGCGGCGAAGCGCTGGGACTGCGGGCGAGCTGGCGGTACTTGCAGGGGCGGTTCGGGGCGTAGATAAGGGGCGGTTTGATATCTATGCCTCCGCACCAAAGGCGACGCGGCAACCCCTAGCGGCACAAGACGCCCTAGATTGCTTCGCTGCGCCCGCAATGACGCAAGCTGATCCACATTTTGCCTTGGCTGAATGGGATTAACCCCAAAGAGTTTGGAGGTTTTCCGGAAAGGCCGCTTGCGCACCAGTTTCAGGCACCCGAGCAAATGACCGCCCCAGCCCGGCAATGCCGGGATGCGCCGGAGCGCATCCCGTTTCGTATTTGGCCTACAGGCCGTCGAGGCCCTTGCTGACCAGGATATTCACCGCAACCCGGCGGTTCTGGGCCTTGCCCTGCGGGGTGTCGTTGCTGGCCAGCGGATCGGCTTTCGCCATGCCGGTGGGGGTCAGCATGCGATAGGGCTTCCAGCCGCACTGCTGCTGGATATAGTTGACGACGCGGCCGGCGCGTTTCTCGCTCAGCTGCTGGTTGAGCTCGTCGCTTCCGGTGGAATCGGTATAGCCGACGACCAGCAGCAGCGCGTTGTCCATCGCTTCGGCGGCCTGGGCGGTGGCGCACAGGTCGGCCTTGCCCTGTTCGGACAGCACCGCCTTGCCGGTGTCGAAATTGACGTTGGTCGTGCCCTTGACATTATACTGGTCGATATCGCCCATGCGGCCGCGCAGTGCTTCGGTCGCCGCGGTCTGCTCGGCAAAGCCCTGGGCGGTGCCATTGTGGATCATGCTGGCGGTCTTGAGGTCGCGGTTGCGCAGGCTGATTTCGCTCGCCACCAGTTCGCCGCCGGCCTGCACGGTCTCGACCGAGACCGGCAGGCCGTTGAGCAGGGAATCGGCAGCCAGCGTTTCGCGGCCGAGACCGAGGAAGCCCTTGCTGGCCTTGATGCGGGTGGAATCATTGAGGGCGACAACGGTGCGGGTGCCGTCGCCGGTGGTGACCTGCAGCCGGTTGTCGCTGCGCGCGGAAATGATGCCGTCGATCTCGGGCCCTTCGGCAGCGGGGGCATCGGATATCGCCACATCGGCTTGCTCATAGGCTGCTTGCTGCTGCCCGGAGACGATGATATCCTCTGCTTCGGTCTGCTGCGCCGACAGGCTGGCCGGAGTCGATAGGGCCAACGCGCCCAGCAGCAGGGCGATGGTCTTGGTGGGGGAAAAATCGTTCATTATGGGTTCCTTCCAATGAATTGATCCGGTGCTGCCCGTCTCCGGAGTCGCGTCCGCCGGGACTGTTTTATGTTATGGGCTGCGAACAGCCTCCTCCTTCCGCACTCCAGAACGAGCCGCATCAGAGGTCTGCGTGTCCAAGCCATCCTTGCTGGCAGATGAACATTGCCATCGAAATAGCCGGTTGTGGGGCCGGTCCGGGCATATCGCACGGCGAACGGCAGCGGAACGCTTCTGCCGGTTGTCCGTTGCTCGTTGCTCCCGCTGCTTTCGCGTTCGATCCGGTGGCCGAAATCGGGGCGCGAGGCGGTCCCGCAGCGACACTGCTTGATTAACCGCCCCCCTATCGTTTAAGGGCGGCCGATTGTCTCCATTCTGTCATATGGCGCGTGGGCCGCAGAATCGGGAGATTTTCGTTCGATATTGGGATTGATTCAGGCATGGACATGAAAGTTGCAGATACAGGCGCGCACGCGAAATTCGTGCTGAATGGCCCGGAAGGGGATTTCGATCCCCGGACCACCGCGCATCGCGGCGATCTCGCCGACATTGCGCTGGCCGGCAAGCTGTTCGCGCCGCATTATGCCGAACCGATGCCGATGCGCTGTTCCGCGCCCAAGGCGATGATCCGCAGGCAGAGCGGCAAGGAGCATGAAGCGATATCCGAATTGCTGCACGGCGAGGATTTCCACGTGCTCGACATCGCCGGCGACTGGGCCTGGGGCTATTGCGGCCATGACGGCTATGTCGGCTATGTCCCGGTCCATGCGCTGCAGCACCGCAAGAAAACGCCGGAACCGACTCATCTGGTCTCGGCCCGCGCGGCGCTGATCTTCATCGAACCGGATTTCAAGTCGGGGGTGATGAAGCGTTTGCCGATGGGTGCGCGGATTGCCTGTGGCGAGGCGAGCGAATGTGGCCTCTATCTGAAAAGCGGCAAGGGCTTTGTCCATGTCCGCCATGTCCAGCCGATCGGCACCAAGGTGGTGTTCGACGGCAGTAACGGCACCGCGGCGCTGGCCGAGCAGCTGATCGGCGCGCCCTATCTCTGGGGTGGCCGCAGCGGGGACGGGCTGGACTGTTCGGGCCTGGTACAGATGATCCTGATGCTGACCGGCATTGCCGCACCGCGCGACAGCGACCAGCAGCTGGCGGCGCTGGGCGAGGAAATTGCGGAAGGCGAGGCGCTGCGCCGCGGCGACCTGGTATTCTTCCCCAGTCATGTCGGCCTGATGGTCGACAGGGACCGGATCATCCACGCCAATTCGCACAGCATGCAGGTTGCGATCGAGCCGCTGGCCGATGTGGTGGCGCGCTATGCCGCTGACAGCGACCAGCCGGTACTGGCGCGCAAGCGGCTGACCTGAGCACGGCCATGACGCAGACGCTTTTCATCGATGGTGCCGTGGGCACGACCGGCCTGGAGATTGCCGAGCGGCTTTCCGGGCGCAGCGAATTCGCCATGGTTCAGCTGCCCGAAGCGCAGCGCAAGGATCCGGCGGCGCGGCGCGCGGCGATCAACGACAGCGATTTTGTCATTCTCTGCCTGCCCGACGAGGCGGCGATCGAGGCCGTCGCGCTGATCGCCAATGATCGCACCCGCGTCATCGACGCCTCGACCGCGCACCGGGTCGCGGAGGGCTGGACCTATGGCTTTGCCGAATTTCGCGAAGGGCAGCGCGACAGAATCGGGGCGGCGCGCTTCGTTTCCAATCCGGGCTGCTATCCGACCGGCTTTCTGGCGCTGGTGGCGCCGCTGATCGCCAGGGGGCTTCTGCCGGCCGACTGGCCCTATGTGATGAACGCGGTGTCCGGCTATTCGGGTGGCGGCAAGGCGCTGATCGAGCGCTTTGCGGCGGAACCGGATATCGGTTTTCGCGCCTATGGGCTGAACCTCGACCACAAGCATATGCCGGAAATGAAGATCCATGGCGGCCTCAGCCATGATGTGATTTTTGCGCCCTCGGTGATCCGTGCCTTTCGCGGGATGCTGGTCGACATACCGCTGCATCTCGGGGCGATGGGTTCGGTGAGCGCCGATGATCTGCTGGCGGAACTGGGCCGCTTTTATGCCGGTTCGCAAATCGTATCGGTGCAGGGCAGGGACGACCTGTCGGAACTGCTGATCAGCGAGAATGACGCGCCGACCGACCGGCTGGAGCTGTTCGTCTGCGCCAATGCCGGCGGCTATCATGCCCGCCTGATCGCGCGGCTCGACAATCTCGGCAAGGGCGCCGCGGGCGCGGCGGTGCAGAATCTCAATATCATGGCCGGGCTCGACGAAACCGCAGGGCTGCGGCTCCAGGCCTGACCTATTCGGCGGTCGCGACCGCCTTGTCGGGGCGCAGGCTGGTGCCGGCGCGACCGCTTCGGAAGGAGCTGATCCAGGTCAGCGGGTTGAGCGAAGTCGTGCCATCCAGCGAGAAAGTGATGAACTCGGCGCGACCGCCGATATTCTCCCAGGGGATGGAACCGCCCAGACCCAGCGGGCTGGCTACCCGGCTGTCGGCGCTGAGATCGCGGTTGTCGCCGAGCAGGAAGACTTCGCCTTCCGGGATCGTGAATGGCGCCATGTCGTCGGTATATTGCGGGCCCAGATCGATGATATCGTAGCTTACGCCATTAGGCAGGGTTTCGCGGAGGATCGGCAGGTTGCATACCGCATTGCCGTCCGCGTCCGTGCCGCGCGCGCCGGGAAATTCATTGGCACCGCAAGGCGAATTGGCATCGACCGGTACCTGCAGGTCGGGTTGCACGTCCTGCCGTACGGGGATTCCGTTCAGGAATACCTGACCGCCGCGCAATTCGATGGTGTCGCCGGGCAGACCGATCACCCGCTTGATATAGTCGCTGCTCTGGTCCCTCGGCGTCAGGATCACGACATCGCCGCGTTCCGGCATGGCGCCGAACAGGCGGCCGGACACGCGCGGCACGATATGGAAGGTCGGCGAGACCCAGGACCAGCCATAGGCATATTTGCTGACGATCAACCGGTCACCGACGAGCAGGCCGGGCATCATTGATACCGACGGGATATAGAAAGGCTTGGCGACCAGACTGTGGAAGGCGAGCACGGCCAGCAGCAGCAGCGCGATGCTCTTGATCTCGCCGATCCAGTCGGTCTTTTCCTTGTCCGGCTTCCTGCTGGCCTTGCTGTCGGCGGTATTTTCTAGTGCCATATTTGTGTCTCTGGTTTCCTGGTCCATGCGACGCGCGTTTCCTAGAGCGGATGGGCTTCTATGATCACGAATGCCTGCGCCCATGGATGATCGTCGGTGAGTGTGAGATGAACAAAGGCCTCATATCCTGCCGGAGTCAGCGCGTCGAGGCGTTTTTTGGCACCGCCGGTCAGGGCGAGCGTGGGCGCGCCGCTCTTGGCATTGATGACGCCAATGTCCTTCATGAAGACGCCGGCGCGGAAACCGGTGCCGACAGCCTTGGAATAGGCCTCCTTGGCGGCAAAGCGTTTGGCGTAGGTGCCGGCCTTGGTGAGCGGCCGCCGCGCCGCCTTGGCGCGTTCCAGTTCGGTGAAGACGCGCAGCTCGAAACGCTCGCCAAAACGGTCGAGCGAATTCTGGATGCGCTCGATATTGCAGAGATCGGAGCCGAGACCGATGATCATTTGAAATCCTCCCTGCAGCGAAGCTGTGGGGAGGTGGCGCCGAAGGCGACGGAGGGGCCGAGATCAGTATGAGTGCCCGAGGTGAGGGGCCCCTCCACCACCCTTAGGGCGGTCCCCCTCCCCATCTGCGATGGGGAGGAAAGATCAGTCGCCATGATCACCGCGCGTCATCCATCAGCGCGCGCATCTGGCGGATGCTGCGGTCGAGGCCGTTGAAAATCGCTTCGCCGATCAGGAAATGGCCGATATTGAGTTCCGCCAGTTGCGGAATGGCCGCGATCGGCACGACATTGTCGAAGGTCAGTCCGTGCCCGGCGTGCGGCTCGATGCCGTTTTTGGCCGCCAGCGCTGCGGCATCGGCGATCCGGCGCAGTTCGGCTTCGCGCCCGGCGCCGCTGATCTCGGCATAATGGCCGGTGTGGAACTCGACCACCGGCGCGCCGAGCCGGATGGCGGCTTCGATCTGGCGCGGATCGGGCTCGATGAACAGGCTGACGCGAATATTCGCGTCTCTCAGCTGTCCGACAAAATCAGCCAGCTTGTTGTGCATGCCGGCTGCGTCCAGTCCGCCCTCGGTGGTTCGCTCCTCGCGATTTTCCGGTACAATGCAGGCGGCATGCGGCTTGTGGCGCAGGGCGATCGCGAGCATCTCGTCGGTGGCCGCCATTTCCAGGTTGAGCGGGATGGTGAGCGTTTCCATCAGCTCGGTCAGATCATCATCACGGATATGCCGCCGGTCCTCGCGCAGATGCGCCGTAATCCCGTCGGCGCCTGCCTCGGCAGCCATTAGCGCGGCGCGCACCGGCTCCGGGTGATCGCCGCCACGGGCGTTGCGGATGGTGGCGACATGGTCGATATTGACGCCAAGTCTGAGGGGCTGTGTGCCGCTCACACGGCAGGCAGTTCGGCGCGGCTGCCGGGTTTGATGGCGGGAATGGCGGCCAGTTCGGGGGGCAGTTCATCGGCGGCATAAGACGGCACATCCAGCGTCAGCAGCGGGAAGAAGGGCACGTCGAACTGCGCTGCGCCGTTCGACCGGTCGACCAGCGCGCCGGCGGCAATGACTTCGCCGCCCGCATCGCGGATCGCCTGGATGGCTTCGCGGGAAGACAGGCCGGTGGTCACGACATCTTCCATCATCAGCACCTTCTGGCCCGGCTCCAGCCGGAAACCGCGGCGCAGCTCGAACGTGCCCTCCGGTCGTTCGAGGAACAGCGCGTCGAGGCCGAGCGCCCGGCCCATTTCATGGCCGATGATCACGCCGCCCATGGCCGGCGAAACGACGATATCGATCGAACGACGAATATTTCCGGGCAATTTGTCGGCCAGCGCCGAAGCAATGCGCGCTGCCCGCGGCGGGTTCATCAGTACGCGTGCGCACTGAAGATATTGCGCGCCGTGGCGACCGGACGAGAGGATGAAATGGCCTTCCAGCAAGGCGTCGCTGGCTCGGAATTCGGCTAAAATCTCGTCTTCTGTCACAATTTCACCCTGCGCTGTTTCACTTGCTTGTGCCCAAATGGGCATGTTGCCACCGCATTGCCAGATAAATTAAAGCCAAAAAACTGAAAAAATATCTATTCGGTAGCTTGAGGGTTACGGCAACCATGCCTATAAGCCGCCCCAATCGGACTATATCCAGGCCGGGCTCGCTGATTCCA
>Ga0209024_1001320_pt1 | contig 22384 bp, 18 predicted proteins | sample AutmiccommunBRH5_FD_187380 | JGI IMG/M metagenome (GOLD analysis project Ga0209024, IMG submission 187380) | Deep subsurface microbial communities from Mt. Terri, Switzerland - Autotrophic microbial communities BRH/5 (SPAdes) (version 2) | ecosystem: Environmental > Aquatic > Deep subsurface >...
GATGCCATCGCGACACACGAGGGTGTCCCCGCCGAGTGGGTACTCCCGACGCCCGGCGCGACCGCGGCGATCCACCTCGTCACGCGCGCGTTCCTCGGACGCGGGGACCGCGCCGTAGTCGTTGGCCCCACGTTCGGCGAGTACGAGGCTGCGGCCCGCGCCACCGGTGCCGAGGTCGAGCACGTGACCGCTGCCCCCTCGCACGTCGCGCCGCCCGAGGTGCTCCCGCCGGCGGCCCTGGCGTTCGTCGCAAACCCGAACAACCCCACCGGGACGCACCTCACGCGGGCCGATCTCGAACGGTGGCTGACGCCCGAGCGCCCACTCGTCGTGGACGCGGCGTACGAGGCGTTCGTGCCCGATGCCTGGGACGCGGTCGACCTCGTGCGGGGCGGGGCCAACGCGATCGTGGTCCGCTCGATGACCAAGCTGCACGCCATCCCCGGCGTGCGCCTCGGCTACGTCGTCGCCGCGCCCGAGGTCATCGCGCGGCTGGCTGCGCTACAGCCGTCGTGGAGCCTCGATGCTGCCGCGCAGGCCGCAGGTCCCGTCGCGCTCTCCGAGCACCCCGCCCGCGTCGCCCTCCTCGACGAGGTGTGGGCGACGCGCGACCGGATGCGCGGAGCCCTCGAGGCTGCCGGTGTGCGTCTCGGCCCGTCGAGGGCGAACTTCCTCCTCGTCGAGGTCGGCGACGCCGCCGAGGTGCGACTCGGGCTGCTGCGGCGCGGCATCCTCGTGCGGGACTGTGCCTCCTTCGGGCTGCCGTCGTGGATCCGCGTGGCCGTCCCGGACGCCGAGGACGAAGCGCGCGTGACCGACGCGCTGCTCGCGGTGCTGGGTGGCGGACGATGACCGCTCCCGTGCTGCTGGTGGTCGGGACGGCGTCCTCGGTGGGGAAGTCCGTGCTGGTCGCGGGACTCTGCCGTTCGTTCGCGCGTGCGGGGCTGCGCGTCGCGCCGTTCAAGGCGCAGAACATGTCGAACAACGCCTATGTCACCCCGGACGGCCTCGAGATCGGGCGCGCGCAGGCGGAGCAGGCCGCGGCTGCCGGTGTCGAGATCGAGGTCGATATGAACCCGGTGCTGCTGAAGCCGCAGGGCGACCGCACCTCGCAGGTCGTCCTGAACGGCCGGTCCGCCGGCACGATGCACTCCCGCGACTTCCTCGAACGCCGCCGCGACCTCTGGCCGGACATTGCAGCCGCCCTCGGGCGTCTCCGCGAGCGGTACGACCTCGTCATCGCCGAGGGCGCCGGGAGCGCCGCCGAGCCGAACCTGTACGACACCGAGGTGGTGAACATGCGTGTCGCCCGCGAGGCGGGCGCGGTCACCCTCCTCGTCGGCGACATCGATCGAGGGGGCGTGTTCGGCCACTTCCTCGGCACGCTCGACCTCATGCCGGCATCGGACCGTGCGCTCGTTCGGGGCCTCGTGATCAACCGCTTCCGCGGTGACGCCTCCTTGCTCACGCCGGCGATCGAGGTGGTCGAGACGCGCGGCGGCGTCCCCGTCGTCGGCGTCGTGCCGTGGGTGGACGACATCGGCATCGCCGAGGAGGACGCGGTTGCGCTCGAACGCTCCCAGGCGGCCAGGAGCGTGAGGAGCAGCGAGGTGGACGTCGCCGTCATCCGCTTCCCACGCATCGCCAACTTCGACGACATCGACCCGCTGATCCGCGAGGACGGCGTCCGCGTGCGCTGGGTCGAGCGCGCCGAGGACCTCGGGCTGCCGCACCTCGTCATCCTGCCGGGCACGAAGGCGACGATCGCCGACCTCCGCTGGATGCGGTCGCGCGGCCTCGACGTCGCCGTCGCCGCACGGTACGAGGCGGGCACGCACGTCCTCGGGATCTGCGGCGGCTACCAGATGCTCGGCGCGGCGCTCAAGGATCCCGATGGCGTCGAGGCCGAGGCGGGGACGGTCGAGACAGGCCTCGGTCTGTTGTCGACGCGCACGACCTTCGAGCCCGAGAAGGCGACGCGCCGCACGCGAGGCCGGACGCTCTCGCGGGACGGGTGGGGTGGCTCCGGTGTCGACATCGAGGGCTACGAGATCCACATGGGCCGGACGACCGGTGAGGAAGCGCCATTCCTCGAGGTCGGCGACCACCTCGACGGGGCGATCTCGCAGGATGGGCGGGTGGCAGGGACGTACCTCCACGGCTTGTTACATAACGACGAGTGGCGCGCGGCGCTGCTCGACGGGCTCGCTGGTGCCGTTCGCCTTCGATCGTCCGCGCCGGGTACGTCCGCAGAGCAGCGGGAGGCGGCGTTCGACCGGCTTGCGGAGGTGCTCGAATCGCACCTCGACCTGTCGAGGATTCGCGAATGGTTGGGTTTGCACGGTTCTTGACCGTTCTCGCGGCCATCCTCGCCGCGTGCAATTCACACTGCGCGAGTAGGTGAGTAGAGTCGAAGTGCGGCGGGTGACTTGGAGTGAGACCGTGCCTCGCCGTCCCTCAGCGCGCCCAGCGACGTTCGCACGCTTCGCAGCGCCCCTTCTCGCCTCGATCCTCCTCGCCCTCTCGGTGGTCGTCGCGCTCCGCGCCGACCATGTCTCCGCGCAGACGTTCACGCCCGGCACCCAGGCGCGTGTGAGCGCCGACGGCGACACGCTTCGGATGAGGACGGGCGCGACCGTCTCGGCGTCAGTGATCGCGAGTATCCCCGACGGCTCGATCGTCAACATCCGCGAAGGCTCGGCGAGCGCCGATGGCTATACGTGGCAGTTCGTCGACTGGAACGGCGCGATCGGTTGGGTGGCTGCGGACTTCCTCGAGCCGCTCGGGACATCACCCACCGCGACGCCGAGCACCACCGCGAGCCCGACCGCCAGCCCGACCGCGACGGCCACGACCGTACCGCCGACGACCGGCGCTGCTGGTCTGATCACGGGGAACCTTCCGCCGGCTGGCAAGGCGGGGCTGATCGTTTGGGGTGGCGGGACGATGGACTCGCTGGTGGCTACGGCGTCCGGGCAGAACTGCAACGTGCGGTCGGTCTACGCGATCCGCAATGGGCGCTTCGTGGGCTACACCCCCGGCGCACCGGCGTTCGTCAACGCCTCGTGGGAGTCGCAGGTAGGAGCGCTCACGAGCGTGTCCGCGCTCCTGGTGTTCTGTGACGCGACATCGCAGTCTGGCGTGACCTCGCCGCCGTCGTCCGGCGGCCAGATCCCCACGGGTTCCAGCTCCGCGGCGCCGTCGGGCGGACTGCCGCCGGGCCCCGGCGGCAACGAGGCGTAGCGAGGCAGCGCTCCGCTTACGCCTTCAGGGCCGCCTCGACCTGATCGAGGTGGTTCCCGTCGTGACGTGGGCCGCCCATCACCAGTAGCTCCGCAACCGTCGCATCTCCGGGACGGAACCCGAGGGGAATCGACCGCTCGAGTGTCGCGTCGTCGATCTTGGCGGCAGCCTCGAGGGCCGCGGCGTGGCCGGCACGGATCTCCTCGAGGAGTTCTTCGGCGGAGCGGTCGGCTCGCTCCTCGACCTGCCCCGCGTTGATCTCGTCGATGTTGCGCGGAGCTGGCGGTGTGTTCCCCGTCGACGGCTTGTCGGCTGCCTCGACGCGTGCGAGGACACGCGGCACGCCGTTGGCGCGCGCGGCGAGGTGGCTGAGCGCGTCGCGGACGCGCCAGGTGCCCTCAAGTAGTGGCTTGTCGGGGTTCGCGATGATGTCGTCGCGGAGCGCGGCGAGGCGCTCGTCGACATTGCGGACTGCTGCGGTGAAGTCGTCTCTGGTGGTCACGATGTCTCCCCTCGGTGGGTCGGCATCGTACTCCTCGGCGGGGAGTCTCCGTGGACGTGGGGCGGCGTGCTACGCGGCGGCGAGCTCGATGTGGGCGGGGAGCGCCCGACCTCGGCTGCGGAGCAGTTCGTCGAGGTGTACCTCGAACGGGACCATGCCCGAGTAGGAGACGACGAGGTGCATGCCGCCGGTGCCCAGCGGGCGCGCGTGGACGTGGCTGACGCCGGGGAGGCGCGACACGGCCTTGCGGACAAGATTCACATCCGAGAACGACCGGTAACCGGAGACGACCAGGTCAATCTGCTCGCTGCCAGTGGTGTTCGGGGTGCTCGTCGTCGTGGTGGACGTCATGTCGCCTCCTGCATCTCGAACATTACGCAGGGTCCGTCAGAAGACGCAGATGGGCACCAGTAGACCGGTGTAGAGAAACGGTGAACCCGGGTGAAGCCGAGTAGAGCCATGTGGGTCAGTGCGAGGAGTGCGGGTCGCTCGCGGCGATACACTGCGCCCGCAACTCAGGAGGACAGACATGGCGAGCGCACTCGCGGGCATCCGCGTCATCGACTTCGGGCAGTACATCGCGGGGCCGATGGCGGCGCAGTTGCTGGCAGACCAGGGCGCCGAGGTGATCCGCGTCGACCCGCCCGGCGGGCCGCTCTGGGACACCCCGGCAAACGCAACCTGGAACCGCGGTAAGCGCTCGATCGTGCTCGACTTGAAGTCCGAGGAAGGCCGCTCGACGGCCCTCGCCCTCATCGCCAGCGCGGACGTGGTGGTCGAGAACTTCCGTCCCGGCGTGATGGATCGCCTCGGCCTGGGCGCGACCGCGATGACCGAGGCAAACCCCCGCCTCGTCTACTGCTCGCTCCCCGGGTTCGCCTCGGACGACCCGCGCGCCGAGGTTCGTGCGTGGGAGGGCGTCCTCGGGGCTGCGTCCGGACTCTACCGTCGCAACCGCGTCGCCAATGACGACGGCCCGCCGGTCTACACCGCGATCCCGTTGCCCTCGGCGTACGCGGCCATCCAGGGATCGGTCGCGATCACGATGGCGCTCAACGCCCGCGAACGCGACGGCGTGGGCCAGCGCATCGAGGTGCCGCTGTTCGACGCGATGTACGGCGCCATTGGCTACAACGGCTACAAGGTGCACGGCGACACCTCCGCGCCTCCCGGCGCCGGGTTCAACCTCACGACGCAGTGGGAGTGCGGCGACGGCGAGTGGATCATGTTCCACACCGGCAACGGCCGCACGGAGGAAGTCCTGACCGCCGCTGGTGTCGCGGACTGGATCGCGAAGGGTTACATCGACCGCGAGCGACTCGCCGCCGAGCCCGAGCTCGTGCAGCAGTTGATGGAGGACGCCCGCGCGCTCTTCAAGACCCGCCCCGCTTCCGAGTGGGAACAGCTGGTGAACGACGCCGGCGGCGAGTGCGCTGTCTGCCGTCCGTCCTCGGAGTGGGTGACGCACCCGCACGCAGTCGGCTCGCAGACGATCGTCGAGGTGGACGACCCGATCCTCGGCGCGACGAAGCAGCCGGGCATCCCGGCACGCATGTCGCTGACGCCCGGCGCGGTGCAGGGCCCGCGACACGACCTGAACGCCGACCAGCTCGACATCCTCAACGGGCTGAAGGCGACCGCTCCGATCGTCGGGGGTGGGGCGCCCACCGCCGCCGAGATGCGCGCCGTCCTCGATGGGGTGCGGGTCCTCGACCTCTGCATCGTGCTCGCCGGCCCCACCTGCGGACGGACGCTGGCGGAGTACGGGGCTGACGTCATCAAGATCGAGGCTCCCGGCCGCCCGCCGATGGGCTCGTTCCACGGCGACGTGAACCGCGGGAAGCGCAGCATCGTCCTCGACCTCAAGACTCCCGAGGGGCTCGAGGTGTTCTGGACGCTCGTCGACTCGGCGGATGTCGTCGTGCAGAACTTCCGCAAGGGCGTCGCGGAGAAGCTCGGTGTTGGCTACGAGCAGGTGCGCGCCCGCAAGCCGGACGTCATCTACGGGTCGCTGAACACCTACGGCCACGTCGGGCCCTTCGCTGGCCGCGCGGGCCACGAGCAGATCGCCCAGGCCGCAACCGGCATGCAGGACCGCTACCGGAAGTCGAATGGCATGCCGGAGACGCAGAAGTACGCCGTGAACGACTACGGCACGGGCTACATGGGTGCCTTCGGTGTCGCCCTCGCGCTCCTGCACCGCCGCAAGACGGGCGAGGGCCAGCACGTCGACGCGGCGCTCGCGTACACGGCGACCACGCTGCAGTCGCCGTTCCTCATCGACTACGCGGGCAAGGTGTGGGACGAGCCGCGCGGCCAGGACTCGATCGGCTCCGCCCCGCTCCACCAGGCCTACCGCGCATTTGACGGCTGGTTCTTCCTCGGCGCGCGGGACGCCTCCGAGCTCGACGGCGTCGAGGGCCTCGCGGGGGCCGGCGCGAGCGATGGCGCAGCGCTCGAGGCGTTCCTCGGTGAGCGGTTTGCGAGCGCGAGCGTCGGGGAGTGGGTGTCGCGGCTCGCCGCCGCCGGGGTCGGCGCGCACCACGTCGTCAGTAGCACCGACGAACTCATGGAGATGCCATACGCCATCGACCACGGCCTCAGCGTGACGCGGGACCACCCGACTTGGGACACCGTGACCAGCACTGGCCCCGCGCCGCGACTCTCGAGGACGCCCGTGCGGCCCGGTCCCGTCGCGCCGCCGCTAGGCGCGCAGAGCCGCGAGATCCTCGGGGAGGTCGGGCTCGGCGAGCGTGCGGACGCCCTCGTTGAGGCGGGTGCGGTCAGGGCGGTGTAGAGGACGAGGTCTCCCCTGTGGCTCGACCCTGACCGGAGGGGGTGCAGGGTCGAGCCAGGGTCGGGGGCTATTCGAGCCGGCGGTATGCTGGCAGGGTGAGCGCCACCACGAGCGCGAGCAGGAGCAAGGCGATCCCGACGCCGCCGAAGGCGACCTGCGCCCCGAACGCGGCGGCGACCAGCGCGATCGCGAAGGTGCCGAACGACTCGAGGCCCATCTCCATCATCATGATCGAGGAGATGCGCCCTCGGTACTCGTTCTCCGTGTGCGTCTGGATCAGGATCTGGCTGAGCGACTGCCGCCCAGCCTGACCGATCCCGAGGATGAACACGATCCCGATGCTCACCCAGAAGCTCTCCGAGATCGCGAACCCGAGTAGCGTGATGCCGAAGATCGCGATGCTCCCGATGAGGAGCCGTCCTCGACCGCGGCTCGGCAGCGAGGCGATCACGAGCGAGCCGAGCAGCGCGCCGCCGCCCATCACCGTGAGGATCACGCCGAGGCGCCACGCCGCCTGTTCCTCGCCATCGGCCAGCACCTCGCTCACAAAGCCGGGCGCCAGGCGCTGGAAGGTCAGCGTCAGGATGACGACGAAGAGGTGGACGATCAGCAGCATTCGCAGGACGGGATTCCGGCCCAGGTAGCGGAAGCCCTCCATCATGTCCTTGACGCCGCCTCGCGTCCCGGCGCCTCGGCGCCCTCGGGTGGCGGGAACGGCCGTAGCAGCACGCGCATCGCCCGAGGCAGCAGGGCGGCGTGCCGGCACCCGGAACATGCCGAGGACGGCGAGGGTGAACAGCACGGCCATGAGGACGTACGCCCAGCCGAATCCCACGAAGGCGACCACGAACCCCGCCGTCGCGGGCGCCAGCAGGCGCATGGTGTTCATCCCCGAAGCGTTGAGGCCGATGGCATTCGTGAGGCGCGCCTCGCCCACGATGTCGGGGATCATGGCCTGGCGAGCTGGCATGGAGAACGACATGGCGACGCCTTGGAGCGCGGCCGCGATGTAGAGGTGTTCGATGCGGAGCAGGTCGCTGAAGAGCAGCACCGCGATGGCAGCCGTGATGAGCGCGCTGGCCGATTGCCCCACCTGTAGCACGAGTCGGCGGCTGGCCCGGTCGGCGAGTACGCCGCCGGCCAGCGCGAGGAAGAGGCGAGGTAGGGCGTTCGCCAGTGCGACACCGCCGAGCGCGGCGAATGAGCCCGTGATCTGGTACGCCAGCAGGCCGCGCACGACCTGCTGCATCTGCATGCCGGACCAGTTGCCCATCATGGAGAGCAGGTACCAGCGGAACTCGGGCACCTCGATGAGGGCGTCGAAGGTCCGGAAGCGACGGGTGGAGGTGTACTCGGCGCGGATCGAGTGGTCGACGGTGATGGTGGGCGCGTCTGCCTCGGTGTCCGTGTCGCCTCCGCGAGTCAGTACGACGGGCTCGCCCCCGGCGGGCTCGGTCGAGGAGGAGCGTGGCTGCTCAGCTGCGGACACGGCGGTGGCGGTCCCTCATGCTGCCTAACCTTTACGGTCACGGCAGGGTATCCGTTCTGAGTGGCACGGGCGAGGGCGTGATGGGCGCCCGCGCCCGCTCGCAGCACATTCGCACTGGTCCCCCTCGAGAACCATCGTTCGGGTGTTGTTGCTGGGTGGCCCGAGCCCGGCGATAGTGCCGGGGTGAGCTTCAGCGCGTACACCCGCATGCCTCGACGATGGCGAACCCTGATCGCCGTCGGGTTCGGCACGTTCATGGCGACGATGGACTTCTCCGTCGTGAACGTCGCGCTCCCCACCTTCGCCCGTGAATTCGACCGATCGCCCGACACTGTGGTCTGGGTGGCGCTCGGTACGAGCCTCGTCGTGACCGGGCTCACGCTCACCGCGGGGCGCGCCGGCGACCTGTACGGGCGCAAGCGCGTCTATCTCCTCGGGTGGGCGATCCTCACCCTCGGCCTGACGGCTGCATCGTTCGCCCAATCGCTCGAGCAGCTCATCGCGATGCGCCTGATCCAGGCGGTCGGCGTCTCGTTCGCGATCGCGAACGCGAACGCCATCGTGACCGACGCCTTCCCCGACCACGAACGAGGGCGCGCGCTGGGCACGATCACGGCAGTCGTGGGCGCAGGGCTCATGTCCGGCCCGATCTTTGGCGGGTTCGTCCTCGAGTTCACGGATTGGCGCGGGATCTTCTACGCACGCATCCCGATCGGCCTCCTCGCGATCGCCATGGGCGTCTTCGAGATCCGCGAGGAGTTCCGCGAGCGGGAGGTGAACCGGCGGTTGGACATCCCGGGCGCCGTACTGCTCTTCGTTGCCCTCTCGGCGACCCTCGTGGCCGTGAACCGAGGGCAGTCTTGGGGCTGGATGTCCCCGTCGATCCTCGGCCTGGCTACGTTCGGTATCGCCACCGGGGCGCTCTTCGTGCTCGTCGAGTCGAGGGCGGTCAGCCCGATCGTCTCGCTCGCGCTGTTCCGCCTGAGGGAGTTCTCGTCTGCGATCTCCAGCCTGATGCTGAACTTCGTCGGCCAGTCCTCGGTGATCTTCCTGACGCCGTTCTATCTCATCGAGGTGCGCGACTTCTCGGCCGCGCAGACCGGTCTGATGATGGCGATGGTGCCGCTGATGATGCTGGTGCTGGCGCCGTTCTCGGGTTGGGTCGCGGACCGGACCGGGTGGGCGCACCAGGCCACCGTCGGCATCGCGCTCGTGAGCGCCGGGCTGCTCTCGCTCGCGACGCTTGAGGCGGACACCGCCGTCCCGCTCGTCCTCGCGCGGCTCGCGCTCGTCGGCCTCGGCTCCGCGGTCTTCGGCCCGCCAAACACGAGCACGATCATGGGGACCGTGCCACGCAAGATGCTTGGCACCGCCTCGGCGAGCGTCGCGACATCGAGGAACGTCGGCAACGCCGTTGGGCTCGCGGTGGGGAGCGCCGTGCTCGTCATCGTCGGTGGCGGGGCGGCAGCGGGCGTCGCCGTGAACGACCTGCCGACCGAGGATCTCCTCGCTGGCATTCGCGCTGCGTTCCTCGTGGCCGGGTTGCTTTCGATGCTCGCGATTGGCGCGTCGCTCATGCGCGGGAGCGAGCTGCCGAAGCGCCCCGACCATCAGGCCGAGGCCGCCTCAACGCCGGCGCGCTAGCCGAGGGCGTCGGGTTGGAACGCTACGCCGCGCGGCGCGCCCGGATCGTCGCGAGCTGCAGTGCGAGGATCGACAGGAATGCGCAGCCAGCCATGAACGGGATCGAGATGAACCCGAACTCCTCGACGTAGCGTGCTGAGCACGGCACCCCGCTACTGCACGCGCCGCCCTGATCCGGGAACACCTGCAACTGGTAGTGGTAGACCGACAGCGCGAGGCCAATCGCAGCGATCGGGATCACGTACTTCGCCACGCGATCGTCCCTCGTGATCGCCGCCACGAGGAGGATGACCGCGAGCGGGTACATCGCGATCCGCTGATACCAGCAGAACTCGCAGGGGATGAACCCCACGCTCTCCGAGTAGTAGAGCGACGCCGCCATCGCCGTGCCGGCGACCGCGAACGCAAGCCAGCGGCCTTGCCTGATGAGGACCGACCGCAGGCTCGTCGCGCCGGGCGCGCCAGCGCCGAGGGCCATCGCGACCGACATACCCAGGACTAGCAGGGCACCCATCGCCAGGATGGGTGAAACGGTCGCCTCGCTCATGCTGCCTCGATCCGCCTCGTGGGGGACTCCCAGCGTACGTCCGCGATCGGTGACGAGCGAGAAGCGCGAGGGGTGAGGACGCGGGCTTCGGACGCCGCTCGGACGTCAGGCCTTCAGGCGCTCCACGAACTTCTGGCGCGCCTTCGCGACCTTCGGTTCGACGACGACCTGGCAGTACGGCTGGTACGAGTTCCGGCGGTAGTACTGGTTGTGATAGTCCTCGGCGGGGTAGAACACGTCGAGCGGCTCGACCTCGGTGACAATCGGGTCGCTCCAGAGGCCCTGCGCGGCGAGCTCCTCGATGACCTCGCGCGCCGTCGCCTCCTGCTCGGGGGAGTGGAAGTAGATCGCGGAGCGGTACTGCGTGCCCACGTCGTGGCCCTGCCGGTTCAGCGTGGTCGGGTCGTGGATGGTGAAGAACACGTCCAGCAGGTCGCGGAACGAGATCTCGTCCGGGTCGTACTCCAGTTGGACCACCTCGGCGTGCCCGGTTGTGCCTGAGCAGACCGCCTCGTACGAGGGGTTCGGGACCTGGCCGCCGGCGTACCCGGACTGGACAGACTCGACGCCGCGCAGCATTTCGTAGACGGCCTCCAGGCACCAGAAGCACCCGCCTGCCAGTGTGGCTCGCTCAGTCGTTGCCATGGATCTGCCTTTCTGAAGGTGGTCGCCCTATCAATCGTAAGGGGGACACTCGGCATACAGACGTTATCGCGGTAGTCTGCGGGTGCCCGCTGCACCTCGGCGTTCCAGGGTGGCAGGGCAGGAGGTCTCAGTGGTCGAAACCAAGTCGGAGCCTGACGCCTCACTCGTCGAGGAAGTCAAGCAGCGCGGCATCCGAGGGGTCTACTACGGGTATTGGTTGGTCGGCGCCGCGTTCATCGCGCAGTTCATCTCGGTAGGCGCGCAGAACTACGTCTTCGGCGCGTTCGTCACGCCGATGACGGACGAGTTCGACTGGTCGCGGACGGACATCACCGTCGCGAGGACCATCGGGCAGTCGGTGATGGCGTTCACCGGGCTGTTCATCGGCGGCATGGTCGACCGGCACGGCGGCAAGTGGCTGCTCCGCGTGGGCGCCGTGATCATGTGCACGGCGATGTTCGCCCTGTCCGAGGTGCAAGAACTCTGGCAGTGGTGGCTCCTGAACGGCCTGATCCTGACCGCGGGCGCGGCGATGATCGGCAACCTCGTCGTCAACGTGACGATCTCGAAGTGGTTCGTGGAGCGCCGAGGCCGCATGGTCGGCTTCGCTGCGATGGGCGTCTCCTTCGCCGGTATCGTCATCACGCCGCTCTCCGCGTACCTCGTCGAGGCCTACGGATGGCGCGATGCCTGGCGCATCCTCGCCGTCCTCGCCGGTGCGGTCGTCATCCCCCTCTCGTTCGCGTTCCGGCGAATGCCCGAGGACTACGGTCTGAACCCCGACGGCAAGAGCGCGGCGCAGATCGCCCAGGGCGGCGGCCGGGCGGCCGCGACCGACTTCGCGAGTTCGCTGACCCGAAAGGAAGCGCTCCGCACGCCGGCGTTCTACATCGTCTCGATCTCGTTCGGCCTCGGGGTGATCTCGATCGGGACGATGCTGATCCACACCATCCCGTTCATGGAGGACGCGGGCTACAGCCCGGAGTTCGCCGCCTTCATGATCACGGTCACCTCGATCCCGGCGCTGCTGCTCAAGCCGGTCTGGGGCTACTTCATCGACAAGGCGGACGTGCAGAAGATCTCGCTAATCGGGTTCCTCGTGAACGCGCTCGCCCTCGTCACAATTGTCCTCAGCGTGGAGGCGGCGAGCCGGCCATTCATCTTCGTGGGGTTCCTGCTGCTGGGCTGCGGTTGGAGTGGGTTCATCCCGCTGCAGGAGGTGGTCTGGGCGTCGTTCTTCGGTCGCCGGTACCTCGGCGCGGTGCGGAGCGCGGGGCTCCCGATCGCCCTCGGCATTAGCGCGAGTGCGCCACTCGTCACGGCGTTTTACTTCGACACCGTCGGGGACTACAACGGCGCGTTCCTCGGCATCGCCGTCCTCAGCCTCATCGGTGGCGCGATCCTCACGATCGCGCGGGCGCCGATCCGGGTCGAGCGGTAGGCGTAGCCCGACTCTCGGGACGCTCGACGCCAGAGACGCTAGCGGCGGTCCGTGAGGACCGCCGCTTCACGCGCCGCCCATCGCGCTCCGCGAGCCTTAGCTCGCGGCGGTCGCCTCGAGGTACTTCGCCGGGTTGGAGATGAAGCGGTTGCGGCAGCCCATGTCGTCGAACACGTACCACTTGCCGTCGTGGTTCCACTTCATCCCGTTGTCAGTGTCGAAGCCCTTGTTGCACACCAGGCACGTCTGCTCAGCCATGACCTCACTCCTTAGTGGCGGTGGTTGCCCCGCGATCGGGCGTACTGCCCTGCGACAACGCATGTTATCGCTCGATGCAAGCCCTTGGAGCGGTCGTGATGCGATCGCGAACGAAGCGGCTGTGGCGATCCGGCGCTAGCTGCTGCCGAGCGTCCTGAGTGCAATCGCCTCCGCGAGGATTGACCGCTGCAGCTCGCGCAGGTCCTGGCTCTCGTCCGGCCCGTGGATCCTCGACGTGGGATCGCCGACCCCAGTGATGAGGATTGCCGCCTCCGGGAAGCGCTCCGCGAGCATCGCGACGAGGGGGATCGACCCGCCGATCCCGATCTCCGCGGGCGCGCGTCCCCACGCCTCGGCCATGCCCCCGGCGAACGCGAGGAACGCTGCCCCGCGCTCCACGAGGGCGAACGGCGGCGCGCTCGAGCCTGGCGTGACCGTTACCTGTGCGCCCCACGGGGCGTTGCCCTCGAGGTGGCTGACGAGCGCCTGCATCGCCCGCTCCGGCTCGTCGCCCGGCGCGAGCCGCACGCTGACCTTGGCGCGGGCGACCGGGACGATCTGGTTGATCGCCTCGCTCATCCTCGGCGCGTCGAGGGCGAGGACGGAGACCGCGGGCCGTGCCCACAGCCGCGCGGTGACCGAGGCGTCCCCGACCACCTCGACGCCGTCGAGCATGCCGGCGCTGCTGCGCAGCTCCCCCTCGTCGAGGTCGACTGCGGGCGTAGCGGCCTCGGCGAGTCCGGCGATGGCGCAGTTGCCGCGGTCATCGTGGAGTGTGGCGATCAGGCGGCTGAGGGCAGTGATGGCGTCCGGCACCGCGCCGCCGAACTGGCCGCTGTGGACAGCCGCGCGCAGCGTGCGCAGCTCGACGGTGGCGTCGACGAGGCCACGGAGCGAGGTGGTGAGCGCCGGGTGCCCGACGGCCCAGTGCTCCGAGTCCGCGATCACGATCGCATCCGCCTTGAGGCGGTCGCCGTACCGCTCCAGGAGCGCCTCCGCGTGGGGCGACCCGAGCTCCTCTTCGCCCTCGACGATGACGGTCACGCCGACGGCGAGTTCTTCGCCGAGCGTTCTCAGCGCTCGGAGTGCGCCGAGGTGGGCGGCAATGCCGGACTTGTCGTCGGAGGCGCCGCGTCCGTGCAGCCGGCCATCGCGTTCGGTCGGCTCGAACGGCGGTGTCGTCCACCCTTCGAGGTCGCCCGTGGGCTGCACGTCATAGTGCGCGTAGAGCAGCACGGTCGGTGCGCCCTCGGGCGCGGGGCGCGTCGCGAGCACCACGGGGGGCGCGTCGGGCACGTCGAGGATCTCGGCGCTGAGGCCAACCCCTGCGAGGAGTTCTCGCACCCACTCGGCGCAGGCGCGGAGGTCGGCGACTCGGTCCGGGTCTGCGCTCACCGACGGGATGCGTACCAGCGCTTCGAGGTCGGCCCGGACTCCGGGGAAGACTTGCTCAACGGCGGCGCGCAGATCCTCGGACATTGGAGCTCCCTCTGACGTGTGCTTCGCGGTATGGGCAGCAATCGTAGTAGCGTCAGCGGGCGCGGACGTTTCGGAGGGGACACGAATGATCGACGAGCCCGAACTGCTGATCGACGACGCCGAGGGCGTCCGCACGCTCACGCTCAACCGCCCCGACCGCCTCAATGCGCTCACGATCCCGCTCCGCCTCGCCATCCAGGCGGCCGTCGAGGAGTTCGACGACGACGACGACCTGAAGGCGCTGCTGATCACCGGTGCAGGGCGGGGGTTCTGCGCGGGGAGCGACCTCGGCGGCGGACAGGAGCCCGCGGAGCCGCAGCGGCTGCGCGACCATGCGCGACTCCGCTTCGGGTGGCATCTCCCCCTCGACCGCACGAACAAGCCGACGATCGCGGCGGTGAACGGTGTCGCTGCCGGCGGTGGGATTGGCCTCGCGGCGTCGTGCGACATCATCGTGGCGTCCAGCGCCGCCTCGTTCGCGCCGGCGTTCATCAAGATCGCGCTCACAGCTGACAACGGCCTCGGCCAGACCCTCGTGCGACGGGTCGGGTATTCGCGCGCGCTCAAGTTCCTGCTCGAAGGGAAGCGCCTCTCCGTCGAGGATGCTCTCCGCATCGGCCTCGTCGATGAGGTGTTCGAGGCCGAGACGTTTGCCGAGCAGGCACTCGCGATGGCGCGCGAGATCGCGAGCCAGCCGCCGCTCACGGCCCAGCTCACGAAGCGTCTCCTCAAGGACGCCCCCGACCTGCCTCGGCACGTGGAACTCGCCTACGAGGAGCTCATGTACCGCTTCTCAAGCGTGAGCCCAGAGGCCGAGGCCGTCCGCGCGGAGCGCGAGCGGCAACGCGAGCAGTAGGGAGCACCTCGGTGGGGGACTACTCGGTCGCGCCGGACACCATCAGCTCCACGAACTCCTCCTCGGAATAGCCGAGTAGCTCGCGGTAAACGTACTCGTTGTGCTCGCCGAGGCGCGGGGCGGGACGCTGCGGGTAGGCGGGCGTCGCCGACAGCCGGTAGGCGGGTGCGTCCCAGGTCATCGGGCCGATCACAGGATGCTCGGTCGGCCAGTAGTGCCCTCGATGGACCAACTGCACGTCCGTATCAAGGTCGCGCGCATCATTCACGTGGTGCGCCGGCACGCCGGCGGCCTGGAGCCGCTCGGCGAGGGCGTGCGAGTCCTGGTCCGCTGTCCACGCCCCGATCTCCCCATCGAGGATGTCCTCGTGGGTCTTGCGCCCCTCGACGGTATCGAAGCGAGCGTCCGCCCACGAGGGCGTCCCGAGGGCCTCGCGGAGTGCGCGCCACTGCTCGTCGGTGAAGACGCTGATGGCGCACCAGCGGTCGTCGCCCGCGCACCGGTACGCGCCGTGGGGCGCGGCCCAGCGGTGACGGTTGCCCTGCGGTTGGAGGATCTCGCCGGTCGCGGAGTACCGGATGACCGCGTCATCGAGGCCCCAGATCATCGCTTCGAGCTGCGACAAGTCGATGTACTGGCCCTCGCCGGTACGGTCGCGATGCTCGAGCGCCGCGATGAGCGAGGTCTGGGCGAGGTACGTCGCGAACCAGTCGGTGTACGCGACGCCCGTCCCGACGGGTGGGCGATCCGACCAGCCGGTGAGGGCGGTGACGCCGGCAGTGGCCTGCAACACCAGCCCGAAGCCCTTGAAGCCGAGGTGCGGCCCGCCCTGGCCCTCCATCGACATCGAGATCATGATCGCGCGCGGGTTCACGGAGCGGACCCACTCGTAGTCCATGCCCACCTTCGCCATGAACCCCGGCGCGAAACTCTCCGTCACGATGTCGGCGCGCTCCACGAGGCGGCGAGCGACCTCGCGCGCCTCGGGGTGGCGCAGGTTCAGCGTCATCCCGTACTTGTCGCGGTTCACGTTCGCCCAGTAGCCGCTGCGGTCGGGGCCCTCGCCCGGCGCGAGGGGCGTGTTGTCGCGAAACGTGTCGAGGCGGTACGTGGACTCGACGCGGACGACCTCGGCGCCGAACCAGGCGAAGGTCTGCGCCGCCATCGGCCCGACACCGACCCACGAGAAGTCCGCGACCTTGAGGCCCGCGAAGATCTCCCGCGAGTCCAGATGCTCCGGCTGCTTGGTCGCAGCGTTCGAGGAATGCACCTCGCTCGGGAGCGCGTCGAGGACCTCGCGCGTGTGCTCGCCGAGGCGCGGCGGGACGCCGGTGCGCCAGCCGGAGGCGGACATGCGGAAGGGCGGCCCGGGCTGCACGAGGGCGCGCCCTGCCTCGGAGTGCTCGACCTCGCGGAAGAACTCGCGGTGGCTGAGCTGGTCGTTCTCGAAGAGGTCGTGGACGGTGGAGACCGGGCAGACCATCAGCCCTCGACGCTGGCCGTCCTCATACAGGGTCATCTTGGGATAGCGCCGGAAGAACGCGGCGATCTCCGCGTTCAGCGGGTCGACGCGCTCCGGTGGCGGCGCGTTGCGCCCGACCACGGGGAGGCGGCTCCACTCCTCCGCATCCCATGTCGGCTCGGCGCCTTCGTCGGTCATCCACTGGTGGAGGAGCTTCATCTCGGTGGGCCGCCTGCCCCATGCGGCGTAGCCGTCGCTCGCTTCCCATACGAGGCGGGTACCACCGGCCTCGGTGGTCGCGCGGCCGCCACCGGCGCGGCGGAAGACGAGCTGATCCATCACCCAGGTCTGGTGCGCATTGCCGAGGGTGTTCGAGACGGCCTCCTGCATCGATACATCCACGCGCTGGCCACCGGCGCCGAGCTTCCTCGCACGGAGGGCGATCAACGTGCCCACCATCGCCTGGAGGGCGCCCTGCGCGGAGCCCTGCTCCACGGCTACGCGCAGTGGCGCGCGGTCGGGGTCGCCGCAGAGGCTCATCAGCCCCCCGGCCGCCATCGCCACGAGGTCGCCGCCGAGCCAGCCGGCACGCGGCCCGTCGAGGCCGAACGGCGTGACCGAGGTGTAGACGAGCTCGGGATTGCGGGCGTGGAGTGTGTCCCAGTCCAGCCCCCACCGGTCGAGGTCAGCGAGCCACCCGGACTCGAACAGCACGTCCGCCGAGCCGATCAGCCGCTCCAGGTCGCGGCGACCATCCTCCGACGAGAGGTCGAAGACGACGCTGCGCTTCCCGGCGGCGAAGTGCGCCCAGTAGAGCCCGATCTCCTCGCCACCCTCGGTTCGCAACGTGGGAGCGATGGAGCGCAGCCGGTCACCCCCGGGCGGTTCGACGCGCACCACGTCTGCCCCCAACCCGGCGAGGATCCTCGTGGCGAGGACGCCGTACTCGTCGGTCAGGTCGACGATGCGGAGCCCGGCGAAGGGCAGGGGAGCGGTCAGTTCGTCCACGGGGGCCTTCCGGTGATGAGCGGAGCGACCGCATCCTAGCGCAGAGCCTCGTCACTTCGCGGCCCGTAGTGGGCTAGTCTCGCCCCGGCATGATCGAGTGGGACGCGAGTATTCGCGATCGGGAGGGGCTGTCGTGGCAATCGAGCGGCTGGGGTACATCGGTCTGGGCGTCATGGGGAGCCGCATGGCGCGCAACCTCGCGAAGAAGTCCGGGCTGCCCGTGATCGGCTACGACGTCGACTCAGCGAAGGCGCAGGCCCTCGAGGCTGACGGCGTGCAGGTCGCGTCCTCGATCCGCGAGGTCGTCGAGGCGGCGGACGTCGTCTTCCTCTGCGTCCCAGGCGAGCCTCAGGTGCGGCAGGCGTGCCTCGGCGAGGGCGGAGTCGCAGAGTACGCGCGGCCCGGTCAGACGATCGTCGACATGACCACGGCTGGCCCCGGCATCGACCGCGAGGTCGCGGAAGCCCTCGCCGGGAAGGGCGTCGACTTCGCGGATGCGCCGGTCGCGAAGGGCGTGCCCGCCGCCACGGACGGCACGCTCGCCATCACCGTCGGCGGCAGCGACGAGGTCGTCGAGCGGATCCGGCCATACCTGGAGCACATGGGGACGGACATCTCCCACTGCGGCCCGATCGGCACCGGGCAAGTCATGAAGCTCATGAACAACATGATTGTGCTGCAGAACGTCTCCGCGCTCGCCGAGGCGATGGCGATCGCCACGAGGGCCGGCGTGGACCGCTCGCGCGTCTTCGAGATCCTCCAGCATGGGTCGGCCGGATCGTTCGCGATGAACCGCCACGGCTCGTTCATGGCGAGCGGGGAGTACCCCGACGACGTCTTCCCTGCGCGGTACTCGGTGAAGGACATCACCTACGCGCTCGACCTCGCGTCCGAGGTTGGCGTCGACGCGAAGGGCGCGGAACTGGCGAAGAGCCGCCTCGACGAGGTAGTCGCGCGTGGCCTCGGCGAGTACTACGCGCCGGTGATGTACAAGCTCTTCGAGGACTGAGGCGCTGCTCGCGTCGAACTACTGCATCCTGCGGATGGTCGGCGAGAACATGGCCGTCCCGGCGGACACGATCACGAGCACGACGCCGAGGCCAGCGACCACGACCCGGATCCCGACGAACTCGGCGGCGACACCGACGAAGAACGTGGCGAACTGCATCATGCTCATCTGCAGCATGAACACGGCCATCACGCGCCCTCGGTAGGCGTTCTCGACGTACGAGTGGAGCAGGCCCTGGGCGAGGCCCATGCGGAAGGCGGAGCCGAGGCCGAAGACGACCATCGCGCCAAAGGCGAGCACGAGCGTGTCCGCCTGGGCGAAGAGGAAGATGCCGAGGCCGAGGACTGCAGCACCACCCATGAACATCCATCCGCGGCGACGCTCCGGGATCGAGGCCAGTACCAACGCACCGGTCAGCGCCCCCACGGCGCTCACGCTCAGTAGCAGCCCCGCGATGCCGACGCCTTCCTCGGGCGTGTCGGCGAAGATGTCGGCGGCGTAGCCGGGGAGCAGGAACTGCAGCGGCATCCCGAACGCCGAGGTCGCGAACGCCAGCGCGAGGATGACGAACATCTTGTGGTCGCGCCAGATGTAGGTGAAGCCGCCGCCGATGTCCGCCATCGAGCTCTTGGCGACCTGCTTGATGGACTGGTCCGCCTCGCCGGGCGCGCTCGCAGGACGCCAGGTCAACTGCGACATGCAGATGATCGCGACGACGTACAGCACAGACATCGCCATGAAGCCCCAGCCGAAGCCGAAGATCGCGACGATGGCGCCACCGAGGGCCGGCGCGAACAGTCGCATGGAGTTCATGCCGGCCATGTTCAGGGCGACCGCGTTCATCATGCGGTCGGCGGCGACCACGTCCGGGATCATCGCCTGCCGGGAGGGCATCATCAGGGCCATCGTCGCGCCCTGGGCCGCGGCACTGATCAGCAGCAACTCGACGTTCATGACGCCCGTGAACTCCGCCACCGCGAGGGCGAGCGCGTTGGCCAGGCTCGCGGCCTGGCCAACCTGCATGACGGTCTTCTTCGGCTTCCGGTCGGCGATCACGCCGCCGAACATCGAGAGGAACAGCATCGGCACCGCGCCGGCGAGGCCCACGAGGCCCAGCGTCGCGTAGGACTCGGTGAGCGCGTACGCGAGGGCGCCGCGGATGACCAACTGCATGTTCATGGAGGCCATGTGGCCCAGCATCGAGATGTAGAACCAGCGGAACTCGCGGTCCTTGAAGGAGTCGAAGGTGCGAGGGAAGCGCAGGCGGCGACGCCGGGGAGGAGTGCCTCCCGCATCGGCCTCGGGCGCAGCGACTGCCTCGATCTCGTCGTTCGCAGGGGCGGAGGCGCGCTCCTCAACGGGAGCGGCGGTGCTGTGCGTGGTGCTACTGGAGGCCGAGCCCCGTCGAATGTTCAGGCGTGCCAAAACGCTTGACCCTTCCGCCCTCTCCAGCACTTTACGTACAGGAGAAGGTGTCACCTTATCAAGGGTACGCGGAGCGACAACCCCTGGGCGTCGAGGGAAGCGGGAGCGCCGGTTACTCCGGCCTAGTCACCGGCCGTCTCAGCCGTCACCGCCTGCTGCGTCATCTGGCTCGGCGGGACTTCCTGCGGATCGACGTTCCCCACCCACTTCGCGACGAGGACGTCGCGGGCGAGGTAGTCCCCGTAGCCCCGGTCGCCGTAGATGATGTCGCCGCCGCAGGTGTAGAGCGTGAGCCACTCCTCAGCCTCCGGTCGGTCGCTGGGCCAGAGCACCTCGGCCATCGGCATCTCTTCCGTGAGGTAGCGGCTGACGCGGTGAACCTGGTAGCGCCGGACTTCGCCGTCGGCCATCTCGAGGAAGATGTCATCCCCAATGCGGGCCTGGTGCACCCGGTAGAACGGCCCCTGTTGGTGGTTCCACGTCTCGTGCGCCGAGAAGATCAGATTGCCTTCGACGCCTGGTGTCCCGAAGTCCCATCGGTCGTCCGGCGCATACCAGCCGACGGCGTAGGAGCCATCCTCAGGCTCCTCCATCACACCGTCCACGACGTGCACGGTCTCGATGACGTTGTCCATCCCGAGGGCGGGCGAGAACATCCGCACGAGCCCGCCGTCGTTCGGTTGGGCGTTGCGGATCACCTGCGGTGGCGGTGGGAGTCCGACCGACGCGGGGTTCACGAGGTCGGGAGCGGCCCGCTCGCCAAGCGGGATCGGCTCAGCGGCGATGGGCCACGGCTCCGGCGTGGGAGTGGGGGTCGGCGTCGGGGTGGCGGTGGGTGTCGGTGTGGGCGTCGAGGTCTCCACGACGATGTCGGGCTCGCTCGAACCGCCGCACGCGACGAGGGCGCCGGCGATACTCGCAACCGCGAGCACGCGCAGGGTGCGCGAGCGCAGCAGACGCGTCACACGGCGCAGCGCGTTCACCGGCAACACGGTGCTAGAAGGTTCCGTCATGAGTGTCACGCGTCATCCCGAACACCCCGCCACTGGTGGTCGTCAGCAAACGTAACGGCCATGCTCGCTGAAAGGTTGCTCGCGCGCCACCCTCTCAGGCCAAATCCGACTAATCTCGCTCGGTGAACCCGCTCGATAACCCGGCCTGGTACGCGCTGAACGGCCCGCAGTCCGCCCTCGGGCTGGGGAGCGCCCTCGCGCGGCGCTATCGGCCGGACCTCGACCCCATCGCTGCGATGCCCGACGAGCCACCGCCCGAGGCCTGGAGCGAACTCGTCCCGCTGATGGCCACCGACGGACCGCTGCTCTTCCTCCGTGACCGCCTGGATGTCCCGAAGTCCTGGAGCGTCCGCTTCCAGATGGGCGTGCCTCAGATGGTCGCCATGGGCGCCATCGAGCACCCCTCGGGCATCGCGTTCCGCGAACTGACGTCCGAGGACGACGAGGAGATGCTGGCGCTCGCTCGCGCGACGGAGCCCGGCCCGTTTGCCCTCCACACCCGCGAGTTCGGCTCGTACATCGGCATCCACGAGGACGGACGGCTCATCGCGATGGCCGGCCAGCGGCTCCACATCGACGGGTACCGCGAGATCAGCGCGGTATGCACCCTGCCCGAGTACCGCGGCCGAGGCCTCGCCACCGCCCTCACGGCCGAAATCGCGGCTCGTATCTGCGAGGCGGGCGAGACGCCCTTCCTCCACGTCCGCGAGGACAACACCACCGCTATTCGCGTGTACGAGCGGATGGGCTTCGAGACGCGCCGCGTCCTGTCAGCCGTGATGGTGCGCCCGGCGAGGTAGCCCGGGGGCTGCTCTACTCCGACGGACCGGTGCCGCTGTTCGAGCCCTCGTACGTCCGGATGACCGGCGGGTTCACCCCGTCGCTCACCTCGACGCGGACGCTGAACGGGTGGTCCGGCGCGTCGTGGTCGCAGTTGTCCGGCGGCTCGTTCGCGTGGCTCCAGGACGCGACCACCGAGTCCGTCGGCGCGCTCGTCGAGGGCGACTTCGCCCCACACTCCTGGCCAGGCGCGGCCTCCAGGAACCAGCGGTAGGTGAGCGGCAGCCCGGCAGGACTGCTCGCCTCGATCCGGTAGGTCGTCACGGGCACCACGAGTTCGGCCACGATCGGCCCGACGACGGGCGCGGGGACTGCCACGCTCGACGTCGCCTCGGTCGGCGCGGGAGTCGCGAGGCCGGCGCCCGGCGTCTCGGTGCTCGGCGCAGTCGGCGCGACCGCCGAGGTCGAGGTCGAGGTCGGCGTTGGCGTGACCTCGGTATCGGAGTCGCCACCGCCGAGGAAGAAGAAGCTGCCGCCTCCGATGGCGAGGGCCAGTGACACCAGCGGCACGATCACCCAGATCCACGGGAACGCACCGCCCACGGCCAGCGTCGATGGCCGCGATGGCGGAGGCGTGACCGGGGGCACGTCAGTGTCCAGCGACAAGCCCGTGCTCGGCGGCTGGGTGCTCGGCGGCGGCTGTGTGCTCGGCGGCGGCTGTGTGCTCGGCGGCGGCTGTGTGCTCGGCGGCGGCTGTGTGCTCGGCGGCGGCTGTGTGCTCGGCGG
>Ga0209024_1001321_pt1 | contig 22365 bp, 20 predicted proteins | sample AutmiccommunBRH5_FD_187380 | JGI IMG/M metagenome (GOLD analysis project Ga0209024, IMG submission 187380) | Deep subsurface microbial communities from Mt. Terri, Switzerland - Autotrophic microbial communities BRH/5 (SPAdes) (version 2) | ecosystem: Environmental > Aquatic > Deep subsurface >...
GCATGCTGGGCGATGCCGGGATTGCCCGGCGTCGCATAGAGTTTCTCGAGCGAAGGGGATTGCGCCAGCTTCCACGCCAAGGCATGTTCGCGGCCACCCGAACCGATCAACAGGATATTCATGGACGATTCCCTTTCACTGGACGCGAAGCTCCTAGCCGAGAGCGGGCAGGGTGACAACGCCCCGCCGCTGACCGTTTCGGAAATATCCGGCGCGCTCAAGCGAGTGGTCGAGGATCGCTTCGGCCATGTCCGGATTCGCGGCGAAATCTCGGGCTTCAAGCGGGCCGCCTCGGGCCATGTCTATCTGGCGCTGAAGGACGACAAGGCGGTGATCGACGGGGTGATGTGGAAGGGCAATGCCGGGCGGCTGCCGTTCCGGCCGGAGGACGGCATCGAGGTCGTGGTCTCGGGCAAGCTCACCACCTATCCCGGCCGCTCGAAATATCAGGTGGTGATCGACAAGATGGAGCTGGCGGGCGAGGGCGCGCTGATGGCGCTGTTCGAGAGGCTCAAGGCCAAGCTGCTCGCCGAGGGCCTGTTCGATCAGGACCGCAAGAAGCCGATTCCCTTCCTGCCGAAAACCATAGGCGTGGTCACCTCGCCAACCGGTTCGGTGATCCGCGATATCCTCCACCGGCTGGCCGACCGCTTCCCCAGCCATGTCATCGTCTGGCCGGTGCTGGTCCAGGGCGAGGGCGCGGCGCGGCAGATCGCAGCAGCAATCAACGGCTTCTCGGCGATCCAGCCGGGCGGCCCGGTGCCCCGTCCCGATCTGGTGATCGTCGCCCGCGGCGGCGGCTCGGTCGAGGACCTGTGGAGCTTCAACGAGGAGGAAGTGGTGCGCGCGGTCGCCGCCTGCACCATCCCGATTATCTCGGCGGTCGGCCACGAAACCGACACCAGCCTGAGCGACTTCGCCGCCGACCTGCGCGCGCCGACCCCGACCGCCGCCGCCGAAATGGCGGTGCCGGTGCGGACCGAATGGCTGCTCTCGCTGGGCGAGACAAAGTCGCGCATGGCCCGGGCGGTGCAGCGCGGCCTGCTGACGGCGCAGGAACGGCTGGAGACGCAGCGGCGGGTGATGCCGGCGCTCGCCGACCTGCTGCGGCCCCACCAGCAGCGGGTCGACGAGATCTCCGAGCGGATGAAATATGGCATGAGCCAGAATATCGGCCAGGCCCGCAGCCGCTTTGCCAGCAGCGCCGGAGCGCTCCGCCCGTCGATCCTGAAACAGCGCCTGGCGCGGTCGCAGGAGCAGTTCGGGCGGCTCGATATGCCCAAATCGCTAGTGGAGCGCCCGCTGGCGGACGCGTGGAACCGACTCGACGCGCTGTGGCGGCTGGCGCAGCAGGTCTCGCCCGACGGCCCGCTGAAGCGCGGCTATGCTAGGGTGTCCGCGGCCGATGGCGCGCTGGTCGGCAGCCGCAAGGCGGCGGCCGCGGCCGGCAGCCTCAACCTCCACTTCGCCGATGGCACGATCGGTGCCCAGGTCACCGAATCGCGCACCATTGCCAAGGAGGCCCCGAAAAGCCCGACCAGCCGCAACAAAAAACCGGCGGATGACAGGCAGCGGGATTTATTCTAGGGAAATCGGCGATATATTGGACCGGAAGACGATTTCACGGCCCGGTAAATCGCAGGTAAAGGCTTGAAGGAGTAAAAGCGTCCCATGTTAATGTCCCATCGCAACAAGGTGGCAAAGCTGCACTATATGCCGAACGGTTTTCGGCCTCTGACCGCCGGCGACCATGTGCTGTGCGCGGTGACCGGCGAGGCGATCCCGCTGGACGAGCTGCGCTACTGGAGCGTCGAGCGGCAGGAACCCTATGCCACGGCGCAGATTTCCGCGCACGCCCACCTGCCAGAAGGCGAAAAGTGAACAAGCCGTTCCAATTTTCTCTCTCCCTGCTGGCGATGTCGGCAGCCATGGTCCCTGCGACCATCGTCTCTGCCGGAACCGATGATGCCGAGCAGTCGGCCTTTCGCGAAGCGGTAAAATTCGGCTTCAGCGGCGAAGCGATCCAGGGCGGCGTGATGATTGGCGATGCTCCGGTCGGAACCCGCAGCCTTACTTTAGAGGGCCTTCCCGTGCCGGTCGACGATGACGGCAAGTTCATCATCGCCTTCAATCGCGATGCGGGGCAGGCAGCGAACCTGATCGCCACCCTCGACAACGGCCAGACGATCCGCAAGTTCATCAATATCGCGCCGCGCAAGTGGCAGATCGAGCATGTCAGCATCAATCGCCGGGCGACCACCCGCAGCGCCGCCTTTCTGGCGCGCCGCGGTCCCGAGCTGGAGCAGATCCATGCCGCGCGCAGCGTCACCAGCGACAGCAGCGGCTGGCGTCAAGGCTTCATCTGGCCGGCAAAGGGCCGGATTTCCGGACAGTTCGGATCCCAGCGCATCTATAATGGCGATCCCGGCAGCTATCACAGCGGCGTCGATATCGCCGCCCCGACCGGTACCTATTATGTCGCGCCCGCCGACGGCGTCGTGACCCTGGCCGCGTCCAGCCCGTTCACGCTGGAGGGCAATCTGCTGATGATCGACCATGGCATGGGCCTGAACAGCGCCTTTCTGCACAGTTCCGAGATTTTGGTCAAAGAGGGACAGCAGGTGAAGCGCGGCGAACCGATCGGCCGGATCGGCTCAACCGGAAGCGCGACCGGCCCGCATCTGCACTGGTCGATGAAATGGAACGATGCCCGCATCGACCCGATCCTGCTGACCGGGGCGATGGAGTAGCGCGCGAGTCTCACGTAGGTCAGTTGACGATGCGCATAACCTTGAAGCTCCGGCCGTCGTTGACCTTGGCAAGGAAACTGCCCATTGCCGCCCGTTCAATGGTGATCTTGTCGCCCGCCTTGGGGTGCCGCATCGTGCTGCGGGCCGGTTCGGTCTGCTGCCAGACCCCGCCATCTTCAAGCTCGATCAGCCATTTGCCGCTGCGAATCGTTCGCGCGGACTGGATGATCCCGTCGATCGCCTGAATTTCGTCACCTTCGTCGCCATCGCCCCCGAACAGCTTGATCCGTGGCAGCGACAGGCCGAACAGGCCGCGCCGCGCTTCGCGAACCTGTTCGCGATCGGCAATGACCACCTGGTTGGTGGACTGGGCAGTCTGCAGCGCGGTCACCTTCTCGTCGAAACAGGCCAGTCGCGCGGTTGCATCGGCAATGTCCTTGCAGGCTATCAAATCGGTATAGATTGCCGGCGGCGCGGTGATCATCCTGCTCCGGTCGGTTTCCTGCGCACCCGCCGGGCTAGCGAGGCCGGCTGCTGCCGCCACAGTTGCCGAAAGCACGCCGCTGAAGAACCATTTTGAACTAACCATTGTCGTTTTTCCTGTCATGTAATTCCCTGTCCCGCGTGACTTTAAGCAATAGGGCGATCAGAGGCAATTGATAGTTCGGCGCGCGCCGGTCCCGCCGCTGGGAAACGAATCGGCGACGCCGCAATTGCCAAATCACCCGATTTTCTGATCGGCCCCACTGTGACAAAATAGTTACAATCTCTACAAAATCCGCCGGTTTTGCTGAACAGAAGCTTTACAGGCAACCGGCCTTGTTGCAATTGACGGCCAACTCGGTGGTCGAATCCGCGCGTTTGGGGCGTGCAGATTGCCATCGGTCAACAATCGGGGACAGGTCATGGTGGCCGCCTCTCCAGAATAAGGGACTGGAATAACATGAGAAAATTTTCAAACCTGAAGGCATCTGTTGCACCCATGGTGCTCGGACTCGCTATGGTTTCTACGCCTGCTTTCGCGCAGGACCAGGACGTCCAGGAAGCTGACGCAGCATCGGAAAGCGTTATCGTTGTTACGGGTTCGCGCATCACCAACCCTAACCTTGAGCTTTCCAGCCCGGTTGGCGTTGTCACCTCCGAAGAACTCGAGCTTCGCCAGACCAACACCGCTGAACAGTTCCTGCGTGAACTGCCCAGCGCCGTGCCAAGCATCGGCTCTGCGGTTAACAACGGCAATGGCGGCGCTTCCTTCGTCGATCTTCGCGGCATCGGTTCGGTTCGTAACCTGATTTTGCTCGACGGACGTCGCGTTGCTCCGGCTGACTCGACCGGTCGTGTCGATCTCAACAACATTCCGCTTGCAGTGATCGAGCGTACCGACATCCTTACCGGCGGTGCCACCACCACTTATGGTGCGGACGCCATCTCGGGTGTTGTCAACTTCATCACCAAGCGCGACTTCGCCGGCATTGAAGCCAATTTCAGCGAACAGATCACCGAACAGGGTGACGGCAATATCTTCCGTGCCGATGTTACCATCGGTGCCAATTTCGATGACGGCCGCGGTAATGCGGTATTCAGCGTCGGATATCAGGAAGCCGATGCGGTATTCCAGGGCGATCGTGACTTCTCCGTCTTCAACATCGGCTCCACCAACGGTCAGCCAGGCGGTTCCTCCGCTGCGGTTCCAGCCGTGATCATCGGCCCCGGAATTCCCGGAGCCCAGATCACTGCCGACGGCACCGATGTCGGACCGTTTAATCGTCCGTTCAACTTCAATCCGTTCAACATTTTCCAGACACCGTTTGAACGTTTCAACATGTATGGCGCCGCTCACTACGAGATCAGCGACGCGGTTGAAGTGTTTACGCGGGGCATGTTCTCGAAAAACTCGGTTAGCACCATCATCGCGCCGGGCGGTACCTTCTTTAACACCTATCGTGTCAACCTGAACAATCCGTTCATTCCTGAAGCGATTGCCCAGCGTTTTGGCAACGGCCTCGGCCTGACTCCTGCGGAATATGCGGCAGCGCGTAACACGCAGTTCGGTCCAACCCTGGCAGATGGTTCAGCCAATCCCAACTATACCGAATTCAGCGCCCAGGTCCGTCGCCGGACGGTGGAAGCGGGAACCCGCGACAGCGAGTTTACCACCACCTATTTCGACTATCTGCTGGGTCTGCGCGGTGACATTACCGACAGCATCAAATGGGAAGTCTTCGGTAGCTACGGCGAAAGCCAGCGCATTCAGAGCCAGACCGGTTTCGGCCGCCTGTCAACCCTGTCCCAGGCGATGTTGAGCCTGCCCAACGGACAATGCGTTGATCCATCCAATGGTTGTGTGCCGATCAACGTATTCGGCCTTGAAGGTTCGATCACCCCTGAAATGACTGCTTTCTCCTTCTCGGGTGAGCAGACGGTGATCAATAAATCTTCGCTGGCTCAGGCACAGGCCCAGATCACGGGTGATTTTGGCTGGGGAATTTCCGATGAACCGATCGCCTTCGCTGTCGGTGGTGAATATCGCAAGTTCACCGCTCAGCGGCGCAGCGATGACGCATCCAAGACTCCGGGTGAAGTAGTCGGCGGCGGCGGTGCAGCCCCGGACATTGACGGTCAGTATGACGTTTACGATGCCTTTGGCGAAATCGTCATCCCGGTCATTTCGGACCGGCCGTTCTTCGACAGCCTGGTACTGGAAGCCGGTGCCCGCTATTCGGACTATTCGGTGTCCGGTGGTGAGTTGACGTGGAAAGTGGGCGGAACCTGGTCTCCGGTCCCGGATATTTCCTTCCGCGGCAACTATTCGCGTTCGTCTCGCGCGCCTAACATCGGTGAATTGTTCGTTCCTGTGACCACGGGTCTGAACAACCTCGCTACCGATCCGTGTCAGGGCAATGCACCGGTTGCGAATGCGGCTCTGGCGGCAGTCTGTATCGCTCAGGGTGCTCCGGCTGCGATCGTCAATGCTGGTGGTATTCTGCCTCCGGCTGCAGGGCAGATCAACGTGACGACCGGTGGCAATCCCAACCTTGGGGTTGAAACGGCTACCACATGGACGGTTGGTGCAATCCTGCAGCCTTCCTTCATTCCCGGCTTCTCGATGACCATCGACTATTTCAATATCAAGGTGGAAGATGCTATCTCGGCACCTGGTGTTGGCGATATCATCAGTGGCTGTTACAATAGCGGTAACCTGAGTTTTGCAAACAACCCGCTTTGCCAGTTGATCGAGCGCAGTGCCTTCACCGGCGGTCTGGACGGTTCGCCTAACGAAGTGCGCGGCCTGCTGCTCAACCAGTCGAACCTGGGCACGATCCAGACCGATGGTGTTGATGTAAGCCTGCGTTACAACGCGATGCTTACCGACATGATCGGCCTCAACATGTCGTTCGACGGAACATGGACGCATGAAAATGTGTTCACTGCTTTCCCGGGTGCAACTGCTCGTGACTGCGTCGGCTACTACAGCGTCAACTGTGCTTCCATTCAACCGGAATTTGCCTTTACACAGCGGACCAGCCTGACGTTCAACGACACGTTTACCGCTTCCTTGATGTGGCGTTATATCGATGAAGTGAACCTTGAGCCGGAATTCGTCGGTGACTTCCTGGGTGGCAATGGCAATCCGGCCGTGGGTGAATTCTCCGACTTCACCTTCATTCCAGCTGAAAATTATTTCGATCTCTCGTTCCGCTGGGAAGTGACGGAAAATGTACAGCTGTCGTTCCTGGTACAGAATCTGCTGGATAACAAACCAAAGGTTGTCGGTTCCGACATTGGTTCCACTGCGTTCAACAGTGGTAACGTTTATCCTTCAACCTACGACGCTTTGGGCCGTCGCTATGCGGCAGCCGTCAAGTTCCGTTTCTAATCGGATGATTGTCCGCTTGAAACAAAGCTGAAAAATACAGGGGGCAACACATTGTGTTGCCCCCTTTTTTTGGGCAGATAATATTGCACCCGATAAATCCGGAATATGCTTCTATCTGCAAAATCGGTTCTGCAAAAAATGGATAAATGATTATGTCGTACAAACCGGGAATGGCTGTGATCGCTGCAGCGCTAATTTGCACCTTGGGCACGATCACCAGCCCGGCAGCAATCGCGCAGACAAAGAATGGTGAAGCCGCGAAAGAACAATCCAAAAAGGACAACCAGGCGCCAAAGATCACCGATCGCTCGCATCCTGACTATGTTCGGTGCCGCAGCGAACCGGTTATCGGTTCGCTCGTGCGCAAGCGGAAAATCTGCATGACCAACAGCGAATGGGAACAATATGCTCGTGCCGGCAATGCCGACTCCCGTTCCATGCTGGATGATATAGGCAAAGGCGGCATGAATGGCCCTCAATAGGGCTCCGACTCCCCGACGACCTGTCTGAATTCCCTTGCGCTAACTTTTACAACGCGCTGAATTTTGTCGAACTCGACCGACTCAGTTGGACCAGGCGGTTTGACGGCTGTTACCGGATGCTGCCACAAATCCGTTTACCGTCTCTGTGCGCTCTCTGATCGGATGACCGTCCGAAATAAACAAGACTGAGAATACAACGCCCATAAAGCTTCTGTCGCTTGCTTATGGCCGGTCGGGGCACGCAGAGGTTGAAAATTGCAGACTATTTTTGTAGCCTGTCCATTAGTCTTGTAAAATATGGATAAAATTATGTCGTACAAACCGGGAATGGCTGTGATTGCTGCAGCGCTAGTTTTCACCCTGGGCATCAACAGCCCGGCAGCAATTTCGAAGACGAAAGATGGCGAAGCCGAGGAGAAAAACTCCGAAGAGGATCAGCGGGGTCCGAAAATCACCGATCGTTCCCATCCTGACTATGTTCGATGCCGCAGTGAACCGGTTATCGGATCGCTGGTACGCAAGCGCAAGATATGCATGACCAACAGCGAATGGGAACAATATGCTCGCTCCGGCAACGCTGATTCACGTCGTTTTCTGGATGATATCGCCAAGGGCGGCATTCGGTGGATCGAATAGGCCGTCAAATGCGATGACGTCCAGCTGAATCGTTTGGCCCGTTGTCTATTGGACCACCATCTCGAGCGCGCCATCGCCCTCATCGATCTTGACCGTGCTGCCATCCGGCACCTCTCCGCGCAGGATCAGGTCCGCCAGCGGGTCCTGCAGATATTTCTGGATCGCGCGTTTCAGCGGTCGTGCCCCATAGACCGGGTCATAGCCAACCCGCCCAAGCCAGCGCCGCGCGGCATCGGTGAGGTCCAGTTCGATCTTCCGGTCCTTGAGCAATTCCTGCACCCTTAGCACCTGCAGATCGACAATCGGCGCCATATGCTCCTCGCCAAGGCGGTGGAACAGGATGATCTCGTCCAGCCGGTTGATGAATTCCGGGCGAAAATGCGCCCGAACGACTTCCATGACCTGCGGCTCGACATCCTTGACCGTCTCGCCGTCCTTCATGTTCGCCATATACTGGCTGCCCAGGTTGGAGGTCAGGATGATCAGCGTATTGGAAAAGTCCACGACCCGGCCATGGCCATCGGTCAGGCGGCCGTCGTCGAGCACCTGCAGCAGCACGTTGAAAACGTCGCCATGCGCCTTTTCGACCTCGTCGAACAGGATCACCTGATAGGGACGCCGGCGCACGGCTTCGGTCAGCACACCGCCCTCGTCATAGCCGACATAGCCGGGAGGGGCACCGATCAGGCGCGATACGCTGTGCTTCTCCATGAATTCGGACATGTCTATGCGGACCATCGCCTGGTCGTCGTCGAACAGGAATCCGGCCAGCGCCTTGGTCAGCTCGGTCTTGCCGACCCCGGTGGGGCCGAGGAACAGGAAGCTGCCCAGCGGCCGGTTGGGATCTTGGAGGCCGGCGCGGCTGCGACGGACAGCGGCAGACACGGCCGCGACCGCATCCTTCTGTCCGATCACCCGCTTGCCGATCAGTTCTTCCATCGCCAGCAGCTTTTCGCGCTCGCCTTCCAGCATCTTGTCGATCGGAATGCCGGTCCATTTGGATACCACGGCGGCAATATCCTCCGGCATCACTTCCTCGCGCAGCATCGCGCCTTCGGTCGCTCCGGCGGCTTCTTCCAGCGCCTTGACCAGATTGGGAATAGTGCCATAGCTCAGTTCTCCGGCCTTGGCGAGATCGCCGGCCCGTTCGGCCTGCTCCAGTTCAATCCGGGCCTGGTCCAGCTCTTCCTTGAGCCGGGATTCGGCGTGGATCTTGTCCTTCTCGCTCTGCCAGCGCGTGGTCAGTTCGGTGCTTTCCTGTTCGAGCTCGGCCAGTTCCTTCTCGAGCGTCTCCAGCCGTCCCCTGGACGCGTCATCGCTTTCCTTGGACAGCGCCTCGCGCTCGATCTTCAGCTGGATGATCCGCCGGTCGAGCGTTTCGATCTCTTCCGGCTTGGACTCCACCTCCATGCGGATGCGCGAGGCGGCTTCGTCCATCAGGTCGATCGCCTTGTCGGGCAGGAAGCGGTCGGAAATATAGCGGTTGGACAGGGTCGCGGCGCTGACGATAGCGCCGTCGGTGATCCGCACCCCGTGGTGCAGTTCATATTTTTCCTTCAGGCCGCGCAGGATCGAGATCGTGTCCTCGACCGTCGGCTCGCCGATGAACACCGGCTGGAAGCGGCGCTGCAGGGCGGCGTCCTTCTCGACATATTTCTGATATTCGTTGAGCGTGGTCGCCCCGATACAGTGCAGCTCGCCGCGGGCCAACGCGGGCTTCAGCAGGTTGGAGGCATCCATCGACCCTTCCGACGCGCCCGCGCCGATCAGCGTGTGCATCTCGTCGATAAACAGGATGATCTCGCCCTCGGCCCCGCGGACCTCGTCGAGCACGCTCTTCAGTCGCTCCTCGAACTCGCCGCGATACTTGGCCCCGGCGATCAGCGAGCCCATGTCGAGCGCCATCAGCCGGCGGTCCTTCAGGCTGTCGGGCACATCGCCATTGGCGATGCGCAGCGCCATGCCCTCTGCAATCGCCGTCTTGCCGACGCCGGGTTCGCCGATCAGCACCGGATTATTCTTGGTCCGGCGCGCCAATATCTGGATCGTGCGTCGGATTTCCTCGTCGCGGCCAATCACCGGGTCGAGCTTGCCGTCACGCGCGGCCTGGGTCAGGTCGCGGGTATATTTCTTCATCGCCTCGTAGCTCTCCTCGGCCGAGGGGCTGTCGGCCGAGCGTCCACCGCGCAGCTCGTTGATCGCGCTGTTCAGCGCTTCGGCGGTCACGCCCGAGGATTCCAGCGCCTTGCCGGTCGCCGTCTCCTTGGCGAGCAGCAAGGCGAGCAGCAGCCGTTCCACGGTGACATAGCTGTCGCCCGCCTTTTCCGCGACCTTCTCGGCCTGATCGAGTACCCGGACCGCATCATTGTTCAGCCCCGGTGTCTGTTGGGCACCGCCACCGGAAACCGCCGGAATCTTGGCCAGCACCGCGTCAATTTCCTGATGGGCCTTTTTGGCGTCACCGCCGGCCCTGGCGATCAGGCCCGCCGCCATTCCCTGATCATCCTCGAGCAGGGCCTTGGCGAGATGCGCCGGGGTTATCTGCTGATGGCTCATCCGGATGGCAACGGTCTGGGCGGATTGCAAAAATCCTTTGGCGCGGTCGGTGAATTTCTCAAGGTTCATCGGTTCATCCTGTTCAGTCTTACTATCTTGTCCCGAATATGGTGTTGTACCCGTGCAACACAACCATATTGATGACTTTTTCCATCGATTATATGTGGTAAGCGCTTGTCACTGCTGAAAATACACGGCAGCTTATGATGCTGCCGGAGAGGAACATATAGGTGAAAATACTTAAGCGGACGGGGTTGGGGCTGCTGATTTTTATTGTGCTGGCGGCGATCGGCCTGGCGCTGTGGGAACCATTGAGCGTCGCCGAGTCCGTGGCTCCTCCAGACCGCGCCTATGAGGCCCGCATCGTCCGCGACGAATTCGGAGTCCCGCATATTTTCGGCAAGACCGATGCCGATGTCGCCTATGGCGTGGCCTATGCCCATTCCGAGGATGATTTTTCGACGCTGCAGGAAGTGACCGCGATGACGCGGGGCCGGATGGCGACGCTCAACGGCGCGGACAGCGCGCCGATCGACTATATCGCCGCCCTGCTCGACGTACGCGGTACCGTGAGCCGCAAATATGAGGGTCTGCCGGCGGATGTCCGCGCCGTGCTGGACGGCTATGCGTCGGGTCTCAACGCCTATGCCGCGGACCATCCGGAAGAGGTGAAGCTGGCCAGGCTGTTCCCGGTCAATGGCCAGGATATTGCCGCCGGCTTCGTGCTGCGCTCGCCCTTCTTCTTCGGGCTGAACAACCCGGTCGAGGCACTCGTGCAGAACAAGCCGCTGCCGCGCGAGGGCGGCCCGCGCCTGGCCGGCGAACCGGCAAGGAAATCCATCCATCCGCTAAGCCCCGACAAGCTGATCGACGACCGGGCGACAACGCCCGTCGGTGCGGATCCGGATGAAAATGGCTCCAACGCCTTTGCCATTGCGCCGGAACTTTCGCCCGAAGGCAAGACCCGCCTGATCTCCAATTCGCACCAGCCGCTGCGCGGCAATGTCGCCTGGTACGAGCTGGTCGTGCACAGCGACGAGGGCTGGGACTTCGCCGGCGCCAATTTCCCCGGATCGCCGTTCCCGTTCCTCGGTCACAACAAATATCTGGGCTGGACCAACACCGTCAACCGGCCCGACCTGATCGACATCTACAAGCTGACCCTGAACGACCAGAAGGACGCCTACCGCTTCGACGGCCAGTGGAAACCGCTGGAAAAGAAGCGCGTCTGGCTGAAGATCAAGTTCGGCCCTTTCGTCATCCCCTATCCGCAGATCGCCTATCGCTCGATCCACGGGCCCGTGATCCTGAACGACAGCGGCGCCTATGCGCTGCGCTATGCCGGGATCGACGAACTCGACATGCTGACCCAATATTACCGGATCAACAAGGCGACCAGTTTCGACGAATGGCAGGCGGCGATGGCGGGGCAGGGCGTCCCCGCCACCAATTTCATCTATGCCGATGCGAAGGGCAATATCGGGCTGTTTTACAACGCGATGTTCCCCGACCGCCCCGAAGGCTATGACTGGCGCACCATTTTGCCGGGCGATACATCCAATGCGCTGTGGCAGAAGACCCTGCCGTTCACGCGCGTCCCCGCATTGGTCAACCCCGCCTCCGGTTATGTCATGAATGCCAACAACACCCCCTATATCGCTGCCGGGCCGGGCGACGAGCTCAAGCCGGACAATTTTTCACCGCTCCTGGGTATCGAGAATGACCAGACCAACCGCTCGCGCCGGTCGATCGCCCTGCTTGAAAAGGCGAATGATGATGGGATGATCACCGATGCCGAACTATGGGCCGTCAAATATGATACCGGCTATGAAAAGGCTGGCTATGCCAAGGACTGGCTCGACAGGATCGCCGCGCTCGATGTGAAGCATAGCGCAAAGCTGCAAAAGGCACAGACATTGCTCGCGGGGTGGGACTGGAATCTCGATGGCAAGGACGCGGCCGATGCGCTGGCGCTGATGGTGCTGCGCCCTGCCAACAAATCGCATTACAATCGCGACAAAATGCCGGACCCGCGTGCGATCCTGGAAGAAACCGTCGACCATCTGAACGAATTTTTCGGCAGGATCGATCCACCGATGGCGGATGTCCTGCGGATGCGGCAAGGCAAGGTCGATCTGCCGGTCGATGGCGGCAATGACACGATCCGCGCCTCGACCCTGTGGGATGTCGACGAGGACGGCCGGCTGTCGGTCCGCCACGGCGACAGTTTCATCATGTTCATCGAGTGGGACAGGGCCGGGCAGGTCAGCTCCCGTTCGATCCAGCCCTTCGGCGCCGCGACCACACGTCCGGACTCGAAACATCATACCGACCAGATGCAGCTGTTTGTCGACAAGAAGCTGAAGCCGGTATGGTTTGATCCGGCAGAGCTTGAGAAGCACAAGACGAGTGATAAGGTGGTTGGGCGGTAAATAGCTTTGCTGAGCTCTCAGTTAGCTTGGTGCTCCGTCTCCTGCAATTCTGGAAAGGAAAGCGTTATAAAATGCTCAAACTTGTAATGCTTCTTCAAGTGCGGACCCAATTCATGTGCAGTCTCCTTTCCTGCCGCGATGAGTCTAGGAAGCATTGGCGTCAGGCTGTTTGCAAGTGTCTCTAAGTTGATGAGCGTCGGCGCAATTTGCGCATATTCCAATTCACTGGCTTCAAATGAAAAGGTTTGACCGTCAACGTGAGTAATCAATCCTGAGCGAGCCAAGTCATCTCTCAACTCGCCGAGCTTTCGCAGTGCACTTAAGATTGAACCATGGCCAGATTCAAGCTCTCGGACTTTCATAACCAAATCAGAGTCTTTCGTGACAGCGATGAGTGCGAGTTCGTCGGCATTCACGGAAATATCTGAGTTGGTGAAACCAATTATGTCAGTCATTGTTGACCAAGGTGAACCTTCGACCCCAGCCGCTGAGGCCTCTTTCTTAGTTTCATCCAAATGCATCTCGATTTTGAGAAGGTCATCTAGCATTTTTTGAACTTTGAAAATTATACTATACGCGGTTGCCAATTGTTCTTGCTTCAACTTTTTTTGTTCAAAGCGATTTGTTGTGAAATACGCTAATCCCGCACCCACCAATACCGATACCACCGTGATTACGGGATCAAACCAATCGTTATTGGTTACAAATTGAATGCAATTGTTCACGGCACCAGCACCGTATCTACCGCCTCCGGCAACATATCCGGATAGTCGGTAATAAAATGCAACCCCCGGCTTTCCTTCCGCGCGAGCGCCGACCGCACGATCAGGTCCGCCACCTCGATCAGATTGCGTAGCTCGATCAGATCCTGCGTCACCCGGAAATTGCCGTAATAATCCTCGACCTCCTCGCGCAGCAGGTCGATCCGGTGCTGGGCGCGCTCGAGCCGCTTGGTCGTGCGGACAATGCCGACATAATTCCACATGAAGCGGCGGATTTCCGTCCAGGTCTGCTTGATCACCACTTCCTCGTCGCTGTCGGTGACGCGGCTTTCGTCCCACGGGCGGATCGGCGGCGGGGCCGGCATGGCGTCCCAGTGCGCGGCAATGTCGCGCGCGGCCGCGTCGCCGAAAACGAAACATTCGAGCAGGCTGTTGGACGCCAGTCGGTTGGCCCCGTGCAGCCCGCTTTCGCTGGCCTCGCCGGCTGCATAGAGACCGGGCAGGTCGGTCCGGCCGGCCAGATCGATCAGGATCCCGCCGCATGTATAATGCTGCGCCGGCACGACCGGGATCGGCTCCCTGGTCATGTCGATGCCGAGGCCGATCAGCTTTTCATATATGTTGGGGAAATGGCCCTTCACGAACTCCGGATCGCGGTGCGAAATGTCGAGATGCACATAGTCAAGCCCCAGCCGCTTGATCTCGTGGTCGATGGCGCGCGCCACGATGTCGCGCGGTGCCAGTTCCATGCGCTCGGGGTCGAAGCGATCCATGAACCGGTCGCCGGCTTCATCGCCCGCATCTTCGGGCAGTTTCAAATGCCCGCCTTCGCCGCGCACCGCCTCGGTGATCAGGAAATTCTTGACCTCGAGATTGTAGAGGCAGGTCGGGTGAAACTGCATCATCTCCATGTTGGACACCCGCGCGCCCGCGCGCCAGGCCATGGCAATGCCGTCGCCGGTCGCGCCGCGCGGAGCGGTGGAGAACAGATAGGTGCGGCCGGCCCCGCCGCTGGCGATGATCGTGGCGCGCGCGGTCAATGTCTCGACATGGCCGGTTGCATTGTCGAGCGCATAGACTCCCCAGACATTGCTGGCACCGCTCGGCGTCTCCGAATTGCGATCGACAATCAGGTCAATCGCCACCATATGCGGACGGAGCGTGATATTCGGGTGCGCCGCAGCGGTATTCTGCAACGCTTCCTGCACCGCCCAGCCGGTTGCATCGTCGACATGGACAATCCGCCGGTGACTGTGTCCGCCTTCCCGGGTCAGGTGGAGGACTTCCGCTTCCTTGTTGAAGGGTACGCCCATATCCTCCAGCCGCGCAATCGAAGCGGGCGCGTTTTCGACGACAAATTCAACGGTCTCGCGGCGATTCAGGCCGGCACCGGCGACCATCGTGTCATTGATATGATTATCGAACGTATCGCCGGCGTCGAGCACCGCGGCAATCCCGCCCTGCGCCCAGGATGTGGAGCCGCCGGTCAGTTCGCCCTTGGCGAGCACCAGAACCTTGTGCGTGCGGGCCAGGGTGATCGCGGCGCTCAGTCCGGCGGCGCCGGACCCGACAATGATGACGTCGTGATTCAATTGATCGTTTCCGTTAGTCCTGAGCTTGTCGAAGGACGGCTCTCGTTCGATAGGCGTGGTTCGACAGGCTCACCACTGACGGAATGAAGGCAGCGCATCCTCCTCACGCCGCCTTGGCGCGGGTCAGGTTGAGAAACACATCCTCGAGATCCGCTTCCCTTGTGGTTACATCGACGATGGCAAAGCCGCGTTCCTGTATCGCCGCCATCACGCCGCCGGCATTGGTGCGATCCTTGTTATAGGTGACCGCCACCGTGCGCGGCCCGATGATCTCGGCTTTTTCGAACAGGTCATTGGCAAAGGACACTGCATCCTGCGCCTCACTGATATCCCGGTCCAGCGTCAGCTCGACCAGCTTTTCGCGCGCCATGTCGACCAGTTCCGGCGTCGGCTTGTTGGCGATCAGCCTGCCATGATTGATGATCGCGATGCGGTCGCACAGATTTTCCGCTTCTTCGAGATAATGTGTCGTCAGCACGATGGTGACGCCGGCCTTGTTCAACTCGACGACATATTCCCAGAGCTGCTGCCTGAGATCGATGTCGACGCCCGCCGTCGGCTCGTCGAGCACCAGGATTGGCGGCGAATGGACCATCGCCTTGGCCACCAGCAGCCGGCGTTTCATCCCGCCGGACAGGGTGCGGGCATAGGCACTGGCCTTGTCCTCCAGATGCACCGCGCGCAGCAATTCCATCGTCCGGCGCTTGGCCTTCGGGACGCCGTAAAGGCCTGCCTGCACCTCAAGCGCCTCGAATGGCGTGAAAAAGGGATCGAAGATGATCTCCTGCGGCACGATCCCGATCGAGGCCTTGGCGTTGCGCGGGCTGTCGTCGATATCGAAGCCCCAGATGCTGGCGCTGCCGCCGGTCTTGCGCACCATGCCGGACAATATGTTGATCAGCGTCGACTTGCCGGCGCCATTGGGGCCCAATAGCCCGAAAATCGAACCGCGCTGCACGTCAAAACTGACGTCGTCCAGCGCCTGCTTGCCGCCCGCATAGATTTTCGAGAGATTCTGGATGGATATTGCTGCGTTGGTCATCCGTTCCGCATAACCATCTTGTCGGGGACAATCAAAGGCTTTGCTGCATCGGTCCGATCAAGCCTAATGGCCCGTTAACCCTCTAACTAGGCAAAGGCTTCTCATGTTTGCGCTAGTCATGGGTCCATGAACTATCAGGATGAAAAGACCAAGCGCCGAACGGCTGCGATCGCAAGGCTTCTGCTGGCCGCGGCACTATGCTCGGCCGGTCCGGTTGCGGCTGCCTCGAAATCCGCGGAAGCGCGCGTTTTCATTCGGCAGCCCGTGACAATGACAAAGACCGCCGACCTGATATTTGGTGATTTTGCGACCGGCACGACCGACAGCATCTTTCGCCTCAATCCCCGTTCGGGACGGCTCAGCAAGCGCAGTGGCAATGCGCAGGCCCTCGGCGGGACAAAGTCCCTGGCATCGATTGAAATATCCGGGACCGCGCTGATGCGGGTCCAGCTTTCGACCGGCAGGCAAAGCATATGGATCCGGCGGGATGGCGGAACGGAAGTGATGCGGATAGATCGGTTCCGCTTTGACCGCCGCCGGAAAACCCTGAATGCCGACGGCGAGCAGTCCTTTGATATCGGCGGACAATTGCGCGTCGGCGCGAACCAGAAGGCCGGCACCTATCGTGGCTCCTTCGAGATTTCGGTCGACTATTTTTGAGATTTCCGAGGATCCGGTCAGGATATGGCAAAAGATTACCGGCAGATTAACCCTGACATTCAACCATATGTAGCGGTTTCAGCACTATCGCCCTGTTCCGGAAATATGGGGATTTTTCGATGCGGGGCAACGGGTTCGGAATGAGGTGCGCGCTGTTGCTGCCATTCCCCGTCGCCGTCGGTTTTCCCCTGTCGGCCGCCTGTGCGGGCACGGGTAGCGGTCAAACACAGACCATCGTCAACCAGGGTGTGAACATAACCAAGGATGCCGACCTGCACTTTGGGAATTTTGCCGCCGGTACGTCCCAGAGCCGGTTCAGAGTCGATCCCGCCAGCGGCACCTTGATCCAGCTGAGCGGCAATGCGGTGACCCTGGGCGGAACCCGGACAGCCGCATCCTTCACCGCCTTTGGCACGCCGCTGGAAACCGTGCGGCTGACCGTCAGCCAGAACCGGATCGATCTGACCCGTATCAATGGAACGGAGACAATGCGGGTCGACCAGTTCAGTCTGGACGGCGGGAATGGCAAGCGCAACCGGACGCTCGGCGCCGGCGGGTCGGTCACCTTCAAGCTCGGCGGCCGGTTGACGATCAACCCGGCCCAGGCCGGCGGTGCCTATGTCGGCAGCTTCAATATCAACATCGATTATCACTAGGCGCGATCAGCAAGGGGTTACCGGGCAATTAACCATGCGGGTCCATGGTTAATTACGATATTCGCACTAGGACTTTTCCGTAATGACCAGAGACCGAATCTATCCGCGGCTGATCGCCTGCCTTCTGCTGATCCTGGCCCTGATGACAGCCGCTCCGGCAGCCTTTGCGCAGCCGGCCAGCGGCGAGACGGAGGCGGTGCTGGTCAGCCGGCTTTCGCTGGTTCCGGTCAGGGATCTCGATTTCGGCAGTCTGATTCCCGGCGCGACAGGCGGCACCGCGGTGATCAGTCCGGCGGGCAGCCGGACCGTGTCCGGATCGGTGGTCGCGGCAGGAGGAACGGTCAGCAACGCCGAATTTCAGGGCTATGGCTCGCGCAACCGCTTCGTCTTTATCAGCACGGCTTCGTCCAGCTACCGGCTCGACCGTGTCGGCGGCGGGGCCAATATGACGCTGCGCTCCCTGACCCTGCAAGCCGACAATCTGACTCCGTTGAACTTTCCCGGCCTGTTCCGCATTGCATCGACCAATGTGATCACCCTGCGCATCGGCGGGACGCTGGATGTCGGGGCGAACCAGCAGGCAGGGGTCTATGCGGCCAGCTTTCCGATCACGATGAACTATTACTGATATTTGCAGGATTGCGCGGCGCCCGATCCGTTGCTAATCGCTCTGGCATGATCGACGCTCCCGAAATCTTCCGAACGGCCAAGAAACGCAATTCCTGCGATGGCGCCACCGATATTCCGGGCGGCGTTGCGCTCGGCCATCCGCGCGTATGGCTTGAGATTGACGAGAAGGGCTATGTCGACTGCGGCTATTGCGACCGCCGATTCGTTCTGATCGGCGGGCCCGCCGACACCGCCCGATCCGGGACCGAAGAATAATCCGACATAGGGGGTGCAAGGCCCCCGATTCATTTCTATATGGGTGGGATGATAGATACTCTTGACCCCCGCTCGTTTCTCTACCGCCCCGATGGCCTCGACCCGGAACGCGCAAAGGCGCTGGTCGCCAGCAGCCTGTCTGCCTGCGACGACGGCGAACTTTATCTCCAGTATAGCGCGGTGGAAAGCTTCGGCTTCGACGATGGCCGGCTGAAGACCGCCGACTACAGCACCGACAGCGGCTTCGGCCTGCGCGGCGTCTCGGGCGAGATGACCGGCTTTTCCCACAGCAACGAGATCAGCGAGGCCGCCATCCGCCGCGCCGCCCAGACCCTGCAGCTGCTCGATCCCGCCAAGGGCGAAAAGGCACCGCCACCGCGCGGCAACAACCGGCATCTATACGGCGAAGCGAACCCGCTCGAGGCGATCCCCTTTGCGAAGAAGGTGGCGCTCTGCCAGCAGATCGACGCCGCCGCCCGCGCCCGCGACCCCCGCGTCGCCCAGGTTTCCGTCGGCCTGTCCGGCAGCTGGAGCGTCGTCGAGATCGTCCGGCCCGACGGCTTCGTCGCCACCGACGTCCGCCCGCTGGTCCGGCTCAACGTATCGATCGTCGCCGAGCAGAATGGCCGCCGCGAAACCGGCAGCTTCGGCATGGGCGGCCGCTATCTCTATGACGACCTGTTCGAGGAAGCGCGCTGGAACCGCGCCGTCGACGAGGCACTGGCGCAGGCCCTGGTCAATCTGGAAAGCGTCGATGCGCCGGCAGGCGAGCAGACCGTCTTGCTCGGCCCCGGCTGGCCCGGCATCATCCTCCACGAGGCGATCGGCCACGGCCTTGAAGGCGATTTCAACCGCAAGGGCACCAGCGCCTTTTCCGGCAAGATCGGCCAGCGCGTCGCCGCACCCGGCGTGACCGTGGTCGACGACGGCTCGATCCGCGAACGGCGCGGCTCGCTCAGCATCGACGACGAGGGCACACCGACGCAGGAAAATGTCCTGATCGAGGACGGCATCCTGAAATGCTACATGCAGGACCGGCTCAACGCGCGGCTGATGGGCGTGCCGGCGACCGGCAACGGCCGCCGCGAAAGCTACGCCCATGCACCGATGCCGCGGATGACCAACACCTTCATGCGCGGCGGTAACGATGATCCGGCCGAGCTGATGGGCCGGGTCAGGAACGGCATTTACGCGAAAAGCTTCGGCGGCGGCCAGGTCGACATTGTCTCCGGCAAGTTCGTCTTTTCCTGCACCGAGGCCTACAAGATCGAAAACGGCAAGCTCGGCGCCCCGATCAAGGGCGCAACCCTGATCGGCGACGGCCCGACCGTGCTGACCAAGGTCGCCGGCATCGGCAATGACATGGCGCTCGACGAAGGCATCGGCATGTGCGGCAAGGGCGGGCAGTCGGTACCGGCCGGCGTCGGCCAGCCGACCCTGCTGGTGGAAGGCCTGACCGTCGGCGGGACGGCTTGAGTCTGATTCCGGCATGACAGAATCGGTGAGCAACTGGCCCGACGAGATCATATCCTACTGGTTCGGTGAACTGAACTCCGATGACTGGTGGGCCAAAAACGACGCCATCGACAGCCAGATCGAGGAGCGCTTTTTCGACCTGTGGCAGGAGCAGAAGTCGAAAACCGCCGACCAGTTTCTGGACTCGCCTGAAACCGCGCTCGCCGCCGCGATCCTCTTCGACCAATTCCCGCGCAACATGTTCCGCGACAGCGCCGACGCCTATGCGACCGACCATCTGGCGCAGCAGATTGCCGAACAAGCGGTGGATCTGGAACTCGACCAGCAATTGCCCGAGGATCAGCGCGTCTTCCTCTACATGCCGTTCATGCACGCGGAGGATATGCAGCTGCAGAACCGGTCCGTGACCTTGTTCACCAAACTGGGCAGCAACCAGAAATTCGCCAATGAACATCGCGACGTCATCGCCCGCTTCGGCCGCTTTCCCCACCGCAATGCGGTGCTGGGGCGGCAGTCCCGGCCCGGGGAAGAGGCCGCGGTCGAGGACGGAGCGAGCTGGTAGGCCCGGTGCTGGCCGGCGCCGCGAGACAGACCTGGCGCGCGCTGCAAGTCTGGCCGGATGCGGGTCGCTGGAAAGCCGCGCTGACCGTCATGCTGCCGGCCGTCGCGATAATCGCCCTGGCCGGATATCTGGGCGGCTGGCTGCATCCCGATCCCGTCACCGATCTTCCCTCGGCCCTGGTCGCCGCGCTCATCCTGTTCTTCCTGCCCGCCCTGGCCGAAGAACTGGTCTTTCGCGGCGTCCTGCTGTCCTGGCTCGCAGGTTTTTCCCAGCGCCTCGGCAACTGGCTCTCGATTCTCCTGTTCGTGCTCTGGCACCCGGTCCAGGCCATCACGTTCGGCCCGCCCTGGTCGGCGATTTTCCTGCAACCCTCGTTTCTGTTTGCCACGTTCATCCTGGCCATAGTATTGACCCATATCAGGATCGCCTCGCAGTCGCTGTGGCCGGTGATCCTGATCCACTGGCTGCTCGTCCTTTGCTGGAAGCTGCTGCTGGGCGGACCATTTTACTGAGAGGGGTGAAATATGGCGGATTTTTTTGATGCGCTGAACGATGACCATATCGCCTTCATTGCCGGGCAGCCGATGTTCTTCGTCGCCACTGCGGCAGCGGACGGACGGATAAACCTGTCGCCGAAGGGCTATGACTCGTTCCGGGTGCTCGGGCCCGATCATGTCGCCTATCTCGATCTCGGCGGCTCCGGCAACGAGACCCACGCCCATCTGGTCGCCGACGGCCGGATCACCATCATGTTCAACAATTTCGCCAATCCGGCGCTGATCATGCGGCTCTACGGCACCGGCAAGCCGGTGCTGCCGCAAGATGAAGGCTGGGACGAGCTGGCCGCCCATTTCGACATTCTCCCCGGCACCCGCCAGATTTTCGACATCAGCATCGACAATATCCAGACCAGCTGCGGCTGGGGCGTACCGCGAATGGAAATGAAGGCCGAGCGCGAGACGCTGGTCAAATATCACCGCCAGGCCGATCCGGAAGCCTGGATGGAAAAAACCGCCGGCCGGGTGCAGAGCATCGACGGCCTGCCGACCCGCGCGACGGACCGCTATTTTGGCGGATAGGCGCTCATGAGCCTGGTCGAACTGTCGCGGCACATGCACGGCGTCGAGGCGGAGATCATCCGGGGCCGGCTGGAAGCGGCCGGAATCGGCGCGGTCTGTTTCGACAGCAATGTCAATATCGTCGAGGGCGCCGGCATCGCGCTGCCCGCCCGGGTGATGGTGCTGGCAGAGGACCTGGCCGAGGCGAAGGCGATATTGGCGGAGGATGTATCGCTGTGACCGGCGCGGGAAAGATTTCCCTCGCGCTCGGCGGCGGCGCCGGTCTCGGCTGGACCCATATCGGCGTGCTCAGGGCGATCGACGATTCGCCGCTGGAAATCGCCGCGATCGCCGGCACCTCGATCGGCGCGATCACCGGCGCCAGCTATGCGGTGGGCAAGCTCGACTATCTCGAGGACATGGCCCGCAACATCAATTTCCGCAACATGCTGCGTTTCATGGACCCGCATTTCAAGCGCGGCGCGGTCATGGGCGCGCGCAATATCGAGAAGGAACTGGAGACCGAATTCGGCGACATCTGTTTCGAAGACCTGGCCATTCCGGTCGCGGCGGTCGCCGCCGACCTGCGCACGGGCGACACGATCGTGATGAAGTCGGGCAAGCTGGTGCCGGCGATCCGCGCCTCGATGTCGCTGCCCGGCCTGTTCAAGCCGGTGCAGCATGAAGGGCGCCTGCTGGTCGACGGCGGTGCCGCCTTGCCGGTTCCGGTATCGCCCGCACGGGAACTGGCCCCCGAGGCGCTGTGCCTGTCGGTCAACCTGCAGGATGATTTTCTCAACCGGTCGATCGCCGCGGGAATCGCGGAACATGGCAACCGGGAGCCGAACAGCCTGGCGATCGTCAAGGCCTCGATCGGCCTGTCGCTGCGCAATCTCGGCCGCTATTCGCTGGCGCTCGACCCGCCCGATTTCGCGATGTCGCCCCCGGTCGGCCATATCGACATCCAGAATTTCACCCG
>Ga0209024_1001323_pt1 | contig 22324 bp, 19 predicted proteins | sample AutmiccommunBRH5_FD_187380 | JGI IMG/M metagenome (GOLD analysis project Ga0209024, IMG submission 187380) | Deep subsurface microbial communities from Mt. Terri, Switzerland - Autotrophic microbial communities BRH/5 (SPAdes) (version 2) | ecosystem: Environmental > Aquatic > Deep subsurface >...
TGGCATGCATGGGCTGATGATCTATGACGATCTGTCAAAACAGGCGGTGGCTTACCGCCAGATGTCCCTGCTGCTGCGCCGTCCGCCGGGGCGCGAAGCCTATCCCGGTGACGTGTTCTATCTGCATAGCCGTTTGCTGGAGCGCGCCGCAAAATTAAATGATGATAATGGCTCGGGATCGTTAACCGCGCTGCCCATTATCGAAACTCAGGCAAACGACGTATCGGCCTATATTCCGACCAATGTGATTTCGATTACGGACGGTCAGATCTTTCTGGAAACCGGCCTCTTCCACCAGGGTATTCGTCCGGCGGTGAATGTTGGTCTGTCGGTTTCCCGCGTGGGCTCTGCCGCACAGATCAAGGCGATGAAGCAGGTTTCGGGTTCGATGAAGCTGGAACTGGCGCAATATCGTGAAATGGCGGCGTTCGCACAGTTCGGTTCAGATCTCGACGCCTCGACTCAGAAAATGCTGGCGCGCGGCGCGCGGCTGACCGAACTGCTGAAGCAGGATCAGTTCTCCCCACTGACCGTTGAAGAGCAGGTAATCGTGTTGTTCAGCGGCTCCAAGGGCTTTCTCGATAGCATTGCTGTTGACACCATCGGCCGTTATGAAGAGGAGCTGTTGCGCCTCATGCACGACAAACATGCCGATCTGGTTGCGGCAATCCGCGATGAAAAAGCCATATCAGATGCGACCGAGGCCAAATTGCGCGAAATTCTGACCGCTTTCACAACATCGTTCGCTAGATAGCGCACCAACGGGATAGCTGATGGCCAGCCTCAAGGAACTCAAAAATCGCATCGCCTCTGTGCGTTCGACACAGAAAATCACCAAGGCGATGCAAATGGTAGCCGCCGCCAAGCTGCGCCGGGCGCAGGATGCGGCTGTGGCCTCGCGTCCCTATACGGAACGTATGGGCCGGGTGATCAACAATTTGGCGCGGGGTGTCGCCGGGCGCGAAGGCGTGTCTCCGCTTCTGGGCGGGACGGGCCGCGATCAGGTGCACCTGCTGGTGGTTGCAACGGCGGAACGCGGTCTTTGCGGTGGGTTCAATTCCAGTATTGCCCGTTTGACGCGCGAGCATATAGAGCGGCTGAAACGCGAAGGCAAAACCGTCAAAATTCTGTGCGTCGGCCGCAAGGGACGCGATGCGCTGAAACGGCTGTATGGCAATCTGATCATCGACACCATTGAGCACAATAATGTCCGCAATATCGGTTTTGCGAATGCAGCGGCAGTCGGCGATCGGGTGCTGGCCATGTATGAGGCCGGCGAATTTGATGTTTGCACATTATTCTTCAGCCGTTTTCGTTCAGTTATTCTGCAGATCCCAACGGCCGCACAGTTGATCCCGATTGATCTGTCGACGGTTGCCGGTGATGGCGCAGACACCGGTGGCGCGGCTTACGAATATGAACCGGACGAAGCCGAGATCCTGGCCGATCTGCTGCCGCGAAACGTCTCGGTACAGATTTTCGGCGCGTTGCTGGAAAATGCCGCGAGCGAACAGGGCGCGCGGATGAGCGCGATGGATAACGCGACCCGCAATGCGGGCGATATGATCCAGAAATTGAACCTGACCTACAACCGCACCCGTCAGGCGTCTATCACCAAAGAACTTATCGAAATCATTTCCGGCGCAGAAGCGCTGTAAGCAGATACGAGGATTAGATCATGAGCAGCAATGTTGTTGGCCGTATTTCCCAGGTCATCGGCGCCGTCGTTGACGTCACCTTTGATGGTGGTCATCTTCCGTCCATTCTGAATGCGCTGGAATGCACGAATGACGGCAACCGTCTGGTGCTGGAAGTGGCGCAGCATCTGGGGGAATCCACAGTGCGCACCATCGCCATGGACGCCACAGATGGCCTGGTGCGAGGTCAGGAAGTCACTGATACCGGCAACCAGATCATGGTTCCGGTAGGGCCCGAAATGCTGGGCCGTATCGTTAATGTGATTGGCGAACCCGTGGATTTGCGCGGTCCGGTCAAGGCGAACAGACTACGCGGCATTCATCAGCCCGCTCCGCCCTTCGTCGATCAGTCAACCGAATCGGAAATTCTGGTCACCGGCATCAAGGTGGTGGATCTGCTGGCGCCGTACGCCAAGGGTGGCAAGATCGGCCTGTTCGGCGGCGCCGGCGTGGGCAAGACCGTTCTCATTATGGAGCTGATCAACAATATCGCCAAGGGCCATGGCGGCTATTCGGTGTTTGCGGGCGTCGGCGAACGCACCCGTGAAGGCAACGACCTGTATCATGAAATGCTGGAATCCGGCGTGAACAACCTGGAAGACACGGGTTCCAAATGCGCCCTGGTGTATGGCCAGATGAACGAGCCGCCGGGGGCCCGCGCGCGTATCGCGCTGACCGGTCTGACCCAGGCGGAATATTTCCGCGACGAAGAAGGCCAGGACGTGCTGTTCTTCATCGATAATATTTTCCGCTTCACCCAGGCAGGTTCTGAAGTGTCGGCGCTCTTGGGCCGCATTCCGTCGGCCGTCGGCTATCAGCCGACGCTGTCGACCGACATGGGCACCATGCAGGAACGCATCACCACCACCAATAAGGGGTCAATCACCTCGGTGCAGGCGATTTACGTGCCCGCCGACGATTTGACCGACCCGGCCCCGGCCACGTCGTTCTCGCATCTGGACGCCACCACCGTGCTGGACCGTGCGATTTCGGAAAAAGGCATTTATCCGGCGGTGGATCCGCTGGGTTCCACCTCGCGCATGCTGGACCCGCGCGTTGTGGGCGACGAGCATTACGATACCGCGCGTCTGGTGCAGCAGATTTTGCAACGCTACAAGTCGCTGCAGGACATTATCGCCATTCTGGGCATGGATGAACTGTCTGAAGAAGACAAGCTGGCCGTGGCCCGCGCCCGCAAGATCGAACGCTTCCTGAGCCAGCCGTTCTTTGTGGCCGAAGTGTTCACCGGATCGCCCGGCGTGTTCGTTGATCTGGCCGACACCATCAAGGGCTTCGCGGCGCTGTGCAAAGGCGACTATGACCATCTGCCGGAAAACGCCTTCTACATGGTTGGCACCATGGAAGAAGCCGTGAAGAAAGCGGAACGTCTGGCGGCGGAAGCGGCGTAAGCGCGGGTTAGGGATTTATATCATGGCCGACAGACTGACGTTTGAACTGGTGTCACCCGAACGCCTGTTGCTGTCCGCACAGGTGGATATGGTGGTCGTTCCAGGAACAGAAGGTGAGTTCGGCGTGCTGGCGGGTCACGCCCCGCTGGTTTCGACCTTACGTCCCGGCGTGATTTCCGTGCATGACGAAAAAGCCATACAGCGCATTTTCGTGCGCGGTGGATTTGCCGAGGTAACCCCGGATGGCCTGACAGTGCTTGCGGAAGAAGCCATTGATCTGGCATCCCTTGATACGGCAGCGCTGAATGCGCGAATAAAAGACGCCGAAGAAGATGTTGCCGACGCGAAATCCGAGATCGCCCGCGCCAGTGCCCAGGCGCAACTCGATGGCCTGCGGGCAGTCCGCGAGAGCCTGTAGCCACCAGCTTTTCGTAGCTTTCCCACAAAAATGTGGTTGATGGTGGCGCTACAACTAAATTTGATTCCCCGATGGCAGGGTCGATAGTTGGTGGATGCCTGGTGCCCCCACTCAACCAGGGGTTCATGGCAATTTAAGTCGGTTAGATTGAACCTGTTTCATTTTTTTTGAAATTTTGCCAAGGCTGAATGAAAAACCAAGGATCTTAAACAGGAACGCATTGCTGACCAGTGGTGGTTGATACTTGACTCTACTTATATACCAGGTTGAGAATAAACCTATGGTTGACATCCGATATTACAGAAGGTTGAGTGCCCCGTCGGCATTGTATGAGCAGATCTCTCTGTTAGACCATTTTCATCGACCTGAATGAACGGAGTCTGTCATGCTTGGGCTTCGACGGGCGGCATATAAGCTACGTCCAAGGAGGCTCGGTCTTTGAAATATTCCTTCTCTAACACCGGACACGGGCCGCCCTCGCGCGCAATGCCCGAAGGCGTCCAATCGAAAGTCAGGCGCCGAAATAGTATTGTGATCTGGTTTGCTGTTTCAGCGGGCGTCGTAATACTGGTTTTCGTCTTAGGCGCGCTATACATGGCCTTGTCCGTACGTCAGCTTGAGTCGGAAGTCTCTATCATTGCAGATATTGCGCACCCGCTTGTTTTGCTTAGCGAAGAAATGGAAGTTCGTGCGATTGGCAGCGGCCTGGCTGTGATGTCGTATTTGCAGCGCCAGAATACATCGCACATCGCGCGCTTTGATGAAGACCGCATCCAGTTCAAGGCGGGTTTGGCAAAATACCGGCAATTGGCGCTAACCCCTGAATTGAAAGGGTTTTATGAAAAGATTGGCGTTCTATATGCGCAATATGAAAACTTGGCCGCCGAACTCATTAAACAGAAGGACACCCAGCGGCGGTTTCAGGGTTTGTTGGTTCAAGCCATCGCCGAGATGCAAACTATCCGTGACGACAACTTCGATTCACGCGAGGTGGAAAATGATGCCGCCTTGAATCAAAACCCGGAAAAAGTACAATTTCTTATGGAGCTTCAGCGTGAAATACGCGGTGTCTATCTACTTCTTACCACCGACGTCCTGACGTCGTCCCGCGACAACATTTTGGCAAACGAGAAGAGAACTGCCGCCATCCATGACCGTTACGACGGATATGTACGTTCGGTTACAGAGTATGGCGACGCAACATGGCTTATGGAGATGTCAAATCGCATTGGTGATTCCATAGGGTTCATCAACAGCTTTATTGAGTATGAAAAGTCGATCAGCAGTAACCTCACGCAATTCAACAATTTGCGGAGCCAGCTTGATAATTTGCTCGACGATGGACAGCGTGTTGCCGCACTGCGGCTGGCCACAGCACAGAACAATGCACGCAGCGAGGCTGAAAACGTTTACAGGATAGCTATTTATGGCGTCTCTCTTGGTGTGATAATGGCTATCTTATTGGTCGCATCCATGTCGTACGCCATAATCAAACCATTGCGCCTAATGACCGACGCAATGAACGACCTGGATATGCAAAAGCTTGGCCAGCAGCTTAAAATAAAGCGAGATAATGAATTCGGCATATTGGCAAATGCCTTGAACCTGATGAGTGCACGCCTGGCAGACCAGGTAAAGGAACACGCCGGTGAACTCGATGATATGAATAAGGAACTGCGAATTGCCGTGGCGGCGGCTAATGAAGCCAGCTACGCCAAAAGCCAATTTCTGGCGAATATGAGCCATGAAATGCGGACGCCCCTGAACGCCATTATCGGCTTTTCTGAAATGCTCAAACAAGAAACGATGGGGCCGGTTGATAATGAACATTATCTTGGATATGCTAAAGATATCAATGATAGTGGGGTGCATCTACTTAGATTGATTTCTGAAATTCTTGATGTGTCCAAGATCGAGGCGGGCAAGGTTGAGATCGCTGACGATCGCGTAAATATAAAAGACACTGTTTCCATATGCATACGTGTGATTAGCGAGCACGCCGAATCGAAAAATGTCGCGTTACATGTAAAAATTGCGGACGATCTGCCGGATTTGCGGGCCGACCAATTAAGGGTCAAGCAAATCCTGATTAACCTTGTTGGCAATGCTGTTAAATTCACCCCGGCAGGGGGTGAAATATTTATCACGGGTCTGCTCTCCGCCGGCAGGGAAATTACATTGAGTGTCGCGGACACAGGTGTGGGTATTGCGGCTGAGGATCAAGACGCTGCGATGGCGGTATTTGGTCAGGTCAGCAACTTCATAGGTTCTTTGAGCGAGGGCACCGGCCTGGGTTTGCCGCTGTCAAAGGCCTTGGTAGAACTGCATGATGGCAGTTTTACTCTGCAGAGTGAACTTGGGCGGGGTACAACTGTGACTGTAGCCTTTCCACCGGAACGTACATTGCTGGCGGAGGACACCCATGGCATTTCAAATGATATTTCACGAGACGCCTAAAAAAGCTGCGCAGCCAGTAGCCCCGCGGCGCCGATAGCGCCAAGCGGCGGTATCCAGCGTGGGGCGCGGATTATTACAAGGTCGGGACGCGGCTCCCTGCGATGCAGCCGCATCAATGCCAGATTGGTCACTATAAAAACGCTGAGCAGCACATTACTGGCGGCGGCGGCCAACTCTCCCACATCATATGGCACCACCAGCGCCAAAAGTATAATGCCGGTAATCAGCGTGGTCCGAACCGGCGCCTGGGTGCGTGGCCACACATGGGCCAACCGCCGCGGCAGCCAGCCGCGGTCCGCCATGCCATACAGCATACGCGACGCCATCATAATTTCTATCAGCACCCCATTGGCGGTAGCAATAAGCGCAACCAGACCGAATATTACCGCGTTACCGATGGGCGACTGTATTACCACATCCAGCAAGGGCGTTGCGGAGCTGGACAGCACCTCAATGGGGACCACCTTCACCGCGACATAAGCGACAATTACATACAGCGATGTCGCAATCGCCAACGCCAGCAATATGGCGCGCGGCAATGTCTTGCCAGGATCGATGGTTTCTTCGGCCATGTTCGCCAGGGTCTCGAAACCCAAGAATGCAAACATGGCAATGAATGCGCCTGATGCAATCGCTGTGGGCTCAAACGAGAACGCGGGCGGAATATAGTCCAGCGTCTGATACAGACCTGATGAGACAACATAAATCAGCCCGCCAATTTCAATCACCGTCATGACCGCCGCCGCCGCGACGCTATTCGCCACGGCCAGACACGCCACAGCCGTAAACAGCATCACAATGAGTGCGCTGCCTACGGGAATTGAAATCACAGGCGCCAGCCCGGCCAGATAACCTGCGCAGCCCCGCGCAATGGACGCGGCCGCCAGAATCCCCACCGCAACAACGGCGAAACCAATTACCCGCGACAAAAATCCGTTCCGGAAGGCGCTGTACGCATAGGCTGCCTGACCTGAGGCTTCGGGATGGCGCGCGGAAAGCTCTGCAAAGCTTAATCCCGTTGGCGCCGCGAGCAAGCCGGCCAGCAGAAACGAGAGCGGCGCCCCCATACCTGCCGCAGAAGCGACCTGTCCGGTCAGCACATAAATGCCGGCGCCAATGATAATGCCGACCCCGTAGAGGGTAAGCACACCCAGGCCCAGGCTGCGTTTAAGGCGCGTATTACTGGCCGCTGGGTGCCCCGGCTGTTGCATCGCTTTGCTCTTCATTCCGGGTCTGCTCCAGCCAATCCACGCAATGCTGGGCAATCTCCTGCCATTTCGGGCCGTCAAGCACCCAGTGGCCGACATTCTCAACGCAGTGAAAATCCGCACGATCCCCATACCGGCGGGCGACCTGGCGCACCGTGTCAGGTGCGTTAATCGAATCGTGGCTGCCTGCGATCGCCAGGACAGGGCATACGACCTTGCGCGCATCCACGCGGCTGGCCTGGTGCGGGTCCAGCATCCAGCACATGATTTCATATAACGCATAGCCGGATTCTGGCATCAGCCGGTCAAGGATCGCCTTTTTTGGCCGGCCCGACATATGTGGCAGCGCATGATCCGCGGCAGTTTTCCGGTCCGGCGCCAGACTGTTTTGACCCCAGCCCATTCCACTGGCGAAAGTACCGAACGCCGTCAGCATTTCCATAGACGTCGCCGGAATAATACCTGCAGGCGGCGAAGGGGCCAGCAACACCAGCCGGGTGCCATGCCCACGTGCGGCCAGCATCTGACACAACAACCCTCCCATTGAATGGCCCATCAGAATCACCTCGCCTTCCAGCGTATCGATCAGCGCCTCAAGGTCGAGCAGATAGTCGCGCAGACTGGTACGCGCCAGCTCCGGTGAGGGTAACTGGCCTGGTTCCTGGTCATGATGCCGCAAATCCGGCGCTATACAGGAATAGCCGAAGGTCTCAAAATGGCTCTGGAACTTGTCAAACGCCCAACCACCGCCAAACGCGCCATGCACCATCAAAATGGTGGGTTTGCCCACCACATTTTTAGCGCTCATGCGCGCGCCGCCTGTTGCAGGGCGGAAGCGTGAATACGAAATTCATCGACGATACGAGCATAGACGTCGCGTTTGAAGGCAACGACAAGCTCGCACACTTCGTCAATATCAACCCATTTCCAGGCGTCGAATTCGGGGTGGGCGGTGGCGATATCTATTTCACGGTCTGTCCCGTCAAAGCGAAGCGCAAACCATCTCTGGGCCTGCCCACGATATTTACCGGACCATTTCATCGCGGCAATCTCCCGTGGTAAATCATAGCAGTGCCACTGCTGGCTTTGCGCAAGTATTGTTGCATTATCGGTTCCAACCTCTTCCAGCATTTCGCGCATCACTGCCTGCGCCGGCGTTTCTCCCGGGTCAATTCCCCCCTGCGGCAATTGCCAGGGCTTATCGATCAGCCTGCCTACGATATCGTCCTTTCCCACATCATTACGCCGCCCGGCAAATACTTGCCCGCGGCGGTTCAATAAAAATATACCCGCGCATGGCCGGTAGTTTTCTGGTAGTTGATCGCTGACAAACTGCAATGGCGCGCTCATTTTCTGGATGCCTGAATCAATGCTGTAACCGGCACCAGATTTATCCCCTTCGCATTTAATTGTTCCGCCCAAAGACTGATCCGCTCTATCGTCAATGGTAACGGCGATCCAACTCCGGCAGCAAATCCATCTGCAATGGCCACTTTTTCCAGTTCGCTCAACTTCGAGTCTATTCCAATTGCTGTCAAATCCGTATCGATTTGCGAAGTTGCGGAAACAAACGGCATATCGATCTGTCCGGCTATATCAGAAATCCGGCTGCGCGCCGCCGATTGATTGTCGACAATCATCAGTCCACGTCCGTTCAGTTCGGCCATGACCGGACCAAGCGCCATTTCGGAAGTGGAAAACTTGCCCCCAAAAAAATTGATTACCCCCGCATAACCGGAAAACCGCGACAGCAGCCATTCCAGACGGTTCGTATTTTCTTCCGCCGAAAGGCCGGTCAGCAGCGCATGCGGGCCGGGGTCATTTTCCGGGAAATCATAAGGCTCCATCGGCAGCTCAAGCAGCACCTCGTGTCCCGCAGCGCGGGCCCGCCCGACCCATTCCTGCAATCCGTTGCCATATGGGACAAACGCCAGCGAAACCTGCGATGGCAGACGCTGCACCGCAAGCCGCGTCGGCACCTCGCTCAATCCCATGCCGCTGATCACCAGGGCAATTTTTGGACGCCCGTCTTCTGGTGGGGCCGGATGTGCATACACATGCCACGGACGCGCGCCGTCTTCTGCAATGCGCGGCAGTGGGCCAACGACTGTTTGTTCCACCAGCATCGGGTCAGGAACCGGAGCGAGACTGAGTTTCCCGTCCGCGGAAATGGTGACCGGCAAAGTGCGGCGGACCGTGGACGCAGTTGAGGGTGCGCCAGACGTTGGAACTGGTGCTACAGCAGCAGTTTTAGGCGAGCCCATCAGTTCCTCGACCCGGCCGTCGGCCGACCCATTCAGTGATATGGAAACACTGGGCAAGGCCGCCCCGCCATCACCATCTCCCAGGGCCAGCCAGCCCACCAGCCCGCCAAACAATGCGAGCACAAGGAATGTGGCAATGAGAACCGGACTTGGGCCGGAACGGGGTTCGCGCTCATCTCCGGCAGAAAGCATTTGCCCGGTTGGGCGCGCACGCCCGCGTTGGGCAGGTTTACGAGCCAATTTTACCCCTCAACAACTTTTATCCGCTAATTCATCGCACGCTGGGCCATCAATGACATGCCCCGTAACAGATCCAGCGCATAGCTTAGCTGATAATCCGAGGCCTGAGTTTCACTGGAGACTTTGTCTGGAGCGGCCTTGCCATCCGGCGCATCTTGGACCGGCTCCTTTTCCGGCGCATCTTTGCCTTCAGGTGCGTCCGCCTTGGACTTTTTCAAAAGGGCCTCCAGATGGCTTGGTAAATCCGCTTCGCTGCGCAGCCGGCCAGGCTCCACCACTTCTAACTTGGCTTGCTCTACCTTGATATCGGGTTCTATGCCCGTTGCCTGAATTGAGCGGCCGGACGGAGTGAAATAACGCGCCGTAGTCATGCGCAAAGCGCCTTTCCCGCTCAAGGGGATAATCGTTTGCACGGAACCTTTTCCGAAACTGGTGGTGCCAAGAACGATGCCCCGGCGATGATCCTGCAACGCGCCTGCAACAATCTCGGATGCACTCGCAGAACCGCCATTGATGAGGACAATTACCGGCTTGCCACCGGTAAGATCGCCTTTGCTGGCGCTGAAACGCTGGATGTCATCGTTATGGCGCCCGCGTGTGGAAACGATTTCACCACGATCCAGAAACGTATCGCTGACGGCGATCGCCTGATCCAGAAGGCCGCCTGGATTGTTGCGCAAATCAAGAACTACACCCTGAAAATTTTTGCCGATTTCTTTTTTCAGCTTGGCAAGGTTTTCAACCACGCCGTCATTGGTGTGCTCGTTAAAGGCGGTGATGCGAATATAAGCCACATCCTTTTCACGGCGCGCACGTACGGATTGCACCGTGATCACCGCACGTTTCAGCACCACATCAAATGGTTCCGCCTTGCCTTCGCGCACGACGCCTAATGTGATGTCCGTATTTACCGGCCCGCGCATAAGATCAACCGCCTCGCGCAGGTTCATACCCATGACCTGCTTGCCGTCCAGATGGGTGATATAGTCACCGGGCTGAATACCCGCTTTGGCAGCCGGAGTGTCGTCAATTGGCGTCACCACTTTTACGACGCCATTCTCCATGGTGACTTCAATGCCAAGACCACCGAATTCTCCGCGTGTTTGCACCTGCATTTCACGGTACGCGTCGGCATTCAAAAAGCTCGAATGCGGGTCAAGCGACGCCAGCATGCCATTAATGGCGGCTTCGATCAGCTCATTATCCTTGGCTTCGACCACATGATCGTTGCGGACGCGTTCAAAAATATCCCCGAAGAGATTAAGCTGTTCATAGGTTTGCGCACTGGCGGCGAACGCTGCGCCAGTTGGCGTCATCATGAAAGCCAGCATTGCGCCAGTTACCAACAGGCGCATTTTACCTTTTGATTGCTTTAACATTAGCCATTTACCTTCTTTTCGCTGACTTTCAACCACGGCATGGGATTGAACGGCTTCCCATCCTTGCGGAATTCAACATATAGATCACGCAAATCCGATCCGCCTCCGGGTTGCGCATACACATCGCCTTTTGGACCGGTTCCCATCCGTCCGACCGGTTGTCCTTTTGTCACATTCTGTCCGACGACGCTATGCACCATTGACAGGCCTGAGAGTAATATATGGTATCCCTCGCCCGCTTCCAGGATCAATAATTGACCATAGGCGCGAAATGGGCCGGCAAAGACTACTTTTCCGTCAAACGGCGCCACCACCTCCGCGCTTTCCCGGGTCCGGACGCTTATACCCCTGCGAGTGGCGCCGGAACTGTCTTTAGCCCCGAAATTGGCGACGATCTTGCCGCGCGCTGGCATCACCAAAAGTCCCCGCGCGGCGCTGAACAAGACCGGTCGGGTTTTTTCAGGAACCACCGGCTGCCCTGGGGAAAGCATCGCATAGTCCCGAGTGATCTCTTTTTCCTCCACAGCGGCGGTCTGCGGCGTCTGGGGTTTGGGCCGCGGAAGTGTAGCCGGATTGATTTCCGTCTCTACCGTTTTCTCCAGGCGCACCAGCAAATCCCCTGCGTCCCTGGATTTTTGCGCAATAGCGGCCATAATGTCAGCCTTGGCTGCGGCGGCCTCGATTAACGCTGTCTGCTGTCCTTTCTGTTCGCCCAGTAACGCGGCCAATGTCTTTTGTTCTTCCTGCAACTCCACAAGCCTGGCGACGTGAAGCTGGTGCTCCTCCGTCATCACGGCCTCCAGCCGGTCAATTTCCGTCAGATCCTCCCGCAGAACGGCCGCTTCCTGTTCAACGCTTTTAATAACGGCGCCCAGCAGCGTGGCCCCACGCACATGTTCAATAGCTGCGTCTGAGCGAACCAGCAACAATGCGGGCGGTTGGCGTCCCAGCCTTTGCATCGCCCCGAGCAAATGCGACAAATCGCCACGCTGGCTATCGAACCGGGCCAATTGGCTGCGCCGCCGCAACTTCAGTTCATCGAGCCTGGTTTCGCCATCGAGCACTTCCTGCTCGCGGGCCTGGATCAGCGCGGCGGTTTGCACCAGTTTTGCGTTTAGATCAGGATCAGTGGTTGCCACGTCAGGAGCGGCACCAGCTGACATAACCCACAGCGGTCCGCATAAGACCGCCAACAGTAATATTTTAGGCAAGAAATCTCGCAATACTCAAAACCTGTTTTGCCACGAACGCTTCAAACTAATGCCGTGACTCCAAAGTCCGCAAGAAAATAGCGCATATTATGAACTTTGTAACTCCGGTGACGCCGGCAACATTATAGTCTTCGTATGGTTCAGAGGTTGAAGTTCGTCAAACAATCGTGGCATCTTAATGGCAGGAACCCCGAAGCAGCCATACCGGGTCATGTTCAAATTACTGTTTGCACGACAACAAGTCTACCTGTGCTGCGGGTCTCCCCAAGAACCCATCGCTCTAACGGCGATGATAGGGATGATTGGCTACAATAGTTTCCCAAAGGTAAATTTGTTCCGTCAGCGTCCTGATAACCCGTCTGTACGATGGCCTAAACATTCTCTCTGACTGGGTTAGCCGGTCTTAGAATGATGGTCAGACACAAAAGATAGAACATCAAAACAAGGCGCGGCTGATCGAACGTGCTGACTGTGACCCCTGTTACCAGAAAACCTGTAAGCGATGCCAGCAGCACTGCCGCAAGTTTGTCTCCCGCCGCAATTTGACGCACCAGCGCAGCAAGTGTAAGCGCCAACAAGGCGCCGACGGCCAGTAACCCCAACCATCCCTGGTCGATTAACAGGCCAACCGCCAGATTTTTCGTGTGCCAGAACAAATGTGCATCCGATGTCCAGAACCAACGATCAGAGAGCTGGGCAAACTCGCCATTCGCGAGGAGATCGATTTCATTCTCATGCGTCATAGTAATTGCATCGATATCAACGCCATGCAGGGGCGCATTGTTAATCCAGAACGACAATCGAGTTGGCCGGGGGAAAGTTAAACCAGAGACAGAACCGCCATAACCGATTTTACCGGTTTTGATTGTCCCTCGGTAGGTCTGCCATTCCTCCCCATTCTCCTGTATCTTAAACAAGGTATAAGAGCAGTTATAAGAACTAATCAGCCATTTATCGCATAACGCAACTGTCAGAGAGGCCTTGGTTTCGGATGTGCGAAGTCTAACGCTTACCTGATAGGTGCTATCCGCCTCGATGTGGATTGCCTGTCCCACATACTGGGGCATGCCGGACCACATTCGAATAAAACCATCATCCCCGTCACGGATAAAACTTGTGTGGGACGAACGTAGTTCAATTTTCCTGCTGTCCTGGTTAAGTCGCGGAAAGCTGCCAAGCCCCATGCCAAAAATTTTTGCAACCAGGGTGTCGTCGCGTAGGTTCAAAGCGGTTCGCCAATGATTATACCGGAATTGGGCGTCCCGCTCTGTCTGTTCAAACCGCTTTCCCATAAATGTCTGGGAGAACATGGGCAGGCCCGTCATCGCAATCAGACCAACAGCCCCTAATCCCAAAGCGACGGTGATGAATCCACGGCGCCAGCCCGGGCGGGTCGCGAACAGCCCCATCAGACCTGCGCCATACGCAATTATGACGGCGATAACCGGGCCGCGAGAGGCCGTGGCCATTAAAGTGTAGAATGATGGTAGCCCCGTACCGATTGTGACAGGCAGCAGCGCCAGCCAGCGGCGATCAAGCAAAAACATTGCAAGCAGTGGCATAGTTGTCGCGAGCCATACATCGATGTGGCCATCTCCGGTATGCAAGCTGGAAAATGTTGATGCGATCCGGTAATCGGAATTCCAGTCGAACAAACCAGCAAAAGCCCCATGTTCGTAAACCCCAACCACGCTGACAGCAAAAAGGCCCAGCAAAAGACCACGTAACAACATTTTCGTGGCGTCGCTGTCCTGCGCGATGGCGCGCCTTAGCGGGATGAACAGCAATAGCGCCCACGCGAAGCCCTTGCCTATTCGCAAGCTGTTATACGGGCTAAAATAGCTGGCGAATGAATCTGGTGTTATGGGTGGCAGCGGCCAAAGTTGGATCAGGGTGCTTAGCAAGTATGATCCGGCCAGAAGCGTCATAACCGCTTTCAGGTTTAGTGCGATTGGCGGCGGCGGTTCCGCTTTGCTGTCGCGCAGAGCGAGCACGCCCGCCGTTAAAAGAATGAAGGCGTCAAATTCATCGAAGAAAAACCGGCCTGACCAGTGCGCAAGATCAAAAAACGGTAACAGCGCCGGCACTGCAACCAGCCAGAGCCCCGGCCAACGCCATAGGCAGATGGCGTACAGCGTGAACGCCGCTGCTATAGGCAGGCGCAGGATTGGAAAATCCGCAACAAACCATATTATGATCACCAGCAAAGACAATGTGTAAGGAATCAGCGTTGGCCGCTGGGTCACAAACTTCATTGCTGCCTGGGCATTGCTTTTCGAAAATAGCTTATCTCGTGGCGCTGGACGTGAATGGCTGCCAGATAACAGCATATCTGGCCCCACCCGCGCCGCCCACTCGCATATGCGCTGGGTCGACGTCACCGCCGCGACGGCTATCAGAATATTGGTAAGGTCCGGACGCAGCCCGGTAGTGATGAGGCCCCCTGCTTCTACTATACCCGCAAATAAGATTGCCAAAAATACGCTATATATCAGCGGCCGTCGTTCTCCTGACGCCTTGCCATTAAGGATCCGGATCGCCCAAATGAAAACACCTAGAGGGGCATAGCTGACGGCAATGCTCATCAGGCTGGAAAAGGCTTGTTGTTCAGTGGTGAAATAGTAATAGTAAAAGGGCATCCAATGCATGGACGCGAGCACATCTTCGATTTTGCTTTGACTGGCGAAACCGGCATGCCACCCCCGCAAAGCAGGCAATATCGTCAGATAGAGCGGCGCAGCAAGCCAGATGCCGGCCTTCAGCACGGGGGTGAGCCGTGGAGTGATCTTCGGCAGCAAATCTGTAATCTGGTAACCCAACGCCGCGCCAAGCATCGCAACTGCAAAGCTGCTGGCTTCTACACGCCCCGAATATTCAAGCCATTGCAGCGCTTCGATACTGCCGGTGAGCGCAAATGCGGCCAGAACCGCCGAGGCAACACCGCGGTTCCAGATCAGTTTAATCGCCATGCCCAACGGGAATATCAGCGCAAGCTTCAAAAGCAGGGACGCCAGACTGCGGATGCCAAATATATTCTCCGGCACCCATACGAACGCATTCGGATCGGCCAGCCGCATTGCGATCTCATCGGCACTAACCAGAAAATCAAACGGGAATAGCGCAATGAAGATGTAACCCAGCAGGTACAATCCAAGCCCAGCCGCTAATGTTCTGGGACCGCCTGACAGGGCATTCCGCACCGCACCCACGATCAGCCTGCCCCACAGCCCCCAGCCAAGGATGCCGGCACCGGTTCCCGCAATTTCTGCAACAATATCATTGAGAGAGTAGGTGCGAGGCGCAGCCCAAACCTGCAAAAACTCGACGCCAACCGCCAGGCCAGTGCCAAGTAACGCTGCGAAGATGGCCCCGCCCAGGCCCAACCGGCTTGTAGCGCCATATGCGAAAAATCCGACTGGCACATAAAGAATGAGATTGGCCACCCAATCGGCCCGGTTATCAAGGCCCAGATCATACCATTTGAGATAGGAAAAATTACCGAATGTGAAACCAGGCGGCGCATCGCGGTATTCGAAGGGAAGCAGGCTGCCATACAGGACAAATGTTGCTGACAGGCACGCCAGCACGGCCAACGCGCCGTATGGAACCTGCCTGTGTGCTGACACGGCGCCCCCTGGAACAACACGCATACTGAATTACCTATGATGATTGCAAAGGCGATAACAAAATCAGCTTTAACAATTTGCCGGTGCGCCAGCCATCATTTATTCATCTCACGCACGATGATAGGGATGATTGGCAAGAATGCTTACCGCCCGGTAAATTTGTTCCGCCAGCATCATGCGCACCAGCATATGCGGCCAGGTCATTGTCCCCAACGAGAGTTGCCATTGGGCGCGCGCCGTCACCTGATCACTCAACCCATCTGCGCCGCCGATGATAAACACCAGGTCGCGGCACCCCTGATCCCTGATCTGCCCCAGCCGTTCGGCGAATCCTTCACTGGACAATGTACGCCCCCGGCCATCCAGTGCGACGAGGGTCGCTCCCTCCGGCGCCTGCGCAAGAAGCAGGTCACCCTCGCGCTCCTTACGTCGCGCCACATCCGCAGGACCGGCGCGTTTGGCACGATCCTCAACCTCGCGCAACGCCATGGGGCCAAGCCCCAGGCGTGCGCCCATTAATTCAGCGTTTTTCAGATAGGCGTGCGTGGCCGCTGTTTCATCGGCGGCGGTCTTTTTACCGCGTCCGACAGCAGTAATGGCGATACGCACGGGTACTGTTAAACGGCGCGCAGGCCAAATGCGTTTGCCGGTTCAATATGCGCCGGGATCATTACAGACCATAATTTTTCGAGATTGTAGAATTCCCGTACTTCCGGCCGGAAGACATGAATAATCACATCCACCGCATCGACCACGACCCAGTCGCCCTGGCGCAGCCCTTCCATGCGGCAATTCTCGCCATACACATGTTTGATTTTTTCTGACAGATGTCCTGCGATCGTCGCGACATGGCGCGACGACGTGCCGCTGGCGATAACCAGGTAATCGGCGATGCTGGATTTTCCCTCCAGTTCAATGGTGACAATATCAACGGCCTTATCGTCTTCAAGGGAGTTCAGCACAAACCGCATAAGCTCCTCCGGATTGGGTTGGGCTGTACGGCGCGCGACGGCGGTATCGTGAGTCAGGGAGTTCCTCTCGGTTCGGTTAGGGATATGCCGCAGAATAGAGATAGTAGGAGAGTTTTGCAAAAATTTTTATATGGTAAATCTATTTTCTTCCATTGCGGATTGCCGTGGAGCTGGCAGGGTGCGGACGGCAGGCTATGAAAGTCCATGCTGGCGTTGGCTGCCCGGGCAAGTATACGCACTGATCCTGCGGTATCCTGTAATTCGCATATCGCACCGCCGCTTTGCCCCCTAAAGCCTTGATTCCACTACCAGGGCGGTCCAGAATCGCCACAGGCATCAGTTGCATGATCTTGTTCCATGCGCGCCATTGCGGCAATTGCACAAGATTATCGGCACCCATCAGCCAGACGAAATGCACCCCGGGCCAGCGTTGCCGAAGGGTAGCCAGAGTATCTTTCGTAAAAGTCGTACGCAGTCTTTGTTCAATGGAACTGATCACAATACGCGGGTGATCCGCCACATCCTGTGCAAATTGCACCCGATCGGCAAGGCTCGCCATATCTTCTGGCGACTTTAGCGGGTTTTGAGAGGATACCATCCACCAGACCCGGTCCAGTTGCAGCCGCTTAAGGGCGATCAGACTGATATAACGGTGCCCCGCATGCGCCGGATTAAACGACCCGCCCAACAGTCCAATCCGCATCCCGGGATATAGAAGTTCAGACTTCATCGGCATTAAGGCGATCTGCGATTTAGATGAGGTGCAGTTTCACCCCACGTCAAACCCCTCCCCATTACGGGGAGGGGTGGGGCTTTGATATGCATAAACGCGATCCCAATTAATTTACGCCCGCGTCTGTCCGGTCCCGCGTACAACATATTTGTAGCTGGTCAGTTGCGCCGCGCCAACCGGCCCGCGCGCATGCAGCTTGCTGGTGGAAATGCCGATCTCCGCCCCCATGCCAAACTCGCCGCCATCGGCAAACTGGGTCGAGGCATTATGCATGACAATGGCGCTGTCGACCTGTGACAGAAAATGCTCTGCGGTCGGGCCATCGTCGGTAATGATGGTTTCGGTATGCTGGGATCCGTAACGCTGAATATGCGCGATGGCTTCTTCAACACCCTCCACAATGCGAACGGAAATGATGGCGTCGAGATATTCCGTGGTCCAGTCGGCCTCGCTCACCGGGGTAACCCGCTGATCCACGGCCTGCACATCTGCATCGCCGCGCACTTCGCAGCCCGCCTTGATCAGATCATCCACCAGCACCGGTAAATGCGCCGCTGCGCAGCGGCGATCGATCAGTAAGGTTTCCGCCGCACCGCAAATGCCCGTGCGGCGCATCTTGGCGTTAAGCACGATCCTGCGCGCCATTTCCAGATCGGCCTTGCCATCCACATAGACATGCACCAGCCCGTCCAGATGGCCGATCACCGGCACACGGGCGTCGCGTGTCACACGTTCTGTCAGGCTGCGCCCGCCGCGCGGCACGATCACGTCAATATATTGCGTCATGTTGCCCAGCATATAGCCAACAGCGGCGCGATCGGTGGTAGGCACCCGCTGCACCGCGCCTTCGGGAATACGAGCGGCGTTCAGTCCCTCCAGAATGCATTCGTGAATGGCGCGGCTGGAATGATAGCTTTCCGAACCGCCACGTAAAATCACCGCATTCCCCGCACGCAAGCACAGCGCGGCGGCGTCCGCCGTCACATTGGGGCGGCTTTCATAAATAATTCCAATTACTCCCAGCGGTACGCTTACGCGTTCGATATGCAAACCATTGGGCCGGTCCCACCCCGTCAGCACCTGGCCCACAGGATTAGGCATGGCGGCAATTTCATCCAGGCTGCGCACCATGGCGGCAATGCGCGCATCATCCAGTTTCAGCCGGTCGAGCATGGCGGCCGAGAGATTGGCGGCGCGCGCGCCTTCCATATCACGCGCGTTGGCCGTCAGAATCAGATCCACATTGGCGCGCATAGAGGCGGCAGCGCAGTACAGTGCGGATTCCATTGCCTTGCCGTCGCGGCCAGCAAGATGCACCGCTGCTTCGCGCGCATGGCGGCCGATTTCATCCATGATGGCGGCAATTTCAATCGCGGAGAGTTCGTGTTGCGGCTGTTTTTCACGGCGCGCCTCGTTGAGATCGGTAATGGTCATATGTGCTTGTCTCCGCCTGTAAGGACCAGATCGTCCCGGTGGATCATTTCCGTGCGCCCACGATAGCCCAGAAGGCGCTCAATTTCACCGCTTTTATGCCCGGCGATCTGGCGCGCGTCAGCGATATTGTAGGCGCACAGGCCGCGGCCAATTTCACATCCATCGGAGGATTGCAGTATTACCGCGTCGCCGCGGCTGAAATCTCCCAAAACTTCGCGCACCCCGGCGGGCAGCAGGCTTTTCCCCGTACGCAACGCTTGCACCGCACCGTCATCCAGCACCAGACGCCCCGCGGGTTCCAGCACCCCGGCAATCCACTGCTTGCGCGCGGCGGCAGGCGATTCATGGGGCAGGAACCAGGTGCAGCGGGCGCCCTCGCTGATTGCGTTTAGCGGATGCAGAATACGGCCACTGGCGATCGCCATGGCGCAGCCCGCCCCTGTCGCAATCCTGGCTGCTGCCAGCTTGGTGATCATACCGCCAGAACCAACGGACGAATTTGACCCGCCCGCCATGGCTTCAATCTCGGGCGTAATGCTGGTGACCTCGGCAAAATGGCGCGCCGCAGGGTCGCGGCCTGGATCAGCCGTATACAGACCATCTATGTCCGAGAGCAGCACCATGCAATCGGCACTGATCATCTGAGCGACGCGCGCGGCCAGGCGGTCATTGTCACCATAACGGATTTCACTGGTAGCCACGGTGTCGTTTTCATTCACCACCGGGACCGCACCAAGTTTCAGCAGTGTATCGAACGTATTGCGCGCGTTCAGATAGCGCCGCCTTTGTTCTGTGTCCTCCAGGGTCAGCAATATCTGGGCACAGGGTAGCTGTTTGGCGGCCAGCGCGGACTGATAGGCATGCGCCAGATGCACCTGACCGGCGGCGGCGGCGGCCTGGCTTTCTTCCAGCCGCAACATTTTTCCGCGCAATCCCAGAATGCCACGCCCTAACGCGATCGCACCCGATGACACCAGTACCACCTGCGCGCCACGGCCCCGCAATTCTGCCACATCATCGATCAGCGCGCGCAGCCACTCGGCACGTAATGCGCCAGTTTCGGAATCGGCCAGCAGGGCGGAACCGATTTTGACGACGATACGTTTTGCTTTTACCAGCCGCTTTGCGGCAACCGCCACCGGGCTCATGGGCTCCACTGCGCCGCCGGTTCGGTGTTGTTTTCAGCCGCTGCCGTTTCGCGGGCGCGTTTGATTGCGTCATGCAATGCGCGCAATACTTCCTGCACGCCCTGTCCTGTTGCGCCGGAAACGGTCATGACTGTCTGGCCGCTGGCTTTTTCGAGGGCGGCTTTTTTTCTGCGAATTTGTTCCGTCGTCAGAGCATCGCATTTATTCAGCACCAGCAGTTCGGGTTTATCCGCAAGGTCCGGACTATACTCCCGCAATTCATGGCGGATGGTGCGATAGGCCCTGGTTATTTTTTCCTGCGTGCCATCAACCAGATGCAGATTGATGCGGCAGCGTTCCACATGCCCCAAAAAGCGGGTGCCCAACCCGGCTCCTTCATGCGCGCCGGCTATCAGACCGGGAATATCGGCCATGACGAACTCCTCGCCGTCGCAATACACAACACCAAGCTGGGGATGCAGCGTCGTGAAAGGATAATCCGCAATCTTGGGCCGTGCACGGCTGACGGCTGCCAGAAATGTGGATTTTCCCGCATTGGGCAAGCCGATAAGGCCGGCGTCGGCGATCAGCTTCAGGCGCAGCCACACCCATAGCTCGGGTGCATCCTGCCCCGGATTGGCATGGCGCGGCGCCTGATTGGCCGGCCCCTTGAAACGGGTGTTGCCCCAGCCGCCATTGCCGCCCTTAAGCAGCCGCAGCTTCTGTCCGGGTTCTGTCATGTCCGCCAGCAGTGTTTCGTCTTCCGCATCCCAGATTTGCGTACCGGCCGGAACTTTCAGCACAATATCCGAGCCATTGGCGCCGGTGCGATTGCGGCCCATGCCATGAATGCCGGTGCCCGCCTTGAAATGCTGCTGATAGCGAAAATCGATCAGCGTGTTCAGCCCGTCAACGCACTCCACATAAACATGCCCGCCATTGCCGCCGTCGCCGCCATCGGGTCCGCCGAACTCAATAAATTTCTCACGCCGGAACGACACCGCGCCCGCGCCTCCGTTTCCTGCCTTGAGATAGATTTTCGCCTGATCGAGAAATTTCATATCACGTAATTGGCTTCCATCAGAAGCCTGCCTCCTGCCGCGTAAGTTCTAACCGCGCACCAGCTAGTTCGCATCCACGTGCAAGAGAGAAGCGCGTTTCTTCCCCCGTTTTTCGAAAACCTAACTTACTCAGCGTATGCCCGGAAGCCGGATTATCCAAAAAATATATGGCCTGAAGCAACACCAGATTCAACTCCTCAAAGGCGAAGCGCACCACGCGCTGACCAGCTTCAGTCGCATAGCCATTTCCCCAATAGGGTTCACCCAGCCAATAGCCAACTTCCATTGCATTGGGGATATCCATCGCCTCGATGCCTATCACGCCAACCAGCGAGCCGTCTTTCACGATGGCAAACGGAAAACCAGTCATCTTTGCCCTCGCCTCAGCGTGCGTGATTATCCATTCTCGCGCCGCACCATCAGGATAGGGATGGGGAACCCTGGATAATTTGCTGGCAACGTTCCAGTTGCCACAATGCTCCTGAACGCACGGTGCGTCATCAAGAGTAATATGCCGCAATATCAACCGATCCGTAATTAGCCGCTCGCTCTCACTCATTGCATACCTCCGCCTGCAAATGCTGGGAGAGGGCGAAAAAAAAGGGAGATGGTGGCCATCTCCCCTCTCAACTCAGATCGCCACCATTTGGATGGCGGTGCATCCAGTTTTATTCCGCTGCTACCTGCGCCGGGATAACCGATACGCTCGGGCGTCCGGTCTTGCCGGTGGTGCCAAACTGCACATGGCCTTCGATGACAGAATAGATCGTGTGGTCACGGCCCATGCCGACATTTTCGCCCGGATGCCATTTGGTGCCGCGCTGGCGCAAAATAATATTGCCGGAGATGACGTGTTCGCCACCAAATTTCTTTACGCCCAGCCTGCGGCCCGCACTGTCACGGCCGTTTCGTGAGGAACCGCCTGCTTTTTTATGTGCCATTTTTCAAATCCCTCGCTTAGGCTGCCTGAATGCCGGTCACGTGCAACACCGTCTGCAACTGACGATGGCCGTTTTTGCGGCGGTATTTATGGCGGCGCTTTTTCTTGAAAATCAGAATTTTCGGATCGCGCGCCTGTGCCACGATTTC
>Ga0209024_1001324_pt1 | contig 22320 bp, 23 predicted proteins | sample AutmiccommunBRH5_FD_187380 | JGI IMG/M metagenome (GOLD analysis project Ga0209024, IMG submission 187380) | Deep subsurface microbial communities from Mt. Terri, Switzerland - Autotrophic microbial communities BRH/5 (SPAdes) (version 2) | ecosystem: Environmental > Aquatic > Deep subsurface >...
TTCCTCGTTTCATGTGGGGCAGAAGGCCCCCCGCCTTCTTCGGATCAGAACGCCGCCGTCATCGGATCCGGCCCGATCCGCCCATCGGCCCGGTCGAGCCCGTCCAGCGCCGCCATCTCGGCCTCCGTCAACTCAAAGTCGAACACCTGCCCATTGGCGCGGATCCGCTCCGGCGTCACCGATTTCGGGATCACCACATGGCCCGATTGCAGATGCCAGCGGATCAGCACCTGCGCGGCGCTGCGGCCCTGCGCCTTGGCAATGGCCGTCACGGTGGGGTCTTCCAGGAGCTTCCCCTGCCCAAGCGGGCTCCAGGCTTGGGTCAAGATGCCCATCCGCTCATGCACCGCCTTCAGCGCCCGCTGCTGGAAGGCCGGGTGCAGTTCCACCTGGTTCAGCACCGGCAGCATCCCGGTTTCCGCCTGCAACCGCTCCAGATGCTCGGGACAGAAGTTCGACACGCCGATGGATTTCGCGCGGCCCTCCTCCTTCAGCCGCATCAACGCCTTCCACGTCTCGACATAGGTGCCCCGCTGCGGCGAGGGCCAGTGGATCAGGTAGAGGTCCACATAATCCGTCCCGAGCAGCCCAAGGCTCGCCTCGAAAGCGCCCAGGGTGCTGTCGAACCCCTGATCGTCGTTCCAGACCTTGGTCGTCAGGAAGAATTCCGCCCGCGGCAGGCCCGATGCGGCGATCCCGCGCCCGACGCCCGCCTCGTTCCTGTAGATCGCGGCGGTATCGACATGGCGGTAGCCCGAGGTCAGGGCGACCTCGACCGCCTGCGCCGCCTCGTCATCGCTGGCCCGCCAGACGCCAAGGCCAAGCTGCGGGATCTGGTTGCCGTCATTGAGGCGGATCATGGGCTCGATCATCGGATGTCCTTTCACGGCATGGCCGGCCCCCAGGCCGGCGAATTGGTCACAGCCCCCAGATCGCCGCCTCGGCGATCTCGACCGAGTTCCTGGCCGGGTCGCGCAGGTAGATCGAGCGGGCGCCGCTCTTCCAGACCTGCTCATGCTCGAGGGCGATGCCAAGGTCCGCGAGCCGGCCCCGCCATGCCTCCAGCTCCGCCGTCGTCTCGGCGCGGAAGCACAGATGCCCGGGCCCCGTCGCGCCATGCGCGGGGATGCCGTTCTGATGGGCAGGATCGCTTGTCGCCTCGGGGTTGAAGATCAGCAGCATCTGCCCGCCGCAGCGCAGGAAGGCAAAACGGCCGGGCACGGATTGCACCGGCTCCAGCCCGAACACGTCCATATAGAACGCCCCCACCGCCTGCGGATCGGCGGCGTAGATCACCGTCTCAAGGATCGCGCTTGCCTTCATCGCCCCTCCAGTCCTGCCAGCCGAACCCGGCCGGGCAGTGAGAGTTCCCTACACCCCCGGCCGGATCACCCCGCATTCGGTGACGATCAGGTCCAGCTTCTGGTCGGTCGGCTCCACCGGAACCTCCTCCACCTCCTGCGCGGCAAAGCCGAAGCCGACGGCGATCACCGGGCCGCTTGCCCGCAGCGCCTCCAGCGTCCGGTCATAGAAGCCGCCGCCATAGCCCAGCCGGTAGCCGCGCCAGTCGAAGGCCAGCAGCGGCACGATCAGAACCGAGGGCACCAGCCAGTCGCCCGCCGCTGGCACCAGCGCGCCGAACTCCCCCGGTTCCATCGCCGCATCCGGCGTCCATTCGCGAAACCGCAGCGGCAGGCACGGGCCCGGGATCACCGGCACGCAGACGCGGCCGCCCTCCCCCGCCGCCAGATGCGCGGCCATGGCCGGCAGCGGGTCGATCTCGGTCCGCATCGGCATGTAGCCGGCCAGCACCGCGCCGCGGCAGGGCGCCAGGACCGCCGCCAGCCGCGCTGCCGCACTGCCCTGCCCGCCCGCAAAGGCCGTCTTGCGATCCGCGAAGGCCGCTTTGCGCGCCGCGGCTTTCTGGTCAAAGGGGCTCATAGCAGGATCACCGTCGCGAGGCCGAGGAAAGCGAAGAAGCCTGTGATATCTGTCATCGTGGTGACAAAGGTGCCAGAGGCCAGCGCCGGGTCCAGATCGTAGCGGTCCAGCGCAAGTGGCACCAGCACACCCGCCAGCGCGGCAACGATCAGGTTGATCACCATTGCCATCCCGATCACCACCCCCAGCAGCAGCGAGCCGAAGAAGAAATACCCAACCGCCGCCATCAGCAGGGCAAACAGCACCCCGTTGATCGCCCCCACCATCGCCTCGCGTCGCACCACCCGGCCCGCGTTGGAGCTGGTGAGGTTCTTGGTCGCCAGCGCCCGCACCGCCACCGCCAGCGACTGGGTGCCGGCATTGCCGCCCATCGAGGCCACGATCGGCATCAGCGCCGCCAGCGCCACGATGGCCTCGATCGTGCCCGAGAATTGCGAGATCACCAGCGCGGCAAGGTTCGCCGTCAAGAGGTTCACCAGCAGCCAGGGGGTGCGCTGCTTCACCGTCTCGATCACGCCGTCCGAGATGGAGCTTTCCTCGCCCACCCCCGCAAGGCGCAGCACGTCTTCCTCATGCTCCTCGTCCAGCACGTTCATCGCGTCGTCGATGGTGATGACGCCGACCAGCCGGTCATCCTCGTCCACCACCGGGGCGGAAATCAGGTGATACTGGTTGAAGGCATAGGCGACCTCGCCCTCCTCCTGGAACACGCTGAAGGTGCGGAAACTGTCCTCGGCCAGCCCGCGCAAGGCGACGTCGCGCCGCGCCGACAGCAGCTTGCCGAGCGTGACATAGCCGACCGGGTGCTGGCGCGGATCGACCAGCACCACATGGTAGAACTGGTCAGGCAACCACTCTTCCGCGCGCAGGAAGTCGATGGCCTCGCCCACCGTCCAATGCTCGGGGGCCGTCACCACCTCGCGCTGCATCAGGCGGCCGGCGGAATATTCCGGATAGGCCATCGACTGCTCGACGGCGGCGCGGTCGGATCGGTCCAGCGCGCCGAGGATGATCTCCTGCTGCGCCAGCTCGAGGTCTTCGATGAGGTCGACGACGTCGTCCGAGTCGAGCTCGCGCACGGCTTCCGCCAGCATCTCGCGCGGCAGGTATTCGATCACCTCCTCGCGGATCGACTCGTCGATTTCCGACAGCACCTCGCCGTCGATGCCCCGCGGCCAGAGCCGCAGCAGGTCGCGCCGCTCGGCGGGGCCAATCTGTTCGAGAAGGTCGGCGATGTCGGCGGCGTGCAGCGGCTCGGTGAGGGATTCGAGGCGGGCCGTGTCCCGCGCCTCGACCGCGTCGAGGATCTGGCCGACCAGGGCGGCGTCGAGGCCATAGTCCTCTTCCTCGCGTTCGATATCCTCGACCGTGTTCTCCGCCATGCCGCCCCCGCCTGATTTTGACCGCACCTTACCCGAGCGGCGGGGCAAGGGCCAGCGGGGGTGGGCGCCGGGGTCGTCCGCGTCTGAGCGCTGGCGCTGCAAGGCAACACGGGCGCCGCGCCCGCGTCGCTTACCTTGGCGAAGGCCATCGCCTTCGCCACGCGATGCCACTTCCCATTGCACCGGACGGGCCCCCAAAGGGCCCGGCCAGCGCCCGCCCCGCCCCCGGCGGGCGCTTCTCGCCCGCCAGGTCGGGCGCTGGCCTCCCCCGGTCTCTCGCGTCCAGCGGCTCCGGACGACATGTCCCGCACGGGCGGGGCGAGGCAGTGCCTCGCCTGTTTCCGCCCGAACATGGCGGCGCAAATGTAACGAACCGGCAATCCCCTGCATCCCCTGTTGCCTGCACCCGCCCGATCTGCTGGAAGTCGGGAAACCCGGCAGCATGGAGGCCCCAATGGATCAACTGGTGATCGGACAGACGCTTGCCTTCGCCGGCGACCCCTTCGCCGAAGGGCCAACCGCCGCCCGCCACTCCACCCGCGGCGCCGTCCTGATCCGCGATGGCCGCATCGCCGCAACCGGCGAGGCCGATGCCCTCCGCGCCGCCCATCCGCAGGCCGCCGTCACCGACATGGGCAACGCCCTCCTCTCGGCCGGCTTCATCGACGCGCATGTGCATTACCCGCAGACCGGGATCATCGCCAGCTGGGGAAAGCGGCTGATCGACTGGCTCAGCAGCTACACCTTCCCCGAGGAGATGCGCTTCGCTGACCCCGCCTATGCGGCCGAGGTTGCGGAGCGCTACTTCGACCTGGCACTGGCGCATGGCACCACCTCGATGTGCAGCTTTGCCACCATCCACCCTGCCAGCGTCGATGCCTTCTTCGCCGCCGCGCAGGCCCGGGGCATGCGGGCGCTGGCCGGCAAGACCTGCATGGACCGCAACGCACCCGATGGCCTGCGCGACACCCCGCAATCGGCCTATGACCACAGCCGCCGCCTGCTGGAGCGCTGGCACGGTGTGGACCGTCTCTCCTACGTCATCACCCCCCGCTTCTCGCCGACCTCGACGCCCGAGCAGCTGATGATGCTGGGCCAGCTCTGGCGCGAGCATCCGGACTGCCTGATGCAGACCCACCTCAGCGAGCAGACCGACGAGATCGAATGGGTGAAGAGCCTGTTCCCACAAGCCCGCGACTACCTCGACACCTACGAGGCGCAGGGCCTGCTCGGCGAAGGCGCGGTCTATGGCCATGCCATCCACCTCACGCAGCGCGAGCGCGACCGGCTGCGCGAGGCGGGGGCGAGCGTCGTGCATTGCCCGACCTCCAACACCTTCATCGGATCGGGGATCTTCGACATGGCCGGGCTGGTCGCCTCGGGGCTGCGCGTCGGGCTGGCGACGGATACCGGCGGCGGATCGTCGTTTTCCATGCTGCGCACGATGGCCGCGGCCTATGAGCTGGCACAGCTGCGCGGCACGGCGCTGCACCCCGCGCAGCTGTGGTGGCTGGCGACGGTCGGGTCGGCGCGCGCGCTGCGCATCGACGACAAGGTCGGCAACCTCGCCCCGGGGATGGAGGCGGACCTGGTGGCCATCGACCTCGGCTCCACCCCCGCCATCGCGCAAAGGTCCGGGCGCGCCGCGGACCTGTGGGAGGCGCTGTTCCCGACGATCATGATGGGCGACGACCGCGCCATCGCCGGCGTGTGGATTGGCGGCAAACGGCGGGTGTAGGAGCACGGCGGTTCATCAAGCGTGCCGCTGCCTTTGCAGACGCTGCCGACCGTGGCTATCTGGTTGCCGGCGCGCACCACGCCTTCCCGGGCATCGGCCATGTCCGGCGTGACGAGGCATCGCCGTCCGTGGCGGTGCCCGAGGCCGACTTCCGGGCTGGGGACTTCGCCGATCACGGCCCCGGTAGCGGGGGTGTGATCGGCGAAGCCTGCGGGTCTTGCGGTCGTCCCTGACGCCTGGTTCAGAGCGGCCGTGCAGCGGCGATGGCCTCCTCGGTCACCTGCCGGTCGCCGATATGGTTGATCAGGATCAGCGCCAGCCGCGACCACAGCCGCAGGCTTTCGGCATCGCTGAGGCCTTCATGCATCCGGATCAGCTGATCATAAAGATCGTCATGCTGGCTGAGGTTCGGGCTCAGGTTCAGTGCAGGCATGGCGCGGCCCCCTTTGCGCGAGACAGGGCGGATTGAATGGCGGCGGTCGTCGGCCGGTGCCAGCGCGCCGCCACATATTGATCGGGGCGCACCAGACAGGCCGATCCGGGCGGCATCGCCAGGCGCGTGGCCGCTGCCTCATCGAGGGGCAGCATGCGCAGCCCGGCAGGGGCATCGCCCTCCCAGCCGTGGGTCAGCAGCGCGAAGTCGTCGCCCAGTGACTCAAGCAGCCAGGCACCCTGATACGGGGCGTCCAGCACCGGGCTGCCCGGGGGCACCCCGCCCGACCACGCATCCTGATCCGGTGTCGAGAGGCTGCTGAGGGGATAGCTGACCGGCGTGGACAGCCGGCCCGAGTTCACGAAGGGCCGGGCAAAGGCGTGGTCGCGCGCCAGTTCCAGCACCGCATCGCGCAGGGCCTGACTGGCTGTCGACTTGGGCGTCAGGAAATCGGTGGAGCGGGTGGAGTTCAGGATGTTCTCATCCGCCGTGGCGATGGCCTCTTCATTGTAGGTCTCGATCAGAGATGCATCCGCCTGCCCGGTCAGGACAAGATCGAGCTTCCATCCCAGATTGTCGATATCGGCGAAGCCGCCATTGCAGCCGCGCGCCCCGAAGGGCGAGACCAGATGCGCGGCATCGCCGGCAAAGACCACACGGCCATGCACGAACCGCGCCATGCGGCGGCACTGGAAGGTATAGACGGAATACCATTCGCGCTCGTACTGGACATCCTTGCCCAGCATGGCGCGGATGAAGGGATCGACATTCTCGGGGCGCACCGCGGCCTCGCGGTCGACATTCCAGCCCAGCTGGAAATCCAGGCGCCAGACATTGTCGGGCTGCTTGTGCATCAGGGCAGATCGGCCGGGGTTGAAGGGCGGATCGAACCAGAACCAGCGTTCCGACGGCATTTCGTGCGTCATGCGGATATCGGCGATGAGGAAGTTGTCCTCGAACACCCGCCCCTCGAAATCCAGCCCCATCTGGTCGCGCACGGTGGAGCGTGCCCCGTCGCAGGCGATCAGCCAGTCGGCGTGCAGGGTATAGCTGCCAGCATCCGTCTGCACCTCGACCTCCACCCCGCCCTGCAGCGGCGTGACCGAGGTCAGGCGGTGGCCCCAGCGGATGTCGATATTGGGATGGGCGCGGCATCCCTCCAGCAGGTAATCCTCGATGTAATATTGCTGGATGTTGATGAAGCCGGGGTTCTTCTGGCCCTTCACCGGCAGCATGTCGAACTGGTAGACGGGGTCCGGCTCCGAACCCCAGAACACCTTGCCGAGGTTCCAGGTCACGCCCTTGCCGACCGCGGGGTCGCGCACGCCCAGCCGGTCCAGAATGTCCAGCGAGCGCTTGGAAAAGCAGATCGCCTTGGAGCAATGCGCGACGAAGTCCAGCCGGTTCAGCACGGTGACCGCATGCCCGCGCCGCCCCAGATCCAGCGCCATGGCGAGGCCCACCGGGCCTGCGCCGATCACCACCACCGGCGCCCGGTCCTGCGCCGCCCCGGGCGCCGGCGTGGCCCCGATCTCCTTGTAGACGGGAATGCCCGCGATATTTGCCATGATCTCCTCCCCTTCCCCCGATCAGTCCTGCAGCTTGGCCCAGACCTCGCGGTCGCGCTCGGCCGTCCAGATGCGGGGATGCTCGATGCCGTCGAACTCATCCCACAGGCGCTGCACGTCGAAGGGCAGGCAATGCTCGAAGATCGGCCAGGCGCCGAATTCGGGGGCCAGCGCGTCGCGCGTCGCCTCGAAGGCCGCGCGCAGCGTGCCGCCCGCCTTGTGGACGCGGCCCACATTCTCGATCATGCCGTTCAGGAACTTGCGGGTCTGCTCGACCGCCGCATCCGTCTCGTCCACCCCGCGCGAGACGGCGCCGCGCCCGCCGACCAGATTGTCGGCGCGGTAGGCCTTGACGTTGTCCAGCGTCTGGCCCGCCCAGTCGAAATGATAGGCATCGCCGGTGTAAAGCGCGGCCTTGGACTCGACCAGATCGCCGGCAAACAGCGTGCGGCTCTTGTCATGCCACACTGCCACATCGCCGCCGGTATGACCGCGGCCCAGAAACCGCAGCTCCAGCCGGCCGCGGTCGCCGCCCAACTCGATATCGTAGCTGTCCTTGAAGGTGATGGTCGGCCAGGTCAGGCCCGGCACCTCTTCGGCATTCTTGGCGAGCCGCGGCATCCGGCCAAACTCGCTCTTCCAGTCCTGCTCGCCCCTTTCGGCCACCAGATCGCGGCTGGCCTCGGACATCAGGATATCGCCGGCGTCAAAGGCGCTGGCCCCCAGTACGCGGACGGCGTGGTAATGGGTCAGCACCAAATAGCGAACCGGCTTGTCGGTCTGCCCGCGCAGGATCTTCAGCCACTCGCGCGAGGCGGCGGGGGTGGCGCGGCTTTCGATGGCGACGACGAAATCCTCGCCCTCGACGGCGCCGACATTGGGATCGCCCTCGGCGGTCAGCGCATAGACGCCCTCGCCCAGGATCTCCAAAGTGTCGGTCTTGATGTCGGTATCGGCTGCGGATGCGAAGGGTTTCGCCATGATCTCTCTCCCGGTGAACATCAGGTCGAAATCATTTCTATTGCAACGATCTACCCCTGTATGTCATCAGATCAGGGGACATAGGGAGGAAACGTGATGCTGTCCGGCCTGATCGACCCAGACCGTGCCGGCGCACTGCTGGAGGCGCGCGACGGCGGGCTGTTTGCCGAACGCCTGCTGGATCTGGCGCAGTCGGTCGCGGGCGTGGATGAGCTGTTCGCCTGCCGCGTCGTCGGGGATGTGCCGCAGACGCTGGCCTCGGGCAGCGACCTCGGCGATGCACCCGAGCGCGCCCATGCCTATTCCAGCCGCTTTCACCGCAGCGACCCGGCGCAGGACGCCCGGCGCGCGGCGCATCCGGGCAGCGGCTTTGCCTGCCGCATCCCGGCGGATGCCATCGTGCTGTCGCCCTATCGCAAGCTGTGCTTCGAGAAGCCGCGCTTCGCCGAAAAGATCTGCTTTGGCTGGCGGTTTCGGGAGGACTGCCTGATGGTCACCTTCTACCACCGCCGGTCCGGCGAGCATGTCGACATGGCCCAGCTGGGCGGGCTGGCGCAGTTGGCGATCACCGGGCTGCGGCAGATTACGGCGGCCCCGTCCGATTCCGATATCGTCCCGCGGATCGAGCGGCGGCTGGCCGATGCGCATCCGGTGCTGACCCCGCGCGAACGCGCCGTCTGCGCGCGCTCGATGGCCGGCCACACGGCAAGGGCAATTGCCGAGGACCTGCGGATCGCGCCATCCTCGGTGCTGACCTATCGCCAGCGCGCCTATCTGAAGCTGGGGGTGTCGCGCTCGGCCGACCTGCTGGCGGCGGTGATGGGCTAGCTGCGGTTGGCCGTCTCCTCGACGGCCCGGCCGAGCGCGGCGATGCCTTGCAGCAGCGCGGCGTGATCCTCGGGCGACAGCGCCCCCAGAATTTCGGCCGCCCGCTTCTCGACCCCGGCAAAGGCCAGCGCGAACAGGCTGCGACCCGCGGGCGTCACGGCATAATTGCGCAGGCGCCGGTCGCTTCCCGACACCTCGCGCGTGATCAGGCCCTTCTCCTCCAGCCGGGTGGCGGCGCGGCTCACCTGCACCTTGTCCAGCGAGGTGCGCTGCGCGATCTGCAGCGAGTCGAGCCCGCCCGCATCCGCCAGCAGGAACAGCAGCCGCCACTCCTCACGCGAGAGGCCGTGATCGCGGCCATAGACCTTGACGAGCTGCCGCGAGAAGGCCGCGGCGGTGATGGCGAGCTGATACGGGAAAAACGTCTCGATATGCATGTTCGCACCTTGGGCGGGCGGGCGGGCCTGATGGGTGTTATCGCGCGAAAGGCGCGAGGGGAACAGGGCGGGGGCCGCAGGGGGCCCCCGCCCTTTGCTCAGGTCAGGTACAGCGACAGGGCCGGCAACGCGATGATGATCGCCAGCCGGACGATATCGGCGATCCAGAACGGCACGACGCCGCGAAAGATCGTCCCCAGCGGCACGTCGGGCAGCACCGTGCGCAGCACGAAGACGTTCATGCCCACCGGCGGGGTGATCAGGCTGATCTCGGTCACCACCACCACGATGATGGCGAACCAGATCAGCACCGCCTCGGGGTCCTGCAGGCTGGCCAGCCCGAAGTCGAGGTTCATCACCAGCGGGTAGAAGACCGGCACCGTCAGCAGGATCATCGACAGGCTTTCCAGGAAGCAGCCCAGAACCATGTAGACCAGCACGATCAGGATCAGCACCAGCCAGGGGGACAGGCCCATGTCGCCGATCACAGAGGCCAGCGTGTCAGGCAGGCCCGCGAAGGTGATGAAGTTGCCGAAGATCTCGGCCCCGATGATGATGACGAAGATCATTGCCGAGGCGGTGGCACTGTCCAGAAACGCCCGCCACAGCTTGAGGCGCGACAGACCGCCGGTTGCGGCGGCGATCAGCAGGGCGAAGGCGGCGCCCATCCCGGCGGCCTCGATGGGGGTGAAGAAGCCGCCATAGATGCCGATCATGATGAAGGCGAACAGCGCCAGCACCGCCGCCACGCTGACGGCATCGCGCCGGGTCAGCGGCGCGGCGGCCACGCCTTGCGGCGCAAGGCCGGGGTTCAAACGGACGGCAACCAGCACCGCCACCAGATAGCCGACGATGCCCAGCATCCCCGGCAAGATGCCGGCCAGGAACAGCTTGCCGATATCGGCCTCGGTCAGCAGGCCGAAGATGATCAGCACGACCGAGGGCGGGATCAGGATGCCAAGCGTTCCGCCCGCCGCGATCGACCCCGCGGCCAGGCTGTCGGCATAGCCGAAGGCCCGCATCGAGGGCATGGCGACCTTGGCCATGGTCGCCGCCGTGGCGAGGGATGAGCCGCTGACCGCCGAGAACCCGCCGCAGGACAGCACGCTGGCCATGGCGAGGCCGCCCCGCATCTTGCCGAACACCCGGTTGGCGGCCGCGAACAGCCCCTGCGCGATGCCCGATCCGGCCAGCACATTGCCCATGAAGATGAACAGCGGCACCACCGACAGCGAGTAGTTCAGCCCGGTCTCGAACACCGCGTTGCCGACCATCGAGCCGGCAGGGCCCCAGCCGCGCATGATGGCGAAGCCGACGCCCCCGACCAGCGCCATCGCAAAGGCGATGGGCACGCGGGCCAGCATCAAGAGCAGCAGAACGGCGATGGCGATCAGCGACAGGGTCATGTCCGGCCCCTCCGCATCAGCACCGCGATGGCCGAGACGGCGCAGCTGGCCGCCGCCAGAAACGCCAGTGGCGCCATCGGCAGCGCGAGGGACGCGCTGCGCGTGCCTTCATGCAGCTGCGCCGCGCCGATCAGCACCAGCCGCCAGGCGAAGACCCCCAGCACCACTGCCGAGACCACCCCCGCAAACCAGCCCAGTGCCACTTGCGCCGCGGGCGGCAGAAGGTGCAGCGCCAGGTCGACCTCGACATGGCCGCCATCCGCCGTGGTCAGCGGCAGCGCCACGAAGACCAACGCCGCCAGCAGCATCTGCGTCAGCTCGAACGCGCCCCCGAAGGGGCGGTTCATGAGGTAGCGGCCCACCACGTCGATGCAGGTCACCGCAATCAGCGACAGGATCAGCAGGGCCGCCATCGCCGCCAGCAGGCGATACCATGCGGCCTGAACATGCGGGGTGCGCCCGGGGATCATGTCCGGGGGTGGGGCGCCCAGGTGCGTCATTCGATGCCGACCCCGGTGCGCTTGCGGAACTCGGCCAGCGCGGCGAGGCCGTCATACTCGCCCAGACCCTCGGCCCATTGCGCTTCCAGCGCGGATGCGGCCTCGCGCAGGGCGGTCACGACCTCGGGGCTGGCCTCGTGGAACTCGACCTTGTCGCCGACCTCTTCCTTGGCGGCGATGTCGGCATCGTTCCAGGCCTTGCCCACCCGCTCGGCAAAGGCCGGGCCCGAGATGGCGTCGATGGCGGCGCGGTCCGCCTCGGACAGGCCCTCCCACTTGGCCTCGTTCATCACCAGGAACCAGGTGGTGTTGTAGATCCCGCCCGGAACCGTCATCGAATACTTGATGTGGTCGGTCAGGTTGAAGGCCGTCATCGCCTCGTAGGTGAAGGCCACGCCGTCGATCACGCCGCGCGAGAGCCGCTCATAGACCTCGGGCGAGGACATGAACAAGGGCGCCGCGCCAAGGGCCGCGACCAGGTCCCCGGCATAGCCGCCCGGCACGCGGATCTTCATGCCGGCCATGTCGGCCGGCGTCTCGATCCGGCGCTGGTTGTTGTGCAAGAGGCCGGGGCCATGCATGAACAGGCCCAGCAGATGGGTGCCCGCATGTTCGGCGGACGCGTCCAGCTGGCCGCTGTAGATGTCCCAATAGGCCTGCGAGTTGGTGATGGCGTCATCACCGAGGAAGCTGAACTGCCCCAGTTTCGCGCGCTCGAAGCGGTCGTCCTCGGTGAAGGAGTGCAGGCCATAGGTGATGTCCGCCACGCCGTCGCGGGCCATGTCGAAATGCGCCGGGGGCGTTCCCAGCGGGCGCGCCATGATCCGCACGGTCACGCGGCCTTCGGTGACCTCGGCAACCTCTTCGGCCCAGGGCTCGATGGCGTTCACCACGATCGGATGGCGCGGCGGCAGCCAGGACGACAGGATCAGTTCTTCGGCCAATGCAGGCGCTGCGCCCAGCAGCAGGCCGGCCAGCGAAAGTGTCAGGGTCTTCATCTTTGGTCCTCCATGACCCTCGCCTCCCGCGAGGGATTGAAATTATCCGCATGTGCCGCCGCGAAGGCGGGGTGATCGGCACAGGCTTCGGCGATGGCCGTGATGCGCGGCAGGTGATCGGTCGCCAACCCCCACCGCGCGGCATTGTAAAGCTGCGGGATCAGCACGCAGTCGGCCATGCCGGGCGCGCCCCCGTGGCAGAAGGGGCCCGGGGTGGCCGCCAGCATCGCCTCGACCGCGATCAGGCCGCGCGCGATGTTGTCGCGGTTCCAGGCGGCGCGCGCCTCGGGGCCGGCCAGCGCCTCGACCCGGGCCAGCACGACCAGGTTCGACACCGGATGGATTTCGCAGGCGATGGCCAGCGCCACGGCACGGGCCTGCGCCCGCGCAACGGCGCCCTCTGGCAGCAGCGGCGGCAGCGGGCGCGTGTCGTCGAGATAGTCGAGGATCGCCAGCGACTGGGTCAGGCGCAGCCCGTCGATCTCCAACACCGGCACCAGCCCCTGCGGGTTGAGCGCCAGATGCTCCGCGCCGCGCTGATCGCCCGCCACCAGATCGACCGGCACACGGTCATAGGCGATGCCCTTCAGCGCCAGCGCGATCCGCACCCGCCACGAGGCCGAAGACCGCCAGTAATCATGCAGCCGCACCGTCATGGCTGGGCAGGCAGGATGCGGCCCGTGCAGGGACCAAACCCCACGCGGAACCCCTCGCCCTGGGCAAAGCCGAACAGCCCGACCTCATCCCCGTCCTCGATGAAGGTGCGCGGGGCGCCGTTCACGGTGACGGGCACCTTGCCGCCCTGCGTCATCTCCAGCAGCGCACCGGTCTGGTCGGGCGCGGGGCCGGAAATCGTGCCCGTCCCCAGCAGATCGCCCACCCGCATCGGGCAGCCAGAGACCGCGTGATGGGCCAGTTGCTGGGCGCTGGACCAATACATGACGGTGTAGTTGGTGCGGGCCATCTGCTGGCCGTTCATCGTCCACCCCAGGGTCATGTCGTAAAAGCCGGGGCGATCCTCGCGCAGATAGGGCAGCAGATCGTTGTCGCGCGGGGCGCCGGCGCTGCGGAACGGCTCCAGCGCCGCCTGCGTCACGATCCAGGGGCTGATGGTGGTGCCAAGCGCCTTGGCCTGGAACGGGCCGAGCGGCTGATACTCCCAGGCCTGGATGTCGCGCGCCGACCAGTCGTTCAGCAGCACATAGCCGAAGATCATGTCCTCGGCCTGATCGACCCCGATCCGCTGGCCCATGGTGCTGTCCGCCCCGACGATGGCGCCCAGCTCCAGCTCCAGATCCAGACGGCGGCAGGCGGTCCATTCGGGACCGGCCTCGCCCTTGACCTGCCCCATCGGGCGCCGGATGTCGGTGCCCGAGACGACGACGGATGACGCCCGCCCGTTATAGCCGATGGGCATATGCGTCCATTGCGGCGGCAGCGCGTTTTCCGGCCCGCGGAACAGCACCCCGACATTGAAGGCGTGGTTCTTGGAGGCATAGAAATCGGTGAACTCGGTCACGCGGATCGGCAGGTGCAAGGTCACCTCGGCCATCGCCAGCAGGGGAAGGTCGCGCGGCCCGTCTTCGGCCAGCAACTCGGTCAGCCGGGCACGGGTGCGGTCCCATTCGGCCCGGCCCCGCGCGATGAAACCGTTCAGCTGCGGCGCCGCGAAGGTGCCGCCGGCGTCGATCAGGCCAAGCGACTCGCAGGCGGCAAGGTCCAGCACCTTGTCGCCGATCGCGACACCGCAGCGCGGCCCCGCCCCATCGTTCGAGAACACGCCATAAGGCAGGTTCTGGATCGGGAAATCGCAATCCGGGTGGTTCGCGGCAGCCACCTGGCTGCGCGGGATCTGGTGCGTCATCGTAGGTCTCGCTTGTCTTGTGCAGAGAGGGGACAGCTGAACGTTTCAGATGAAACGAATAGCAGATAATGTTACGGTTGCAACGACAATCGGGGGCCGGGCGAACCCGCCCCCGTCATGTCATCCCGTCATTTCACCCCCGGCGTGCCGTCGAACTTCTTCTCCAGCCGGTTCCAGACCTCGATGTACTCTTCTTGCATCGGCGCCTCGCGGGCGGCGAATTCGGTCAGGTGCTGGGGGAAGCGCGTCTCGAACATGAAGGACATGGTGTTGTCGAGCTTTTCGGGGCCAAGCTCGGCATTGCTGGCGCCTTCGAAGGCGTCGCGGTCCGGCCCGTGCGGCAACATGCAGTTGTGCAGGCTGATCCCGCCCGGCGCGAAGCCCTGGGGCTTGGCGTCATAGACGCCGTAGATGTTGCCCATCAGCTCGGACATGATGTTCTTGTGATACCACGGCGGGCGGAAGCTGTGCTCTGCCACCATCCAGCGCTCGCGGAACAGCACGAAGTCGATATTCGCGGTGCCCTCCTGCCCCGAGGGAGCGGTCAGCACCGTGAAGATCGACGGGTCCGGGTGGTCGAACAGGATCGCGCCGACCGGCGAGTAGGTGCGCAGGTCATACTTGTAGGCGCAGTAGTTGCCGTGCCAGGCGACCACATCCAGCGGGCTGTGGCCGATATGGGTTTCATGGAACTGGCCGCACCACTTGATCACCACGCGGCTTGGCACCTCGAGGTCCTCGAAGGCGGCCACGGGGCATTTGAAGTCGCGCGGGTTGGCAAGGCAGTTGGCGCCGATGGGGCCGCGGCCGGGCAGGTCGAACTTCTGGCCGTAATTCTCGCAGACAAAGCCCCGGGCCGCGCCCTCCAGCACCTCGACACGGTAGACGAGGCCGCGCGGAAGGATGGCGATCTCCTTGGGCTCGAGGTCGATCACCCCCAGCTCGGTGCAAAAGCGCAGGCGCCCCTCTTGCGGGACCACCAGCAGCTCGCTGTCGGCAGAGAAGAAATATTCGTCCTGCATGGATTGCGTGACCAGATAGACATGGGTGGCCATGCCGACCTGGATGTTCACATCCCCTGCCGTGGTCATCGTGCGCATCCCCGTCAGCCAGGTCAGCGGCTGGTCGGGCACCGGGATCGGGTCCCACCGATACTGGCCAAGGCTGGTCACGCCCGGCAGCACATGCGGCGCGGTCTTCCAATGCGGCAGGTCGATCGGCATGAAGCGCCCGGTATGGTGGACCGAGGGGCGGATGCGGTAGCACCATGTCCGCTCATTCTGGCCGCGCGGCGCGGTGAAGGCCGTGCCCGACAGCTGCTCGGCATAGAGGCCATAGTTGCATTTCTGCGGGCTGTTCTGGCCCTGCGGCAGCGCGCCCGGCAGCGCCTCGGTCTCGAAATCATTGCCGAAGCCGGGCATGTAGCCGATGTGCGGGCCGGCCGAGGCGGCGCGGGTCATGCCTTGCGGCAGGTCATCAGTCGTCACGGCAGTCCTCCGTTGGATTCGTTGCAGTTGCAATGACCCTATCGTTGCTGCCACAACAATGTCAAGACCGTTGCATCAGCAATGATTTTGCGCAACCTTGGGCACAGGAGGCCCGGATGCCCTTTCACCTCGACACCTTCCTGCCCTACCTGCTGTCGGTCGCCGCGCACCGGACCAGCGCAAGGTTCAGCGCGCTCTATGCCGCCGAGGCAGGGCTGACGATCCCGGAATGGCGGGTGCTAGCGCATCTGGACCATTCGGGCGCGGCCAGCGTCCGCGACATCCACAACCTCGTGCATCTGGACAAATCCGTGGTCAGCCGCGCAGCCTCGCGGCTGGAACTCGCAGGGCTGGTCCAGAAGGAGGGCGACCAAGGCGATCGCCGCCTGATCGTGCTGCAGCTGACAAAGGACGGCCGGGCCTTGATGCAGCGGCTCAGCCGCGTTGCCGACGGGTTTCAGGCGCAGATCCTGAGCGAGCTTGGCGCGGATGGCCCTGCCCTCGCCCGGGCGCTGCGCCAGCTGGGGCCGGGCCAGCCCGGCGGCTGACCCGGCGGCCCTTGTCACCCCTGCGACAGAAGCTGCGCCAGCCTTTGCCGCAGCGCGGGCATATGCGGGTTGCCGCGCGTCACTGCCTCAAAGACCTCGGGCGCATCCTGCCCGACCATGCCAAGCCCCTCCATGATCAGGTCAAAGCTGCGGGTGCGGATCCGGGGATGCGGGGCAAGCTCGCGCATGGCATGGGCCAGCAGATGCGTCAGCCCCTGGGTCAGGGCGGCGTGGCGGTCATGCTCCTCGGGCGAGCACAGCACGATCTGCAGCCCCAGCCGGTGGCGCAGGAAGGCCGCGATCCGCCGCCAGCCGGTGCCGCGCAACGCGCACAGCACGACGCGGTGGCCCGCCAGCCCGGGGCGCGCGCTTTGCGGGCCGAACATCGGATGGCACCCCAGCAGCTGCACATGCGCGGGCAAAATCTCCTGCATCAGCTGCGCCGGTTCCTGCTTGATCGAGCAGGTGTCGATGACGATCTGGCCGGGGCGCAGATGCGGCGCGATCTGGCGCAGGCAGGCGGCGAAGGCCGGGACCGGCACTGCCAGCACCACTATGTCGAAGGCGCCAGCGCCAGATACCTGCACCACCGGCAGATCGGTGCTGCCGGGGCCCGCCGCCGGATCGCAGACCGCGACCGCCAGGTGCGGCGCAAGATGGGTGGCCATCAGCCGCCCGAAGGCGCCAAAGCCGATGACAAGGACAGAGGGAGGCATTGGACGGGACATGGCGGTTTCCTTGAGGGGAAGGGCACCAGGGTCCGGGGGATGTCTCCGATATGCGACCGCTGGCGGGCGCAGCGGTGACAGGAAGGCCGTCCGCTGCTCAGGGCAGCGGATAATAGCAGCTTTGCAGGGGGCGGCTTGTCGGCTTCATGCTGCGGCCAGTATCGGCGCCCGTGGGACCTGTCAATCCTCCGGCATCACGGGGCAACGCCTGAGGGCAAAGAGGGGCCCCGGCCATCCTGCCGGGACCCCTCTTCACACTGCGCTGGCTGGCGACGGACCGGCCGCGCATCATTGGCTCGCGCCCCGGGCACCCGTCTCGCAGCGCGGCTGCGTCGACGGCAGACCAGGGCCGCGCCATCCTTTACCCCTGCAGGTCGGCCCACATCTGCCGGTCGCGCTCTGCGGTCCAGATGCGGGGGGTGTCGATGCCGCGCGCCTCGTCATAGGCGCGGCCGACGTTGAAGGGCAGGCAGTGCTCATAGATCGCGTAGCTGGCGAACTTCGGATCGCATTCGGCCCGCACCGCGTCCCACGCTTCTTTCAGACTGCCGCCCCGCGCCACGACCCGCGCGACAGGCTTGTAGGTCGAGCGCACGAAATCCGCGGTGTTGGCGATAGCCGCCGCGACCATCTCCTCGCCCATCAGCGCATCGCCCCGGCCCGGCGCGATGGCCCTCGGCTCATAGGCGGCGATGTTCATCAGCGTGTCTTCCCAATCGCCGAAATGCCCGTCGCCGCAATAGCAGGCAGAGTGGTATTCGACGATGTCGCCGGTGAACATCACCTCCTCATCGGGGACCCAGACCACCGCATCCCCCGCCGTATGCGCGCGGCCAAGCTGCATGATGTCGACCCGGCGCTTGCCCAGATAGATGGTCATCGAGTCGCTGAAGGTGGTGGTGGGCCAGGTCAGGCCGGGGATTTCTTCATGGCCTTGGAACAGCCGCGGGAAGCGGCCGAACTCGCTGTCCCAATCCTCCTGCCCGCGCTCCACCACCATCGCCCGCGCTGCATCCGACATGATGATTTCGCGCGCGCCATAGGCACTGGCGCCCAGAACGCGCACGGCATGGTAGTGTGTCAGCACCAGATGGCTGATCGGCTTGTCGGTGACCGAGCGCACGCAGTCGATCACCTTGCGCGCCAGCCGCGGCGTCGCCTGCGCCTCGACGATCATCACGCTGTCATCGCCGATGATGACGCCGGTATTCGGGTCCCCCTCGGCGGTGAAGGCATAGATCCCCTCGCCCAGCTGGGTGAAGGAGATCTTCTTGTCGCTCATGTCGCCTTGCGAGGCGAAGGCCTTGGTCATGTGGATACTCCAGTCTGAAATCGGCTCAGCGCATGGCCATGGGAAGCCACAGCGCGATGGCCGGGAAAACGATCACCAGCAGCAATGCGGTGATCTGGATGAAGACGAAGGGCAGCACGCCGCGATAGATGGTCGTGATCGGCAGTTCGGGCGCGATGCCGCGCAGGTAGAACAGCGCATAGCCGAAGGGGGGCGTCAGGAAACTGGTCTGCAGGTTCACCGCCAGCGCGATGCCGAACCAGATCATCACCTGATCGGCGGGCAGGCCGAAATCCAGCTGCGCGACGATGGGGGCGACGATGGGCACCACGACGGCGGTAATCTCGACCCAGTCGAGAATGAAGCCGAGGATGAACACCAGCACCATGATGATCGACAGCACGACATAGGGGCTGGTCTCCTCGATGTTGAACAGGTCAAGGATCATCGCATCCCCGCCGAGCCGCCGGAACACCACCGAGAAGATCGAGGCGCCGATCATCACGAAGACGATCATCGCGGTGGTCTTGGTCGTCTCATACAGCGCCCCTGTCAGCGCCCGCCGCGTCAGCTTGCGCGACAGCAGGGCGAGGATCATCGCGCCTGCCGCGCCGATCGCGGCGGATTCCGTGGGCGTGGCAATGCCGGTGATGATCGTGCCCAGGACCGACAGGATCAGCAGCATCGGTGCCACCAGATCGCGCAGCAGCGACTGAACGGTTTCTGCCATGCTGCGTGTCTCGATCCGCTCGGGGGCGGGAACGCGGTGGGGCGCGAACACCGCCACAGAGCCGAGGTAGAGGAAATACAGCCCCGACAGCACCAGTCCCGGCACGATGGCCGCCATGAACAGATCGCCCACCGACACGCGCATCTGGTCGCCCAGGATGATCAACATGATCGATGGCGGCAGCAAGATGCCCAGCGTCCCCGACGAGGCGATCAGCCCCGAGGCCAGCTTCATGTCATACTTCGCCTCGCGCATCGCGGGCAGCGACATCATCCCCATCATCACCACCGAAGCGCCGATGATGCCGGTCGAGGCGGCCATGATCACGCCGATGATCATGACAGAGAACGCGTATCCGCCCGGCGTGCGCTGGAACAGCGCGGCGAGCGAGCGCATCAGGCGCTCGGCAATGCCCGAGCGTTCCAGCATCAGGCCCATGAAGACAAAAAGCGGGATCGCCACCAGCAGCCAGTTGGTCAGCGTGCCCGAGTAGATGCGCTGGACGCCCATCGACAGGAACAGCATCGGCACCCCGTTGAGCAGGGCAAAGCTGATGCCGATCCCGGCCAGCACGAAGGCGACGGGATAGCCGGTGAAGATGCCGGCGATCAGGCCCAGAAGCATCAGCTCGGGGCCAAGATGTTGGATCATTGGATATCCTCGGTAAGGTCGCCGCGGTAAAGCTGGATGGCGGTGCCGATCGCGCGGATCAGCCCCAGCAGCCCCAGCATGGCGAAGGAAAGCGGCAGCATCATCTTGATCAGCCAGCGGCTGTTCAGCCCGCCCTGGGTGGAGCCTTCGGCGGTGCGGAACGCGACCTCGGCAAAGTCGGCGCCATACCAGGCGATGATGGCGCAGAACGGCACCAGGAATATCAGGTCGCCGAGCATCCGCACCCAGAGCCGCTGGCGCGGGCTCATCAGCAGCGACAGGAAATCGACCGCGACATGCCGGTTGTCGTGCAGGGCCCAGATCCCCCCGAACAGCACCAGCATGGCGAAGATGTACCACTGGATATCGAAGAGGCTGTTGACGGTCAGCGCCCGCCCCAGCACCGGGATCGTGCCCTCCCATCCGATCAGGGTGTTCTGGCCCATCTTGGCCAGGAGGACCGACAGCAGGATCGTCACGATCAGTGGCAATATCAGCCAGCTGACCCAGACCGCCGGAAGGCAGAGGAGTGTCATCACGCGTTTCAGGATTGCCGGCATGGTCTCTCCCCCCAAAGGCCAGGATGCCGGAGGCGGCACGCGGCCGCCGTCCGGGTTCTTGCAATCAGACCACGCCGATCAGCGGGCCGGAAGGGCCTGCAGCGTGCTCCATTCGCCGACGCTGGCCATGTAGGCGCGCAGCGATGCCAGGGCCTCGGCAAAGATCGGGTCCTGCTGGGCCTGTTCGTCCAGCACTTCGTCCGAGGCGTCGCGCAGCGCCACAAGCACTTCATCGGGGAAGCGGCGCACGTCGGTGCCCGCGTCCCGGATGGTGGCGATGGCCTCGGCCTGGCTGTTGATCTGGTCGCCCAGGTTGAAGGCGATGTTGGCCTGGCAGGCCTCGGTCATGATGTCCTGGGTGCGTTCGTCGAAGCCGTTCCAGACATCCATGTTGATGATGATGCTGTCCCAGCTCGACGGCTGGTGCCAGCCCGGGAAGTAGTAGTATTTCGTCACCCGCTGAAAGCCGAAGCCCACGTCAAGCTGCGGCGCCGAGAATTCGGCGGCGTCGATGCGCCCGGTTTCCAGCGACAGGAAGATCTCGCCCGCCGGGACCAGCTGCGTGTTCGCGCCAAGACGCGCCATGGCCATGCCGCCAAGGCCCGCAATGCGCATGTTCAGGCCCTGAAGGTCGGCCGCGGTGTTGATCTCGCGGTTGAACCAGCCGCCGGCCTCGGCGCCGACCAGATGGCAGGGCAGGACCTTGACGTTGAACGGGTCATAGGCGCGCTGGATGATCTCCAGACCGCCGCCCTCGAACATCCAGCCCAGCGCAACGTCGGGCGTGGGACCGAAGGGCATGGACCCGACGAGGTTCGCCACCGGGATCTGCTGCGCCCAGTATCCGATCCAGTCAAAGCCCATCGGCAGCGCGCCGGAGCTGACGGCCCCGAAGACCTCGAAGGGCGGCACGAAATCGCCTGCGCCATGCACGTTGATCGTGACTTCCCCGTCGGTCATCTCGTTGACCCGGTCTGCCCAGAGCTGCGGGCTCGGGCCGATGGAGGGCACGTTCAGCCCGAAAACGCTTTGCAGATCGTAGGTCTGCGCCTGCGCCGCCGCACCCGTCCCGATGGCCAGCGCAGCCACGGCGCACATCGGCAACCGATTGAAATTCCTCATATCTTCTCCTCCCTAAACCCCGCCAACGCTGGCGGCTCCTCCCCTTGGACGGGGAAACCTGTTTCCTCGCCTCTCATTTTGTTAGTCATCAACAAATCTATTTGCAACCGACAAATTTTGTGCCAGACGAAATAGAAGGCGGCGGGGCACATGGGAGGTGCCGCGCCCGCATGCATCAATCGGGAGGACGCCGATGCAGGCTTTATCGCTTGGTTTGGACGGCGCGGTCGCCGTGGTCACCGGCGCCGCGCAGGGCAATGGCCGCGCGATTGCGCTGGGGCTGGCGGCCGCCGGGGCACGGGTGGCGTGCTGCGACCTGCAGGGCGAGGCGGTGGCAGAGTTGGCCGCAGAGATCCGCGCGGCCGGCGGCTCGGCCCTCGGGATCACGCTGGACGTGACCAAGGCCGAAAGCTGTGCCGAGGCAGCGCAGCAGGTGGCGTCGCGGCTGGGTGACACCTCGGTTCTGGTGAACAATGCCGGGATCATCCGCCGCACCCTGCCCGATGCCGACAGCTTCGCGCAGGACTGGGACGCCGTGATCGCGGTCAATGCCACCGGGACAATGCAGATGATCCGGGCCTTCCTGCCGCAGCTGCGCGCAACCCAGGGCCGGATCGTCAACCTGGGGTCGATCATGTCGGTGACGGCCGGCCCGGGCCTTGCGGCCTATGCGGCCTCCAAGGGGGCGGTGCTGCAGCTGACCAAGGTGCTGGCGCATGACCTTGCCCCCGACGGTATCCGCGTCAACGCCATCGCGCCGGGCGTGATCGAAACGCCGATGACGGCGGTCACGCGCGCCGATCCCGATGCGCTCGGCCGCTTCATGGCACACACCCCCCTGCGCCGACCCGGCCGCCCCGAAGAGCTGGTGGGGCCGGTCCTGTTCCTCGCCTCGGCGGCGTCGAGCTATGTGACGGGAGCCCTGCTTCCCGTCGACGGCGGCTATCTGGCCGCATAATTAAGGAAGAAGACTGATGAACCGACAAGAAGTTGATGTTCTGGTGGTCGGCTCTGGCGCGGGCGGGCTCGCGACCGCCGTGGCCGCCGCCCACCGGCGGCTCAAGGTGCTGGTCGTCGAGAAAGAGCCGGTGTTCGGCGGCACCACGGCGCGGTCGGGCGGATGGATG